>Ga0157360_1000930_pt1 | contig 10948 bp, 11 predicted proteins | sample AttlaeALBM1_FD_111483 | JGI IMG/M metagenome (GOLD analysis project Ga0157360, IMG submission 111483) | Fungus gardens microbial communities from leaf cutter ant in Ribeirão Preto, State of São Paulo, Brazil - Atta laevigata ALBM1 | ecosystem: Host-associated > Fungi > Mycelium > Unclassified ... | reverse complement strand
GTAAGGCCCATGAGTGGTTTACTGACTATTCTACTAGTGAGCTTGTTACGGTGTGTAAAGGTGGACACCTTAGGGACACCATGCGGATAGGATCTAGATCGAGTTCCCATCATTCCTTTTAAATTTAGATTCCAAATAAGCTGCGTATTCACTTTTTAATTTCTTTCTGATACCCCCACTTTCTCCTTCTCCCCACGAACCCTTTAGCACGCAATTGGGAACTGTCACCGCCTTTTCTACTTACTTGTCACAGTCAATATCCCTTTTGCCCCTTTCAACGCGCTCACAGTACGCATCACGGTGTCACCATCGTGACATAATGTTTGTACATAGACTTCATTAATTACCCATAGATAGTCATCTGTCCTTTTCTTAGAACAAAGGACAGCCTCCATATGGTTAGGTTATCATTATTCCAGTACAAATACACTACCATATACAGAACAATAGTGTGGGGGTAGCCTTTGGGCTGTCTGCAGAATGCTAATAATTCTTCCTTTTTTCATTTCTTTTTCCTAGTTTGATTATATTCCTCTGTTTATCTCATTTATTACTATTTTCACTTTTATCATTTAATTATTTAATTAATTAGCAAAAACACTCTTACTTATTACATAAGCTAGAATAGTAAAAGTGATACGACACAAAAATAAAATATATATATCCTTTTTTACCTTCAACTACTAAACTCTAAGACCACTTTTCCCTCTGAACTCGTTATCCTTCCCACAATAGGTAGTAATCAGGTAATGATCTATACTAGTGCACAGACTATCACAATTATGTATATAAGGACTCATAGTTTGAGAATTAGACCTCAGACTTAACAATATCTTTTGTCACTGTCTAAACTTTGTATTTTTAAACCTTTTAAGATTCTAAAGCACCAATCACAAATAAGTAAGTAACCATTTGTGATAATCTTTTGGGTAATATACACAGTCATCTATCACTTGGGTGATATTTGAGCTACTTTATCTTTTAGGTTATAGGCCCCATGCTCAATAAAGCCTTATATACCAATATATTAGTAGTCACAATAGCCTTTTCTGAGACAAACAAATTCAATGGTACAAATTGGTCCTCATGGCAAAGACTCATTCATACAGTAGCTATATCAAAAGGAGTTTTTGGATACTTAGATAGATCTATCAAATGCCCCTTTACTTCACTAGCTATAGCAACTATATCTGCTATACTTGCCACAACAACTGCATCTACTGAGACACTGTGGGACTTTGAAACCTTATTACTCAAAGAATAGAAAATATGTGATGCCTAGACATTGAGCTTACTCATGCTTAACACAAGAAACCTAGCTGGACTAGGAATCAACATCAACAGCACAGCTACTGAGGCCTGAACCTCATACATTGACACTTACAAAAAGACATGTAACATGACACAGTTGAATACAGAACAGATACTGCGAAACACACTTTATACAGATTACACCAACTTTACTAACTTTATCATTAACATGCATACTAAATGGTCAGATGCTAGGGCTTTGGGGTCTAAAATCAATAATAAAAACTTCAAAGATATTATCATATCTGCCTTACCTGAATCCTAGAGCTCTGTGACTGCATTACTTTATGACCCAAATATGACATCAACAGATGCTATAGCTCACCTTTAGATTTGACACACAAAATTCCACAAAAATTGACTTACCAATATCAGCCAAAATATAATGGCACTTCATATATCCAATTCTAGACAGGGGCAAAGATCTCAGCTTGTTTGCACTAACCCAAACTGTCAATGTCATGATTATACCATTAAGATGTGCTACTGGCCAGAAGGAGATAAAGAGGAACAGTTTTCCCCTGGTTTTGAAAAGAGAAATAAAATTAGAGGATCAGCAGCAAATACTTGACAAGGAAGCAATAAACCACTACCTACTACAAATAAGAAAATGATTAAGTCTTTGCTTACATGATGATAGGTAACTCCAATGTTATGCTGCAGACATATTTTCTGCAGAAATATAACAGGAGAGATCCTCATACTTTTGTGTTTCACTTTTGAGTCCACTCTAGAGTCCTTCTATGAGCCCTAGGAATAATCTAGAACCAGAAACTTGTATTCCTAGAAAACAGTTCTATAATTATTATATGCTAGAACAGCATATTCTAGAAAGGAGCAATACTGATAGACTAGCATTAGGTTTCTCAGAGGCAAACCATCCAGGTTTGAGATCCCAAAATTCAGGAGTTTTGGAGTATCTTTGCAATGTGGTATAATTTCAATCTAGAGTGAACACAGGCTAATAAGATATCAACTTACAGATCAAAAAGTCTATCAGTGACATGTGATCCCATTGCTATTATAATTAGTAGGATTGCATTGTGATGTTTAAAGTCAATCTGACAGCCTAGAGTTCAATCCAACTCAGTCTGATGTCCACAGAACTAAACTGTATTGTCATGTACCTAGAGTTTAATCCAACTAGATACATCAATAAAGACAATTGGAAACATATAATGAAATATTCACCTCAGTCTGATGTTCACAGAACTGAGAGTAGAAAACTATTCTCTCAAAAAAATAACATGCTTACTAATCATGACAGTAATAGAAATAGAAATATGAGCAGAACTAATGAAGGCAAAGAATTAGAAACAAATGAAGATAAACAGAAGAATGAGGTTCAAGACGTATTTACAACAACTACTATTAGACTTACCCAAGTCATGGATGTTCTCTAGACGAACTACTATCTCAAATACCTTTGTATCAGATGAAATCAGTTTTTAGATCATGTTTGGAATAAGAAGTAACCAGTTAAAAGGATAGGGGAGATTGATAAAGGGTGACACATGGGAGCAGAGCAGGATTATATGAGTATGTCTGATGGATATGAAGGATAGGAAGGTGACATCTGTTATGTTCATATGGCAATGTCATGGAGGAGAGATGCAAGGAAGGCTAGTGGGATAAAGAGTTTTCTTTTCCTTTTTTTTCTGTAATTGAGTCCTAGGGTTTATAAGATCATAATATATTTCTTAGAGTGGAGATTAAAGAGAGAGCCTCCTTGGCCCTTGTCTTCATCTCAGAAGCTCTTGAGGTTGTAAATGTAATTCTCTTGAGTGTATAAGGGGTGATCTTGGTAAGAGGTTGAGTTAGTGAAGGTTTCCTACCATATACCCTACTCTTTCTTGAGACAAGACACAGTGGTCACTCAGATAACCTTTTACAAAGTAGTAGGTCTAAAAAGCCTAGCTAATCATTGACTCAGATTGTATCATACTCATAAGGTTTGGTATAGGAGTACGGATGAGAGCTTGATTGAGTATAGTAAGGCCCATGAGTAGTTTACTAACTATTCTACTAGTGAGCTTGTTACAATGTGTAAAGGTGGATACTATGTGAGACAGATCTAGATTGAGTTCCCAATCATTTTATTTATTTTTATATTACAGATAAGCTGTACTTCTACTTTTTAAGTTCTTTCTGATATTCCTACTTCCTCCTTCTTTCTATGAACCCTTTAGTATGCAATTGAGAACTGTTACCACCTCTTCTACTTGCTTGTTATAGTAAACATCTTTTTTGCCCCTTTCACTAAGTTCAAGGTATATACTACCCCAAACCTCCAACCAAACCATAGATCTAATGATTATATACCCCCTAGTTTTAGTATCTCTAACTAACAAATATACAATGCAAAGGAGATGAATAATCACAAACATGTATCTGGAGAAATTCCATTAGTTTACTACACTGATCCCATTAATAAATTTGATATTCCCACACTTCTTGATTCTGGTGCAAGTAACCACTGCTTTGCTGATATATCACTGTTCACATCCTACACTTCCTTTGACTAACCATCACCTGGATCTACTACTAAGAAAGAACTAATATTTAACATTGCTGGAAAAGGAAGTATCAAACTCCAGACAAATGTTAATGGAGAAAGAAGAACGATTACCTTTGACAACATCTTATATACATCTGGGTTTAGGTCTAACTTGATTCCAATGGCCAGATTAAGTACCAAGGGAGCAGAAGCACACTTTAAGGACAATAAGGCTATTATAAGGACCAAAACTGGAATAGACTTCATATCAGCAATGATGGGGATCAAAAGGTTTGATCATAAAACAAAGATGAAAGTAAGGTCAAAAAGGCAAAATCTTTAAACTGCTTCACAATTGTGCCCTAAACAAGTAGGCACTGGGGAGATAAATCAAATAATAGAGAGCTTACTAAAGGTGAATGTCCAAAGAATAACCAAAACATATTAAATAGAAATCTAAGAAGAAAAAAAATGTTTTTAGTATCTACTTGAGAGAACTCTTATTGTAATAGGATCTCTAAGGCACACATTCATCTCACACCATGACACTACTGCCCTTACCTAGTCTAGTAGCCTAGCTTGCCATCAATGCAATAGTACTACCTAGAACTTCTGTACTGTCATACAAGCTCTACTTTAGCTGACTATACAACTAAAAGCCTACTCCAAAAACACATAGCGAGTAGTTAGCTCCTAATATAAGCAAGTGCCTGAGTCCATTGAGGTTTGAGTATCCCTTTGAAGGAAGTTTTATAAAGTTTTCATAAAGCAGACACAAAAGAAAACCTTAAATCACTCAAATAGCCTTTTAGCTCTAGAACAACAAAGAAAGAGACAATGGGAGAAAGAGTATTGTTATGTCTCTTCTGTACCCTAGAGTATTTATTAGGATTACAAATCAAAGATACAACAAAAGAAAAGAAACAAAGAAAACGTCCAAATTTCCAAAGATAGTAAGAGTGAAATGATAAGACAGTACCTCTCCCAATCACTTGGCTACCACATCCTACTTTTCTAATCTTACTCCTAGGATTCTTCTCTAAACAATAGATAGCTCTTAAGCCTTTTGCTAGGCTATAGAAAAAGACAGCGATCTCAAGTCATTTTGCTCTCAAGCATATTATCTTCATCAAACACCTCTTCTTTTATCTCTCTATCTGACCTCTCTGCCTGACCTCTCTAGTCCTTTTACTACTTCTTTATACTTCATCATATCTTTGAGCCTCAGTCTTCTTCTGTTAGGTTTGCAATACAGCCCTTGAGAGGACTCGTCTTGCTAGTTCTTGCTATAATTAGCTATCAGCAATGATGGCTCTGCTCTGATGATAACCTAGACATTATAAATAAGTGACTGCTACCAAGATATGACATCATCTTTATAAAAACAATCTTCTAAGGTCTTTTCTGCTCTCAAGAGTACTCTAAAGGAGAGTTCTGTTATAGATCTGTTATGAAATTCTCTGGACAATTCCACTACTCTGCTACTTAAGTAGTATGCTTGAGTTTACCACTAGGCATCTAAGAAACATCTCTGGGGGGCTAAACTCATCTCTCAAGCTGGTTATTTTCATTATTATAGTGAAAAATATTATTTTATTGCCTAAATGGCTGTCTAGTATGACAACAACACATTCAGGATTACTTTATGTGGTCAAAATAGATCTACTGCCTTCACAGTACAGTCAAAGAAAAAACTTACTAGTTTTGCCACATGGCACAGACATCTGGCTTACACCTAGGCAGAAACCATTTGACAAATGATATCCAAAAACCTTGTAGATAGGCTCAATATCTGTGGGGAATTGTCAATAGATAGATTATGTGAAGATTGCATATATGACAAACATACTGCACATTTATATAATGATAACAAGTCAAAGGAGAAAGAAGTCCTTAAACATGTGCATATTGACATATGGGGTCCATGCTAAGTACAATCTGCTAGTAGTACAATTTATTTCATGATAATCATAAATAGTTTTTCCTCATATAGGATAGTTACATTCTTAAAGTCCAAGTTAGCAGAAATTATACTAAAAGTCTTTAAAGGCTTTTATACTGAGGCAGAACAGCAAACTGGGAAAAGACTAAAATATATGAGGTTAGACATGGAAAAGGAATGGTATAATACTGCATGGGAACAATACTGTATAGAACAGGGCCTGGATATTGAATTCATAATACTATATGCTCACCAACAAAATGGAGTAGCAGAATAATCAATGTGAACTATACTTGATAGACTTTGGCTGAATCTAGACTGCCAGTAAAGTATTGGACAGACAGTGGTGTATATTTGGAATCTCTTGCCTAATTCTCAACAACCAAAAACAATTCCAGCTGAGTTATGGTTTGGATGACAACAAGATGTATCTCATCTATGTCCTTTTGGCTATACTTTCTATGTGCTCATCCCTTTGGATCTGAACCTCTCCAAATTGAATCCTAGGTCTGTAAAAACTATTCTACTTGGATATTTCAGATATAATGGCTATAAATTATTGGACAAAACTACTGGCACTATCTTCAAACCAAGAGATATTATTTTTGAGGAAAACACAACCTATTTGGCAAAGTAATTGACCCCTACTGTTTTCTTCAATGACAACAACTTCTTTACATGTACACTCCAACACAATAGTATAACTAACAACTATGACAATGATCCTGCTCCAAAACCTATATCTCCTCCAATACAAGAAATTGCACCAAGACCCCTAGCTATTTCTGACTTACATAAGAATAGCAATAGCAAGCAAATAATCTCCACTGTCAACAATACTACTCTTGGTACAGTATACAAAGAACCAAATAATGCATTTGATGACCTACTGTTAGCTCTTAGAAGATCCCATAGAACTATAAAACTAAGCACTTGTTTACAGGAATCAATTGAATACCTCAATAGACCTATTGCAAATAATATAGAAAGTGAAAACTAGATCCCTAGAACATTTAAAGAAACAATGCAATGACCAGACCTATAGTGGGAATCTATGGCTACAAAAATAGCAATGTTGAAAGCTAGGGAAGTTTATGAGGTGGTACTAAGACCAGTAGGTAGAAACATAGTTGAATCCAAATGGGTTTATGTAGTAAAGTAGAAAAAAAACAAAAGACTAGAAAAATGCAAGGTAAGAACTATATACAAAGAGATTTACTTAGGTTATAGGGGAAGATTATGAAGAAACATATGCATCAGTAGCTTGGCTAGAATCAGTCTATCTTGTTTATGTGGTTGTAGTATCTTAATGACTCTATCTTTGTCAGATTGATTTTGTGTCTGCTTTTCTCAATAGTAACAATATATATGAGGTTTATATGAAACAACTAAAAGAATTTGAGAAAGGGGGAGATGATTATGTATGAAAACTTAGGAAAACTCTCTATGGGACAATGTAAGATGCATATGACTAGGCTGAAAACTTAGACAGGACATTCAAAGAGCATAGATACTATAAGTCAAAAGTAGATCCTTAAATCCATTCTAGGGTTTATGGTAATGAACTCACATTAATATCAACTTGGACAGACAATATCTTAGGTGCTTCTTCAACTATCAAAGGTGAAATTCTAGCAAAGTCACAGCTTAGCACCAGCTATGAAATAAAGGATCTTGGAGAAGCAAAATTAATCCTAGGTATTAAAGGGGCTTCAGATGACGCTATACTATGGTGTCATGGCAATCTCTATTTTTACTTTTCTCCTCTACATTTCTGTCTCTTCCACATTCTATTGTTAACTCAACTATATAGTTTCACTTCTTCTACTATATAGTTTTTATATGCCACTTATGCCGAGGACCTTTTATCTACAGCCACTATAAATTTTCACCTCAGTGAACAACTGTAATCTTGTTGTCACTGAGTTTACTTTCTTTACTAGGAATGCAAATAGATAAAAACCCTACTACTAGAGATATAATCTTATTTCAAAGGGCATATTGTAAATGCATGATAAAATGCTTCAATATGGAAAATTACTTTCCAAAATCAACCCTATTTCTACTTGGCCTACTACTGACAACTGATGACTGCCCCAATACACTTGATGAAATCACTGAACTAAAAAACATACTCTATCAAGAGGCACTTGGATTACTAATGTGGTTACAAGTTGCTATACAACCTGACATTTCTTATACTGTTACTTTACTATCTCACTTTGCCCACAACTCTGAAAAATCATACTGGTCTGAAGTCAAACATGTCCTAGCTTACATTAAAGGGACTTTAGACTATAAAATAACATATAGGGCAGATGGTGAGCTAAGTTCTACTAGATATGTTGACCCTAATTTTACAGGAATGCAAAGACACATGCTGCTCCACAGAGGGGAATATTTTTATAGTTACAGGAGAACCAGTATTATGGGAAAGTAAGAGATAAGAAACAGTTGTATTATCAATGGTAAAAGTAGAATACATGGGTTTTTTGAGGACAGCTACACAAGCTCTATAGATCTCTAAATATCTTAGCAAAATTAGACTACTAACATCAAGACCAATCATAATATATGCAGACAACAACAGATCTATCTCCTATAGTTTAAATGACAAGAACCATTGGAGAACAAAGCATATTAATATACAATACTACTTCATTAAAGATTAGGTAAAGTGAGGAAACATTACCTTCCAATACATATCCTCTTTCAATAACATAGCTGACCTCTTTACCAAACACTTGCCCCAAGAAAAGATCCATCAATTTACTTCAGAACTCAATCTACAATGTAATACTAAGGGTATACTAGACCAGGGGGAGTGATGAAGTGGTCTAGTAATGAAGATGTAGTTTGGTTAGCAATGAGGCTGTGGTAATGTAGATGTGAGACTGTCTCAATCTAAGGCAGTCTAACTTTAGTTTCACAACTCACATCATCTCCTGCTCTGTATACTTATATGGACAACTCTCACAGACATTCCCCTCAGTTGTCTACTACTTAGGTGACGTCTGAGGTATATTATTATATTGTCTTACCAATACTGAATTATATTTTAGGTGATATACATAGTCATCTACTACTTGGGTAACATCTGAGCTACTTTATCTTTTAATAAGGACTTCCTGTCTGAGAATTAGACCTTAGACTTAATAACTTCTTTTGTCACTGTTTAAACTTTGCATTTTTGAACCTTTTAAGTTCTAAATCAGCAATTATAAACTAGTAAGTGACCTTTTGTGATATAATGTAACTACCAAAGGACTGTCCAGGAAGGAGATTATTATTATCATACCTATAAGGTCCTAGTCATAATGACTTAAACCTTCTTCTTATCTAAGTTGACAAGGAGAACTCAATAGAGTTCTTATTATATTTTCTACTTTACTTATACATGATCCTAACTCTTACTCTGTTATCTCATGCATTCTAATAAGTGTTTATTCTCTTGTATATCCAAAAAAAAAAAAAATAATAAATAAATATTGACTTAGTCATTTTTGCCAAGTCATGACACCATTCTCCTCTCAAGATTTGTAGTATAGGTCTACCATTTTGTTGTCTTCTTCTATATACTCTCTAATCTCTAATTCTTCCTGGTCAATTTCTTTTTCTTCCTTTTAAATCATTTCCAGTGTTCTCTTTTCTTTTGCTTATTTTCCTTTCTATTATCTCCAATTTCTTTCCAGCTTAATGAACCTATCATATGCCTATGCAGACATACCTCTCTCAAAACATACAACCACATTCTGTATAAGTATGACTGCTATCAACAATTGTGGAATCCCAAATGAGAATCCCTTAAGGACATTCTCACTTTTCTCGAGTTTAACCCAGACGTATTCTGCTTCCAAGAAGACATCACATAGATATATTTCCCTAGCTAGTAACATTGTAGCTATCACTTCTCCTATTCCCCCTTTTCCCTTTTTCTTTTTCTTTTTCTTTTCTATAATTTAAGTAGTAACCTTGTGTAACTATCACAGTCTACCATTTTTTTAAATCATCAATTATAAAGCCAACTACTCTAAATACAAATGAGCAGGAGGCAATCAGGGGCATGGTAGCAGACCCTGCAGCATGTGTTGTAAGCATGCCTCCTAAGTACCAACATGTAGTTAGTAGCCTAGACAGTGAAAAATGAGAAAACTACATTGAATGACAGACTCTTTACCACCAAATATCTACCTTCCAAAAACATTTATCCACCTAAAGACTTCCCCACCCCTTCCATTCACAATATCCACTGCCCCATCCTAGCCTTTAGCTTCTGCCATAGAACTTGATCATCATGGAACAATCCCATTGGGATCAGGTGACAGACACTAAGATGAGTACTCTGGTCAAACCCCTTTTCAAGGGTACCAGTGACTCCCTCAGGGATATCCCACCCTGAGAGAGAGCGCTCGAATCAGCTCATCTTTGTACCTACCATGCCCTAATATACTTCCCAAAGGTGATACCTGGATTTTGTAGAGGAACATGTGTATTTGTGGTGAGCTATAGGGAGCTCTTCTGTATGGGTGTTGTTCAGTGACAGAGTGTTCATAGGATTCTTTTTGAGAGTGGATTCCCTCTGGCCATTAGTTCAGTCCCCAGATGGTGCCCTCTTCCAGCCTCAGCAAAGAGCGGGTGCAAGGGGAACATGCTGTGGTAGTCATGCCCCCAATGCATAAATGCACAAATGTGCTGCCCCAAAGGGCAATGAGAAATAAAGTGGATAGGTGACGTTATGACAATATTAGTGAGAGGTGTTGGGTAGAGTACAACCCCAGGGGTCATCTTGCCCCAGGGGATGGTGATGGTAAAAGGAATCGAGGAAAGCTCAAGTCCTGCCATGGTCTACCATCGAGTCCCGTGTAATAAATTGCTGATTTTTTTTGAAAAAAACAATGTCGTTACAATGTCTTGCCCTCCGCTAGTTGCAGAACAGAAATTCTGGATCTAGTAATTAGTCACATGGCGTATTTGATTGATGCATTCAGCTTTTCATTCCTATTTTCGCAACTGACGTTGCTGGTATGAAACAGCAGCCATCGAGTTTTTTTGCCACCACTGCTATTGTATGTTCTTGCCGAGTTACTGTCAATTGGCTCCCTCTGCAATAATCATAGGATCATGCAGTCGCTGGCATCGGTGCAGGAATTGTGACTACGCTTTGTCTAAACCCGCTGGATCTGCTCAAAATCAAATTC
>Ga0157360_1000929_pt1 | contig 10950 bp, 7 predicted proteins | sample AttlaeALBM1_FD_111483 | JGI IMG/M metagenome (GOLD analysis project Ga0157360, IMG submission 111483) | Fungus gardens microbial communities from leaf cutter ant in Ribeirão Preto, State of São Paulo, Brazil - Atta laevigata ALBM1 | ecosystem: Host-associated > Fungi > Mycelium > Unclassified ... | reverse complement strand
GAGGATGTGGGAAGAAATTTGATGACCAATTCTTAGCTAAAACTGACAAATACTTACCTAATTTTTACATAATTAATCTGTCAAGTGCCATCATCCCACGTTCGGTCTCGCATACATACTAGATAACTGTCCTTAGCCTAATCTGTTCTCTCTCTATACTCCTTGGGAAAGTGTTTACTACATTTTCCATTGACCATATACTTAGCTTGGGGATTGTCAACACCACATGGACCATGTAGCATATATTTGGTGACTTTTACATAGAGAAGTGGCTGTAGTTGAGGGTCAGGAAGTTGAGCTGAGATCATAGAGTTTATATGATGAGAGTCTCAAATGTGATGTTGAGAATGAAGGAAGATGAGCAAGTGGATATGGGGAAGACCTCTCTTCTGGAACTCAATAGTATGGATATGAGCTATAGTAGTACCAAAGAAGCCATTATCAATGAGCTTGAGGAGTGCTTTCTTCTTCTACTCAAAGACCCATAATACAATGTCAGGACGATTAGTAGCTGTCTGGCCAGAAAAGAGACTATGGATAATTTCTGGCCACTTGGGATTAGCAGTCATGGTAAGGAAGAGATCTGGTTTGTGGAAGTGTCTACAAATGGCCATAGCATCCTAGAACAGCTAGGTCATAAACCTAGAACTTCCTACATGAGAAGAAAAAAGAATGAGTTTGCGTCCCAAAGGTCCAACATCCTGTAGTCCCTGGTAGAGCTCAGATCTAAGAGTATATTGATGTATTCTAGCCCAGTTGAGTTTTCTCTGCTCACAATTTGCCCATGTATCAACCACAAACTGCTGGAATAGCTTTTCATCATAGAAGAAAGGTAGTTGAAAACCATCTCTGACATGAAGACAATAGGCATAGTAACATGTATCAGACACTACCTATGAGTGAGCACGTTCCTCTCCATCTCTTTGCCTTGCATTCTCCCCTTGTTCTCTAAGTTGAGCACCACAGATTGGAATTCTTGGATGTCATCCATTCTCCCCCTTTGGAAATAACAGAACATAATGAAGAGCAGAATATAAAGGACTGTTCTAGCTGATCTGTTCAAGTCGTCCTCCTCTTGCCCATAATACTACATCCCTATTATCCAATGCATGATGTACCCCATCCTCAGAAATGATAACTGCAATTTCTTCAGTAGTAGGCAGATTATGAGTTCTTTGATCCCATTGCAAATTCACATGTAGCCTAATTGTGATCTCCTCTTGCTTCTCGACTGGCTTTTCCCTAATAAGTTCATAGGCATAACAATAATGACCAATATATGGGTGGTTATCCAAGAGCATTGTTTGAAGATTATCTATCACTACAGGATCCAGGTTATTATTGTTGGCCCTCCTGACATTGAGCTGCTTTGCTGTATCAAGGATGTAGATTTGTGCATAGGTAGGGGAATAATTACCATGAGAAAGCAGAGCACCAGTAAGATGATAAAGCTCTCTCTGGATCTTGAAGCAGTAGGGGCCAGACTGTCTAGTAACTGAATTGTCAATTTTGACTCCTACTGAAGTCATAGCAAATGCTGCATTATATTATTGAAAATTCTCTTGAGGAATAATCATCTCCAGTCAAGTAGTTGTGAAGGATTCCAGTGAGTGGTTGAAGAGAGGGTAGTTGAATTTGTCCTTGCAAACAGCACATGCCAAACTTTGGATAATTGACCCTTGAGGAAGTGAGCTTTTCACAGTCAAAGTGAAGAGCATGACAGTGAGAACAGATAATAGTCAACATGCCCAAGTTGAGATAGTAAATATTGTTCCCTAAGAATGGCTGTCCAGCTGGTGGATGAGGTATAGGCTAAAGAACAGGTAGTGGGATATCATCTGGAACAATGACATCTTGAATCTAGTTCAACTATTAACAATATAGAATTTTGGTATTCAAAAATTATCATACCTGAACCACATCATCTTGCACATCTAACTCTTGAATATTTCCTTCCCCAACATCCTATTAAACTTAATCAATATTCATCTACAGACAATGAGTAAAATATATTACTCATAACTCTCAGGATATTTTCCTGCATATTTCTATCCATATTTAGATCACCAATATCTCCTCTATTCTGCTATTCTTCATAATCAAGTGCATCTGCATCCTCATTCCTCCATTCCTCCATTATTTGATTAATTTCCACTTGTCTCTGTCCTTCTACTTCAACTCCTCTATCCCTTTGAACTACATTCTCCTGTCTCTGCCTTTCTGCTTCTACTCTTGTAATTTGTACTCCATATTCCTCAGTTGTCCTCTGTTGTTGCTCAGCGAGTTGACATCTATGCAAATCAAGTATAGCATCCTTAAGGTTTTGTGGAACATGAACAAGAGCCAAGTAGAATCTTTTTCTTTTCCTTCCTCTATCTCTATTCCAAACAGGAGCAGGAGAAACATTTTGGAGCAAAGCAGGTACTACATATCATTGTGCTCTCTTCTCAGCTCTTCTAGCCTGATGTTCTTCTTCAACAGGATCCATTTCTCACAATTGTCTTACTGTTTACTTACAGCTACTCTAAGAAAAAAGGTATACTATTGCCCCTAAAAAGGAGACCTCTACTCTAGACCCCTCTCTTAATGAGCAGTTGTCAATCCTATGCGTATACAGATCACAATGGACCCCTAGCACCAGGTTTATAATAGAAGAGTGTACAGGTATACTACCACAGCACCAATCAAGAAAAGAGTTCTTCTGGGAGAGGAGACCTGAGCTTAGTTACACACTCCAAGCTCTACACCACAGTTGTAGAGTACTATTCCCTTTACACTTAGGGCCTGGCTTCCAGTCAAGGTATAGAGAGGATAGAGAGGTATAAGAGAGCAGAGAGGAGAGTGGGGAAGGGTGGTGAATAGTGATTATGATTTGAGAGAGTGAACTCAATGATAAGCTGGCATTGTTTGTACATGTTATATCCCTCCCACATATCCATTTGTGTTGAATTATGAAAAGAGGAGGGTTGTGATAATTGAATATATTGTTGAAATTTGTCAAAATAAGAAGAGAAAATAGAGAGTCAATTACCAATTTTCTCAAAATTATCTGTATTTTTCCTGAATTTATTTGCATTTTTGAGTGGAAAGAGAGAGTGTGGGAATGCTTAGGTACATGATTTATCAGCAGCATCTTCCCACATTGGTCTTGCATACATACTAGACAAGGTTTTCATCTGGGCCTCTAGCCCTTCTTGAACCCTCTACTAATTCTATGTTATTAAGTTTGTGTTGAAGTCAGTCTGCTACACTCCCTTCCTACAACAGTCTGTGTGACAGTAAGTAGTGTTGTCTATCAGGTTGCTTTGCTCCCTTCTAACAATGGTCTGTGCAGCTGCAGATAGTGTCATTAATCAGGTCACTTTGCTCTCTTTCAACAATAGTCTGCGACACAGTGAGCAATATTTATTGTAAGTCAGGTTGCTGTACTCCCCTCCTACACTAATAGTTTGCACTGTTGTAAGTCAGGTCGCTCTGCTCCCTTCCTACAACAGTAAGGCCACTGCCTGTTTCAATTTATCCTAATTTATTTGAATTTATTCTGAATTATTTGAATTTTGTAGAGTTTTTGAGTGAAAAGAGAGCCATTAGATAAAACTTAGTTATGATTAGGTGAAGCTTTGTCATGCTCACTCAGCAGCTATCATCCTACATTCGGTGCAGCATACATACTAGACAAGGTTTTCATCTGGGCCTCTAGCCCTTCTTAAACCCTCTACTAATTAAGTTTGTGCTGAAGTTAGTCCACTATGCTCCCTTCCTACAACATTCTGTGTAATAGTAAGTAGTGTTGTCTATTAGGTCGCTTTGCTCCCTTTCAACAACAGTCTGTACAGCTGCAGATAGTGTTGTTGATTAGGTCGCTTTGCTCTCTTCTAACAACAGTCTGCGACACAGTAAGCAATATTGTATGTCAGGTCACTCTGCTCCCTTCCTACAATAGTAAGGCCACAGTCAGCTCACTTTGCTCACTGCCTGTTCCAATTTATTCCAATTTTTCCCAATTAATTTGAATTTTTGAGTAGAAAGAGAGTGTGTGGGAATGCTTAGGTAAAATTTAGTCAGCAGTTAGTCAGTGCCATCTTCCCACATCGGTCTCGTGCACATACTAGATACTAGATAATCACAAATCAGTAAATGACAATTTGTAATAGACAGTATAGTAGACTGACTTCTTTAACACAAACTTAATAACACAGAATTAGTAGAGGGTCATTCACTCAAAATTCAAATAAATTAGGACAAATTGTAATAAAATTGGAACAGGCAATGAGCAAGGCAAGCTGCCTGTGACCTCATATATCATTGAAGGAAGGGAGCAGAGAAACCTAATAGACAACACTACATACTGTTGCATAGACTATTATAGGAAAGGAGCTATAACAATCAACCTCATTGCTTCTAGGTATTTTACACATGGATGGCTTCTTCTATGGACACTTTCTAATTGTACAGTATCTCAGTCAGTGCCTCATTGTTAGGGTATATACTTTACTCAGAAGATCTCATGTCTATCTCACTTTTTCCTCACCCATAGCACATGGTACATAGGTATATATACAGTAGATACTCTTCTGTATTCCTGTCATAAGTTGACTTGACCATGACTAAGAAATATGACATGGACCAGAATTGAACCTAGGACTGAGTAGGACTTGTAATAATAATACAGACAAATAGCTAGATTGTGTATATAGTGTACTGGAATTAAGCAAGGACTCTATCAAGTTCTCTTTTAACCCTAAAGAGCTCCTTGGTCTAAACCCTGGGCTAAGGTCTTTTACACAGTAAGTCTCAGTGGTCAACAATATAGATTGATGACTAACTACCTTTTACACAGTAAGTCTAAGATGTTGTCATTAGATATAGATAAAAAGAACTAGCAGAACAGGTCTCATCTTAGTGGTCAACAATATAGATTGAAAACTGAGGTATAGTAGTAAAGCGTGTTTGATATATAGACACAACAGTTGTCTGACTGATGTGGTTATCACTTAATGATGATGTTACTAAGTTCTGCCCCTACAACTGTGAAGGTACAACTGCAATAGTCTACTTCAATACTTCTCCTGGACTAGTGCAACCTACACTTTGGGATTGAGATCTATTGCTGTGGCTAGTCTCCTTATTGTTTTGCAAGGAAAAGGTTTTGTAAGACCCTAATGCCTCACAGTATAGAGTTTTTGCCATTTCACTGGTTTCCTGTGATATTGTTAGGTAGTCATCTATTAATAGCAAGCTCCCAGGAGGTAGTGGGGTAGAGGTTGGTACACAGTGATTCATCTTGAAATGCTCAAGCATGCATTTGCTATAAGCCTTTTGGGTTAAGGTAATGTCTCTATTCTTGTTTTGTGTGATATGCATTCCTAATATTAGCTTTGTCTCCCCTATATCCTTTATCTTATAGCTTGATCCAAGTTCATATTTGGCTAGTTTTTCACCTTCAACAGTAGATAAAACACCTAGTATATTATTTATCTATGTAGATGTTAAATATCATGACTTGGCAAAATGGCTAAGTCAATATTTATATTTCTTTTCTTTTTCTTTTCTGATTATTATTTTTCTTTTATTTTTTCTTTTCTTTATTTTCTTATTAATGGATGTGCAAGAGAAAAGTGACTCATAGGGAAGCATGGGATAAAAGGAAGGGTTAGGGTTACTCTTTATGTACAAAATCTAATGGGAACTCTATCAAGTTCTCTTTGTCAATTGCTAATAAAAGAGCAGTTGGCTTAATTCTGGCTCAGGAGTTGGCTCACTGACATTAAAGTGAGTTTATTATTAAGTACCCTGGAGCATATTTGAGAATTAGCATATCATTTATAATAGCCATGACCTTGGAAAGTCTTATCTAGGTTCTCAGCCTAGTCATGAGCTCCTTGTATAGTATTGTACAATATTTTCTTCAATTTCCAGACATGGTCTTCTCCCCTTCCTCAAAACATCTAGGCTACTCCATGTATATGTCAAACACATTTTTGCTATTGAGAAATGCTGAAATGAAGTTAATCTGCCATAATCAAAGCTGTCAAGAGACTGCTATTGCATATATTAGGTGAATGGATTCAAGTCTTGCTACTAAAGCATAGGTTTTGTCGTAATCCTTTCTAATCACCTGAGTATAACCTTTTGTCACTGTCCTAGCTTTTCTTTTCTCAATTTTCCCCTTTTCATTCTACTTTACTGCAAATATCCATTTTGACTCTACTGTAGCAACTTAGTCTAGATGACTTAATTACCCTCCAAGTCCGAGTTGACAAGAAGAACTCAATGGAGTTCCTGTTATTTTTTGTATACTACTTATACAACTACTACATAGTCTGTGCACTACTTTCCCACACTCATTATGTGACCCATTTTTCATGTGATGTTATGTGATGTGACACTGTGACTTCTTGTCATGTGACTGTGACTATGTGACACTTGTGATATGATACTTTCCTGCACTTCTTCCTGTGTAGTAAGTCCAAAAGAAAAAGAAAAGAAAAGAAAATATAAATAATGACTTAGCCATTTTGCCAAGTCATGATATCTATCATATTTTTACTAGATAGTCTAGGTACAACCTCAAATACATCTCATAATTTCAGCATTTCAATTTCCTTTATCATGGGATCCAATCATAAATCCAGTCTTTTTATGGCCTCATTATAAGTTTTTGGTACTTGAATATCCATATTAGTGATATAGGTAATAGGACAATTGAGATACTCAGTGGATTCCTTGAGTTTTGCACTAGGTTTTGGATCCCTTCATGTTTGGTGGACAACCAAAGGTAAGTTTGTCTCCTTTTCTTTATCAATAGTCTAGCTAATTGGTTGGGCTATAAATGTCTTATTTGATTCTCTTTCCTTATCATGAATTCTTGGGATGGGTAGTAGTCTTGGGGCAGTTGCCTGTAGTGTTAAGACTCTAGACCTCACAGTTGAATATGCATTTCAACTTGAAGTCTATATCTAACACTTGATATCTTCATGCTCCTTGTTAAAGGATCCAGTTAAGGTTTTCAGTGAAGTTATATTGGAGGAGAGATGTCAATAAGACTTTGAGTAGTACCCTTAAGATTGTTCTAAGACAAGTAAGAGTACCGATTCCTCAGAGTAAGATTTTACAGAGGGAATACAGAAAGAGAGAACTTGTCATTCCCTTCTCTTTCTGGTCTGTATTTATCCTAACTAGGTATTGTGACTACATTACAATGTGGTAACACTAATTGTAACTATGGGTGACTAGTTAAGTGATAGTCCAGTGACAGAAGTGATAAGAGTGACAAGTTGAGTCAGTGTCTAATAATGGGTTAGTCTGATGTTGTTCCATTTAGCACAAGTCCAAAGATAGAAGAGAAAGATAGTCTGAGATTTCTCTGAAGAGTCCTGTCTATTCTGTAAGTCCACTATCTTTTAGAGTCCTCAGATATTCAATGCATTACTGTATAGTAATGTTCTTATCTAATATTACCAACATCTCATCTACTAGCCACTCATTATCAGACCATGGCTGATAATAGTTGTAGTCCCACTCGATGTTCATAACATATAGTGGGTCAGAGTTTGGACCAAGGTTTGGATTTGAATTTTCAGGTGCACTTTCTTGTTTTGTCTCAGTTTTGAGTTCCAGGCTTGGTCAAAAGAGATCATTCTCTTTGTTAAATATTATTAGGTTAGATTGTTTGGCTATGTGTGTTATCTCTTCTTTAAAGATGATATCCTGAGACCTAAAAACTGCACCAGTAGATTTATCTAGTAGCTTATACCCATCATGTCCAAAATAGCCCAAAAGTGACACTTGAACCAATCTTGTACTAAGTTTGTGTAAGTTTAGGTCCTGGGATATATGTGCATATGCTGTTGATCCAAAAGGCCTTAGATAGGAAATATCTTGATGTTTTCCAAACCAAACTTCTGCTAGAATTGCTTTTGGTTATTGTAAAGAGAGAATAAAGTTTTGAACATAGACAATTGTTCAAACTACATTAGCCCAGTATTTAAAAGCCATGCCTGATTCAGCCATGACACATCATACTACATTAAGAATTGTTTGCATGCTATATTCAGCAATACCATTCTGCTGATAGGCATAAGGTGTAGTAAATTCAAATACCAAGCTATATGCAGCTCAGTAATCCTCCCATGCCATGTTGCACTATTCTCTACCTATGTCAAGTCTTATGCACTTGAGCCTTTTGCCAGTTTGTTGTTCTACTTCAATATAATAGGCCTTTAGTATGTCTAACATCATATCTGCTGACTTTGTTTTAAGGAATGCAATAGTTTTGTAGGACAAGTGTCATATTCCAAAAATCTGACAATTATGTAATTTAATTCTCCTAATAACTTTCCTAAAAAATTATAATTAGTAGAATAGCATAGTAGACTACTCTCCTTCTATTCCAGACTTCCTATAAGTACTGAGTAGTTATAGTGTAATTGCTTAGTCTGCAAATTAATGTCATCTAGTCCTAACACGATTCCTGTCCACCCTGGATTTCTAGTTCACTTCCTTAAGGACCTCTTCTCTGACGACTTCTCTTTACTCCAAAATACGCAACCACCTCATGACCAGAGATCAGGGCGCAATATATAAGTTGAAGCAAAGGTCGTTTACCAAGTTGTATTCTACTCTGACATTGTTTCACTTGTCAGAACCTTCTTTTGGATTTTATACCATCACTAAGTAATATTCTCTTCCAGCATAGTACAATACTCCATTTGAAGTATACTTTTATTTATTATTTTACCCATCTGTCCTCTGCAATCTCATCTTTGACAACAAGAATCTATCTATGATCAGCATAAAGTAGGTATAACCCCTAGCTGATTGAACTTGTGATAGTCCCCAGATGTCAATGTGAATCCTTTTGAGAAGTTCTGTTTCTCATGAACCAGTCTTGTTAAATGGGTGAGTTGTATACTTGCCAAAAATACAATTCTCACAAAGGCTATTCATAGACAATTCTCCTTTAGTCGTGAGTCTATCAACCAATTATCCAAATATCATGTTGCATATTGATTCTGTGCTTGCATGTCCTAATTGTCTGTGCTAGATGTCAAAGCTTACAGCCTGCTATTTAGATTGGGTAATGAAGATGTTTGTTAATACTCTGTTTACACTAACTGTATATAATCGACCAAATTTTGTTGCAGTCATTATGATCTCTTCTTCAGATGTCAATATGAGAGCTTTGTTCTCTCTTTTAAAGAACACATCTATACCTTTTGTGCCAAGTTGTGATATAGAAATCAGGTTGGATCTGAGGTTGGGAGTATATAAAACACCATCAACAAAAATTCTTCTAGTTTTTTCATCAACACTGGTTTCGAACTCTATTTTTCCCTTTCCTATGATATCAAATATTGAATCCTTCCCTACTGATATCCCAAAGTATGGTTCACTCAAAGTGGTATAGGACACAAACAATGACCTATCTGCAAAATAGTAATTTGTGGCTCCAGAGTTGATAAAGGTAAGAATGTCTGGTGTATTCTTAGACTATGTATGAAATATAATAGGATTCTCTTCAGACTAGGTATTAGCTACTTGTACCCCCTTTGAAGCACTTCCTCACATTGTCATTTCATTATATCTGCAAGGGTTTGGGTTATTATGAAGTGTATTTGTGCTAAATGTTGGGGTGGCTAATATCTTGAAGTCTTTCTGATCTGTTGATATATATGCAAAAACTTGCTCGTTTCCTTCATCAGGGGTATTAGTGGTCATAATGTGAGCTTTAGTTTCCAGCTTGAATCCTTCTTGTCTTGTGCTAAATGCTGTTTCTCTTAGGCCTTCTCTTTTGCCAAAACTAGGAGGAAATTGTCCCTCTTTTTCTCCCCTGGCCAATAACATATCTCAATAGTATGTCCTTGGCATTAACAGTTTGGGTTAACACAAATAAGCTGGGACCTCTCCTTTTGTTTGGAAGTACTTGTTTGAAGTACCATTGCATTCTGGCCAATATTGGTAGGTCAATTTTTGTTGATCTTGGTGTACTAGATTTGGAGATAAGCTATTGCATCTGCTGAAGTCATGTTCAGGTCATATAGTGGCACAGCTATGGGATTCTGGGATTTGGATAAGAAAGATGATTATGTCTTTGAAGTCTTCATTATTAATCTTTGATCCCAAGGCTCTAGCATCTGATTATTTGTTGCATATGTTAATAATAAAGTTATTGAAGTCAGTGCAATCTAAGTAAGTCATATTCCATAAAGTCTACTTTGCATTTAACTATGCCATATTTGATGTCTTTTCATAGGTATAAATATATAAAGTCCAGGCCTCAGCAGCTGTACTGTCAATGTTAATTCCTAGTTCAGCAAGGTTCCTAGTATTGAATATAAGTAGTCCCAGTGTCTAAGCATTACATGCTTTCCATTTATTGAGAGATGAAGTATTTGAGTCCCAAGATGTTTCAGCAGAAGAATGTAAGAAAGCTAAACTTCAAGCCAGAATTAAGCTAACTGCTCTTTGTTCAGCAATTGATAAAGAGAACTCGATAGAGTTCCCGTTAGATTTTCTACACTACTTATACAACTACTACATGGTCTGTGCACTACTTTCCTATGCCTATCATATGACCTCCTGTCATGTGGCTGTGACGCTTGTGACATGACACTTTCCCATACTCCCTTCTGTGTAGTAAGTCCAAGATAAAAGAAAAAGAAAAAGAAAAGAAAAGAAATATAAATAATGACTTAGCCATTTTGCCAAGTCATAACATATTTAATATGTATGCTGCACCAAACGTGGGATAATGGTGCTTTTAATTAATTATGTAAAAATTAGGTAAGTATTTGTCAGTTTTAGCTAAGAATTGGTCATTAAATTTCTTTACATAGCTTTTTTTTTACTCAAAAATTCAAATTAATTGGGAAAAATTGGAATAAATTGGAACAGGCAGTGAGCAAAGTGAGCTGACTGTGGCCTTACTATTGTAGGAAGGGAGCAGAG
>Ga0157360_1000928_pt1 | contig 10952 bp, 11 predicted proteins | sample AttlaeALBM1_FD_111483 | JGI IMG/M metagenome (GOLD analysis project Ga0157360, IMG submission 111483) | Fungus gardens microbial communities from leaf cutter ant in Ribeirão Preto, State of São Paulo, Brazil - Atta laevigata ALBM1 | ecosystem: Host-associated > Fungi > Mycelium > Unclassified ... | reverse complement strand
TGTTGGACATCGAGACAATCCTTTTGTGATATATGAAGGGGTACATAACGTCTTACAGCGTTTTTTATCCTGGCATAATAAATTGCGTTGAAAAAACGGTGAATCGTGTAAGCAATTAGCCTTTCTGGTTTTTCGGACAGATACCCATCAATAAATGGTGGCCAGGTTAATTCTCATTACCCTGCCTCTTCCGGGTGCTTAAAATGAACCATACAGTTCATTAAAAATAAAAACCGTATTTCATTTTAAAATGAGATAAAGGTTATACGCAGTGGCAGGCTTTTTAATTTAAGCTTTCAGATAATTGCGCATCACATTCAGGATGGGATTAATGGACAACGCAGTCGATCGTCACGTGTTTTATATTTCTGATGGAACCGCTATCACCGCTGAAGTATTAGGCCATGCGGTGATGTCGCAATTTCCGGTTGCCGTCAGCAGCATCACACTCCCCTTTGTTGAAAACGAGAGCCGCGCCCGCGCAGTCAAGGAGCAGATAGATGCGCTCTATCAGCAAACCGGCAATCGCCCGCTGGTCTTCTACTCGATTGTGTTACCGGAAATACGCGCCATTATTTTGCAAAGCGAGGGGTTTTGTCAGGATATCGTGCAGGCACTGGTGGCCCCGTTGCAGCAAGAATTAAAACTCGACCCAACACCGATTGCCCATCGTACTCATGGCCTGACGCCGGGAAATTTGACCAAGTATGACGCGCGTATTGCCGCCATTGATTACACGCTGGCGCATGATGATGGTATTTCGTTGCGCAATCTTGATCAGGCGCAGGTGATTCTGCTCGGCGTCTCCCGCTGCGGTAAAACACCCACCAGCCTCTACCTGGCGATGCAGTTTGGTATTCGCGCCGCCAACTACCCCTTTATTGCGGATGATATGGATAATCTTGGTTTGCCTGCGGCGCTTAAGCCGTTGCAGCACAAACTCTTTGGTCTGACCATTAATCCTGAACGCCTTGCTGCCATCCGCGAAGAGCGCCGTGAAAACAGCCGCTATGCGTCATTACGTCAGTGCCGTATGGAAGTAGCAGAAGTGGAAGCGCTTTACCGCCGCCACCAGATCCCTTGCCTTAACAGCACCAACTACTCTGTTGAGGAGATTGCCACCAAAATGCTCGATATTATGGGATTAAGCCGCCGCATGTACTAACATGCTAGTACATGAATGCATTGTGGGTTATCATGCGTTTTACTGATGTGTTGCGCCCTGTGCCAGGCTTGTTTTCAGCCGCGATTGGTTTATGGTGAGCGCATCACTTCCGGCACCTTTGCCGCTGAAGCCCCTAATTTTGAGACGCTTAATGAACAAAACAGATGAACTTCGCACCGCGCGTATTGATAGCCTGGTGACGCCGGCCGAGCTGGCGCAGCGCTACCCTGTCAGCCCGGAGGTCGCCGCCCATGTGACCGCTTCGCGGCGACGTATTGAAAAAATCCTTAACGGCGAAGATCGCCGCCTGCTGGTGGTTATCGGCCCCTGCTCGATTCACGACCTGGATGCGGCAATGGAGTATGCCCGCCGCCTGCAAGCTCTGCGCACGCAGCATCAGGCGCAGTTAGAGATTGTGATGCGCACCTATTTTGAAAAACCGCGCACGGTGGTCGGCTGGAAGGGGCTGATCTCCGATCCCGATCTCAACGGCAGCTATCGCGTCAATCACGGTATTGAACTGGCGCGCAGGCTGCTGTTGCAGGTTAACGAGCTGGGTGTACCGACCGCCACCGAGTTTCTTGATATGGTGACCGGACAATTTATTGCCGACCTGATTAGCTGGGGTGCTATCGGCGCACGCACCACCGAAAGCCAGATCCACCGTGAGATGGCCTCTGCGCTCTCCTGCCCGGTGGGCTTTAAAAACGGCACCGATGGCAACATCCGTATCGCTGTAGATGCGATCCGCGCTGCGCGTGCCAGCCACATGTTCCTGTCACCGGATAAAAACGGTTTGATGACCGTCTACCAGACCAGCGGAAATCCGTGGGGCCATATCATTATGCGCGGCGGCAAGCAGCCCAATTTTTACGCGCAGGATATCGCCAACGCTGGCGACACGCTGCGGGAGTTTGATCTGCCTGAGCAGTTAGTGGTCGACTTCAGCCACGGTAACTGTCAGAAGCAGCATCGTCGCCAGCTTGAGGTGTGCGATGACGTCTGCGCGCAAATTCGCAATGGTTCAACCGCCATTGCCGGTGTGATGGCGGAGAGTTTTCTTAAGGAGGGGACGCAAAAGATCGTTGCCGGGCAACCGCTGACCTACGGTCAATCGATCACCGACCCGTGCCTCGGCTGGGATGACAGCCTGCTGCTGCTGGAGAAACTGGCCGCCGCCGTCGCCACGCGCGGTTAAGCCAGATCACCTGCGATCAGGCAGGTGTTACCTACAGATTTTGGGGGGATCGGCACGTTCCCCCTGAAACACGCTTGCTTCATGGTGCAGTTTATTGATAATGATTCTCATTGTTGATTTACCGTTAAGCGCGATTTTGCCTATGGATAGCCCCGCCACACCTGGCAGCCCGCCCGAAAAACCTGATCACATTCGCGCCAGCGATCGGCACATCACCAGCCAGGCGCTGCTCGGTGAACAGCGCCGTGTTGTGATTGAGCATAACGGGCAGCGCTATTTGCTGCGCGAAACCCATGCCGGCAAGCTGATCCTTACCAAATAAGTTAGCTGGAGCAGCTTACTTCCAGCCGTTTACCCCAATCCGGCGGGCGGCGGGCATAGTCGTCGCTGCGATCGCTAAAGGGCTGACGCAGGATCTCATGCAGCCTTTCCAGCTCTGCCGTGTCGCCCTGCTCTGCGGCTTCGATGGCGCGCTGCGCCAGCCAGTTGCGCAAGACTACCGCCGGGTTAACGCTCTGCATCTGCTGCTGTCTTTGCGCATCGTCAATCCCTTCTTGCTGGAGACGCTGACGATAAGTGGCGAACCAGCTATCAAACGCGCCGCGATCGATAAACTCATCGCGCAATGGCGAGTCTGCACTCTGCTGCTCGGTATGGCTTAACATGCGGAAGGTGCGCGTATAGTCACTCCCTTCCCGCGCCATCAGCGCAAACAGCGTGTTAAGGATCTCGTTATCCCCCTCCTGCGGCACAAACAGGCCGAGTTTGCTGCGCATCAGGCTGCCATACTCGGTTAACAACTGTGACTGATATCCATCCAGCGCCGCATTTAAGGCATCGACGGCAATAAACGGGGACAGTGACTGCGCCAGGCGCTGCAGGTTCCACTGCGCGACCACTGGCTGATTCTCAAAACTGTAGCGCCCCTGGTAATCAGAGTGGTTACAGATAAAGGCCGGATTGTAGTCGTCGAGAAAACCATACGGCCCATAATCCATCGTCAAACCGAGGATCGACATATTGTCGGTGTTCATCACACCGTGGGCAAAACCAACCGCCTGCCAGCGGGCAATCATCACGGCGGTACGCCGTACTACATCGCGGAACCAGGCGACGTAGCGGTCAGGCTCCTCCTGCAAATGCGGCCAGTGATGGCGAATGACGAAATCGGCCAGCTCGCGCACTTTCTCAGGCTGACGACGATAGTAGAAGTGTTCGAAATGGCCGAAACGGACATGGCTTTCCGCAATGCGCATCAGCATCGCACCCTGTTCGCGCGTTTCGCGCATCACCGGCGTATCGCTGGTGACAATGCTTAACGCCCGGGTGGTGGAGATGCCGAGATAGTGCATCGCCTCTGAAGCAAGGCTTTCGCGAATGGTCGAGCGCAGCACCGCGCGCCCGTCGCCCATACGGGAGTATGGCGTCAACCCCGCCCCTTTCAGGTGCCAGTCGCGAGTCGAGCCATCCGCCAGTTGCTGTTCACCGAGCAGAATGCCGCGTCCGTCGCCCAGTTGCCCGGCCCAGACACCGAATTGATGGCCGCTATAGACTTGCGCCAGCGGCGACATGCCGGGCAGCAACGTTTCGCCCCCCCAGACGCCAGCGCCAGTTTCCGGGTGAAATAGCGCCTCGGGCACGCCGAGGGTTTCTGCCAGCGGGCCATTGTGCCAGATAAGTCGCGCATTGCTTAACGGGGTAGGTTTTAACGCAGTGTAATAATCTGGCAGTTCATCACGCCAGCGAGTGGTAAAAGTCAGGGTCATAGATCCTCCAGCCTTTTAGTGTAGTACCTAACGCGGTGTTTAAACACCGGGCAACACAGGGGCTATGGGTGGATCAGTGACGTCAACTCGGCGGCGGTAACCGCTGGCCAGAGTGCGCCTTGCATGGCGCTAAATTGAAACGCGCTCGCGCGTTTTAGCGTCGGCTCGTCATCAATGCCGGCAATCATCACCGTCTCGCAGTAAGGTTCGACCTGGGAAATGATGGCGCGCATAAAGGGTTCGAAAGCAAGCGTAGATATACTTTGGTGAATGAAGTTTTTATCCAGCATGACGCGTTTAAACAGCCCATCAAATACTGCTTTGGTTGATGCTGCGCCAACGCCAAAATTCCACAGCACCAGCGGATATTGTTTCGCCAATAGAGACAAAAGTTTGTTCTCTTTTCCACTATTGAGATCTGGGTAATTCTCATTGATGGCCAGTTCGAGGCATGGGAATTTTCTGACCTGCGCCGCCAAAGTCTCATCCGTCAGTAATTGCTCGGTTATTTCTGATGAAATATTAATCCAGGCGGTAAGGTGATGCTGAATTAAAAAGAGCTGGCAGGCTTCAATAAGGGCGAGTTGTTCAGTAAAAAGCGTTACTTTTTCAGCTGCCGTCAGGCGTGGCAAAACCAGCTCTGTCGGGGCGCGGACTGTGCTGTCCTTTCCAACAAAGTTAACGATAATTTCGATACCCTGAAGCATTCCGTTACCATCTCTTGCCGGTAGCAATAAAAGCTCAGAGTGATAGCTGTAATCGAGTGAAACTATCATTTTGCCAGCCCCGCATTATGGGATAAATCCGGCGTTAACAAACCTGTCTGACGATATTCCATGTTTACTGATTTTAATGAGATTGGCTTCATTTTTTTCCCGTTCTATTTTTATACCCTCCCCTCCGTTGTTATTCGTTTGCTCACGCATTCTCCTGCCCCTGGCGGTGAGTCGCGAACAATCATAATTAATTTAAAAATTGCGATTTAGTAGAAACGTCCTGGTTTATATGAAAATGTTCAGCGTCCGGAAACAAAAAAGGGAGGCCTGCATGACGCGCGCTCCCTTTTTTGCTCTATCTGTCGACACCGCGTCAGATACGTCGCGCCTGCCAAAAATTTTTACGCCAGTAGACATTGTCGAGCGAAGAGCGCATCACCCCCCGGCTGGTTGAGGCGTGAATAAAGGCGTTATCGGTGTCGTAGATGCCGACATGCAGCCCGCTATCACCGGAGCCGGTTTTGAAAAACACCAGATCGCCTGGCAACAGATCCTCTTTATCGATTTCGGTGCCGAGCTTCGCCTGCTGACGCGTCTCACGCGGTAGTTGCAGCGCAAATTTATCGCGGAAGGTCATCATCACAAAGCCCGAGCAATCAACGCCTGAACGCGCCATGCCACCATAGCGATAGGGCGTGCCGCGCCATTCGCTGAGCTGATCGTTCAGATTGGCGATGACCGTGATAGAGTCCGACAATCTTGGGTTCGGCGGAGGGGCGCGATGGGAGCTACATCCTGCAAGGAAAAGCGCCGCCGCCAGTAAAAACCAGATACGCATTCTGCAATACGCCTCGTTGTCTCTTTTTATCGGATTAATCTACAGTGGGAGCGCGAGCTATGGCAAGTCACCATTGCGTCACACCGTCGGGATCAGCATTCGGTGGCCTTCCACCTCAACCTGCTGAAAAACCATGCCGTAGGCATCAGCCAGATGCGCAGGTGTCATCACCTGCGCATTTTCACCGCTCGCCACCAACCTTCCAGCCTGCAATAGCCAGACGTGATGCGCCTGGCGCAGCGTATGGTTCAGATCGTGGCTACTCATCACCACCGTGATGCCTGCGCTGACCAGTTCGCTAATCACCCTATCCAGCGCCGCCTGCTGCGCTACATCAAGGCTGCTCATTGGCTCATCCAGTAACAGCAGCTGCCCGTGAGCGTTGCCCCGCGGATGGATCTGCAAAATTACTGCCGCCAGGCGTACCCGTTGCCACTCGCCGCCGGAGAGCTGGTTGGTTGCCCGTGCCAGTTTATCCTCAAGGCCGAGCTGACCGGCAATGTCTGCCAACAGGGCGTGCTGGCTTTTATCAGGCTGATGCAACGACAGGTAGTGCCAGACTGGCATAGCAAACGGCGCACTCTGCTGTTGTGCCAGGTAGGCGCGATGCCGGGCCAGCGCCGTTGCCGGCCACTGCTCAAGCGGTTGTCCGTTAAACGTAATCTTACCCGGCCCGCCGGAAAGCCCGGCGATACGCGCGAGCAGCGTGCTCTTGCCTGCCCCGTTCGGCCCGACAAGATGCACGATCTGCCCGCAAGGCAGCGATACGCTTATCGGCGCCAGCCTGCCCCGCTCAGCGACGTCCTGCAGCTGCATCAGCGTCGACATTACTTCGAGACGGCCTGCTTAATGGCGTTGACCAGTAACGGGTCGTCCGGCGTCATATCGGGTGAAAAACGCTGAATCACCTGGCCGTCGCGGCCAATCAGGAACTTTTCGAAGTTCCACAAAATATCGCCCGGTGCCTGTGGCGCACGCCCTTTACTCACCATACGCTCGTAGAATTCACTGTCCGCTGGTGCGAGCGCTGTTGGCGCGGCGGCGATCAGTTTCTCATAGAGAGGATGGCGGGCGTCGCCATTGACATCAATTTTGCTGAACAGCGGAAAAGTCACGCCATAGGTGGTGCTGCAGAAGGTTTTGATCTCCTCTTCCGAGCCCGGCTCCTGGCCGAGGAACTGGTTGCACGGGAAGCCCAGCACGCTAAAACCCTCCCCCTCCCACGCTTTCTGCAGGTTTTCCAGCTGTTCGTACTGCGGCGTCAGGCCACATTTTGACGCAACGTTAACCACTAACAGCACTTTGCCGCGCCAGGCGCTGAGTGAGCTCTTTTCGCCATCAATGGTGGTAACTTCGGTATCCAGAATATTCTGTTGCATAACATCCCCTTAATGAATGTGATGATTGACGGACTTAGCGCCCGGCCCTCAATAATAGCCAGATAAATACCGGCGCACCTAGTGTTGAGGTCACGACGCCTATCGGCAGTTCTGCCGCGCTGAGCGCAAGGCGCGCAACAATATCGGCAGTCAGTAGTGCGACCGCACCCGCCAGCGCGCAGCCAGGCAGCAATACACGATGATCGCTTAAGCCACATAAGCGCAAAATATGCGGGATAACCAGCCCGATAAAGCCGATGGCTCCGGCTATCGCCACGCTGACACCCACCATCCAGCCAGTGGCAGCCACCAGCAGGTTACGCCATAACCAGAGCGGCAGCCCCAGCTGTCGGGCGGGGATTTCACCCAGCGCTAATACATTCAGCGCAGTGGATTGCAGGCAGATCCACACCATCACCGGCAGAAGCGCTGCCATCAGCCAGCCCTGCTGCCAGTCGATGCCGCTAAAGCCCCCCATCATCCAGTACATCAACTGACGTAAATCAAGCGAGGTGGAGAAGTAGACCGCCCAGGTCATCAATGCGGTACATATGATACCAAGCGCCACGCCAGCCAACAGTAATCGGCTGGTGGAGAGATGACGGCGTGCAAAGCGCAGCAGAATAAGGGTTACCGTCAGCGCGCCGGCAATCGCACACAGCCCGAGTGCCCAGCCGGGCATCATCTCACCGCCGAGAAAGATCGCCGCAATAAGCCCGACACCTGCCCCGCTCGACACACCTAGCAGACCAGGCTCTGCCAGCGGATTTTCAAACAAGGCCTGCATCGTGGCACCACAAAGTGCCAGCGCGGCACCGACCAGTAGCACAGCAAGGGTGCGCGGGAAGCGTATCTGCCAGACAAAAAGCTCACCCTCAGGAGTGAACCAGCGATTAGGAGCAATCCACTCCTCTCCTGCGCAAAGGCTTAAGGTGAGCGCAAGCAGTAGAAGCAGCGCCAGCGCGCCGAGCCAGCGGCGGTTGCGTTGCTGTTGAAGATGGGCATATGCCAGCATGGTTTCACGTTTACTCATCAGCCAGGTGACTGATTCTAAGAGGGATAGCGAATGCTGAAAAGAAAAAAGGCCGCGAGGCGGCCTTTTTGGTTAGTGCAAAATCATTCAGCTTTGGGCGAAGCGTTTTCAACTCGGCTCTTTAACTTCTGACCGGGTCTGAAGGTCACCACGCGCCGTGCTGTAATGGGAATATCTTCGCCGGTTTTTGGGTTACGGCCCGGACGTTGATTCTTGTCACGCAAATCAAAGTTGCCGAAGCCGGAGAGTTTAACCTGCTCACCATTTTCCAGAGCACGACGGATCTCTTCGAAAAACAGCTCTACCAGCTCTTTTGCATCCCGTTTGCTAAGCCCAAGCTTATCAAACAGATATTCTGACATTTCAGCTTTTGTAAGCGCCATAGGTTCAATCCCTCAATGATGCCTGGAATCGCTCTTTTAATGCCTCTACACATCTGGCAACGGTAGCGGCAATCTCCTCTTCTTCGAGTGTACGGCCGGTATCCTGAAGGATCAGACTGATGGCAAGGCTTTTCGACCCTTCCACGACACCCTTACCGCGGTACACGTCAAACAAGTTTACGCCAACTACCTGATTTGCGCCAACTTTCTTACATTCTGCCAAAACATCTGCTGCAGGGACATTTTCATTGACCACAACAGCGATATCACGGCGGTTCGCCGGGAAGCGAGAAATATCCTGAGCCTGAGGTACGGCGCGGTCTGCGAGGGCATTCCACTCCAGCTCAAACACCAACGTGCGACCGTTCAGATCAAGCTTACGCTCCAGCTCCGGATGCACCACACCGATAAAGCCAATGCGCTTATCTTTCAGATAAATCGCGGCAGATTGACCCGGGTGCAGCGCCGGATTGGTCTCAGCGCGGAACTCAATCGCTTCTAACTTACCTGTCAGATCCAGCACAGATTCCAGATCGCCTTTCAGATCGAAGAAATCAACGCCGTTTTTTGCCAGGTCCCAGTGCTCCTCATAACGGTTACCGCAGATGGCACCCGCCAGCATCACATCCTGACGGATGCCGAGGTTCGCCTGAGTATCCGGTACGAAACGCAGACCGGTCTCAAAGATGCGTACGCGGCTCTGCTGACGGTTCTGGTTATAGACAATCGTGCCAAGCAGACCCGTCCACAGAGAGAGACGCATCACCGACATTTCGCTGGAGATCGGGCTTGGCAGCACCAGCGCCTCTTCGCCCGGGTGGATCAACTGCTGCAGTTTCGGGTCAACGAAGCTGTAGGTGATCACTTCCTGGTAGCCTTTGTCGTTAAGCATAGTTTTCACTCGCTTAAGGGACAAGTTGGCTTCGCGATGTTCACCCATCACCAACCCGGCCTGCACCGGCTCATCAGGAATATTGTTGTAACCGTAAACACGGGCAACTTCTTCTACCAGGTCCTCTTCAATCTCCATATCGAATCGCCAGCTCGGCGCGACGGCCAGCCACTCATCCTGGCCTGCGGTCACTTCGCAGCCAAGGCGGGTCAGAATATCGCTCACCTGCTCATCGGCAATGTGATGGCCAATCAGGCGGTCCAGCTTACTGCGACGTAAACGAATGGTAGCGCGTTTCGGCAGCGATGCTTCATCAGTCACGTCAATGACCGGGCCCGCTTCACCGCCGCAGATATCGAGCAGCAGGCGCGTAGCACGCTCCATCGCTTTATACTGCAGCTGCGGGTCGACGCCGCGCTCGTAGCGGTGGGAAGCATCGGTATGCAGACCGTGACGACGTGCGCGACCGGTGATAGAGAGCGGGTTAAAGAAGGCGCACTCCAGCAGAACGTTTTGCGTTTCGCTGTTCACACCGGAGTGCTCACCGCCAAAGATACCGCCCATCGCCAGCGCATTATTTTGATCAGCAATCACCAGCGTGTCGGCACTCAGTTTCGCTTCGTTGCCGTCGAGCAGCACCAGCGTTTCGCCCTCTTTCGCCATACGCACCACGATGCCGCCATCAAGGCGATCGCTGTCGAAGGCGTGCATCGGCTGGCCGAGCTCAAGCAGAACGTAGTTAGTGACATCGACTACCGCATCGATTGAGCGAATGCCGCAGCGACGCAGCTTCTCTTTCATCCACAGCGGCGTTGGGGCGCTGACGTTGATGCCTTTGACCAGGCGGCCCAGGTAACGCGGACAGGCCTCTTTCGCTTCCACAACGATCGGCAGCGTATCGTTAATGGTTGCAGCAACCGGCGCGATTTCTGGCTCGTTCAGCGGGGATTTATTCAGCACCGCCACGTCGCGGGCAACGCCGACAATACCCAGGCAATCGGCACGGTTTGGCGTAACGCTGATTTCGATGGTGTTGTCATCAAGCTTCAGGTATTCACGAATATCGGTGCCAATCGGCGCATCCGCCGGCAGCTCAATGATGCCGTTATGATCGTCGGAAATACCAAGTTCGGAGAAGGAGCAGAGCATTCCTTCAGAAGGTTCACCGCGCAGTTTCGCCGCTTTAATTTTGAAATCGCCCGGCAGTACCGCGCCGACTGTCGCTACGGCCACTTTCAGCCCCAGACGGCAGTTTGGCGCGCCGCAGACGATATCAAGCAGGCGATCGCCGCCCACGTTTACTTTTGTTACGCGCAGTTTGTCGGCATTCGGGTGCTGAGCACACGCCATCACTTCGCCAACTACCACGCCATGAAACGCACCGGCGACCGGTTCAACGCCGTCCACTTCCAGGCCGGCCATGGTGATCTGCCCGGAGAGCGCTTCGCTATCAACCGCCGGGTTCACCCATTCGCGTAACCACAGTTCACTGAATTTCATTGTTTCGCCTGCCCTTATTTAAACTGTTTGAGGAAACGCAAATCGTTTTCGAAGAATGCGCGCAGATCTGTCACACCGTAGC
>Ga0157360_1000927_pt1 | contig 10961 bp, 6 predicted proteins | sample AttlaeALBM1_FD_111483 | JGI IMG/M metagenome (GOLD analysis project Ga0157360, IMG submission 111483) | Fungus gardens microbial communities from leaf cutter ant in Ribeirão Preto, State of São Paulo, Brazil - Atta laevigata ALBM1 | ecosystem: Host-associated > Fungi > Mycelium > Unclassified ... | reverse complement strand
TGTACGTACACGTGCAGCCTGTACGACGCTGGTTGAGCAGCTGACTGCACGTGGTGTTTCTGCAGCTGCACTTTCCGGTGATCTTGATCAAAGCCTGCGTGAACGTACGGTTGCCCGTCTGAAACGGGGCAAGGTCGATGTTGTTATCGCAACGGATGTTGCGGCACGTGGTCTTGACGTTCCACGTATTACGCATGTCATTAACTATGACTTGCCTCATGACACGGAAGCCTATGTTCACCGCATCGGTCGTACAGGTCGTGCGGGGCGTGAAGGAACAGCGATTACGTTCGTGGGTGGTCGTGAAATGCGCAAGGTCCAGTGGTTGGAACGTGCAACGGGGCAACGCATCGAAATGATGGAACTGCCCGATGAAACAGCCGTTCGTGCCCACCGCGATGCGCGTTTCAAAGTACGTGCTGAAGCGGCATTGGCCTCACCTGACGAACGTCAGCGCAATATGGTGGAAGCATTGGTAGCTGAAGGGCATGATCCATTGGAGCTGGCCATGGTGTTTGCTCAGTTGGCCCGTGCTGATGAAGCCCCCGTGCTGCCTATCCGTAATGGTGGCTCACGTGACCGTGGCCAGCAACGTGATAATGGCCGCGGTAATGATCGCCGTAATGGTCGTGAAGGTAGAGGTCGTCCAAGCGCGCCTCGTGAAGGTATGATCCGTTACCGGGTAGCAGTAGGGCACCGTGATGGTGTCAAACCCGGTCAGTTAGTCGGTGCGTTAGCGAACGAAGGTGGCATTGAAGGTGCACGTATTGGGCGAATCGATATTCGTCAATCACACAGTACTGTTGAGCTACCCAATAGCCTGCCCTCCAGCATCCTCGGGAAAATGGCACGTGCTCGCGTAGCGGGTCGTCCTCTCGAGATCAGTGAAGACAAACAGCGTCCTGAACGTCGTCGCGAACGTAACGGTGATGACCGTCGTTTTGGCTGATGACGAATGTCTGAACCCTCAGGTCTCAAAATGGCTCCTTCGGGAGCCATTTTTATATCTTTTTTGATCAGAGGAAAATAATGGCCCAAGCTATTATTGCGAATGTCATAATGCTTCGGTGTTCATAAAAACGATCAGCGTATACGTTTTGTGGTTAGAGCGTTACACTCAGAGGCTCACTGATTATGGTATATATCATGAGCGAAGAAGCCTTCTGGTCTTTATCTCCCCAAGCAGCGATTGCCCAACAACGTGAGTGGGCAAAGCAGATTGATCTCGTTGATCATATTGAGCAGCCTGTGACCCTTATCGCGGGTGTGGATGTCGGCTTTGAACGTGACGAGGCTCAACCACTGGGTACGGTGACAAGAGCAGCCATTGTTGTAGTGAGCTATCCGGCATTGGAAGTGGTTGAAAGTATTATTGAACGTGTACCCACGCGAATGCCCTATATCCCAGGTTTGTTATCCTTTCGAGAATTACCCGCTGTTATTCAGGCGTATCGCCAACTGTCTGTAGATCCCCAATTGCTTATGGTCGATGGGCACGGGATAGCGCATCCACGATTTTTGGGAATTGCTGCCCATTTAGGACTTCATCTAAATAAACCAGCAATTGGAATTGCCAAAAAGAAATTATTCGGACATTACGAAGCCCCTGGTGAAAATCGGGGAGACTACACACTGTTGTGCAATGGCGATAAAGTGTTGGGTAATGTGTTAAGGACCCGTGTTGGTGTCAAACCGGTTTTTGTTTCCCCCGGGTATCACGTTTCGGTAGCGACTGCCAGAGACTGGGTCATTCGTTGTCTGACCGGCTATAAATTACCTGAGCCCACTCGGCAGGCTGATCGCTTGGCTTCGCGTCGTCTTAAGCATCTTCGTTAAATCGAATTCATCTTTATGATGGTCTTATAAGGCCTATCAATGGAAGATACATCTGAGGAGTTATTAATGCATCAGTTATTTGTGGGTGCGTACACCGGTGGAAGTAGTGAAGGTATCCATATCTTTCAATGGGACGAGTCAAACGCCAGATACCAGCCAACGCAAGTCGTTAGAAGTGAACATCCTTCTTATCTTGCGTTTAATAGAAATGGCAATGTGTTGTACGCCGCTAATGAAATGGGTGCTGATCGTTCAGGGCGTGTCTCTGCCTTTCATCAGGAGAATGGACAATGGCAACTGATCAATGATAGCTCCAGCGAAGGGGCTGATCCTTGTCATTTGTTATTAACCCCCAATGAACGTTATCTGATTGTAAGTAATTATTCTGGTGGGAGCCTGGCGGTTTATGAGTTGGGGCTTGATCACGGTTTACGTGCTGCTGTTCAGGTGTTGGCTTTCAGTGGTGGTAGTCAAGTGCGGCCCGAACAGGAAGCAGCGCATATTCACTCCACTCTGGTGTCACCTGATGGGCAATATGTTTTTGCATTCGATTTGGGGAATGATTGTCTTTATCGTTTTCCCTTTGATGAGATTGTTGCTCCAGGAGCCAATACCCCTCTGGATTTCAGTCAGCAAACCACTATCAAGCTGGCCCCGGGAAGCGGTCCCCGAATGGGGCGGTTTAGCCCGAACGGCCAATTTCTTTATGTGTTGAGCGAGCTGGATGGCAGTATTGAAGTATTTTCCTACCATAAGGGAGAAGTGGAATCGCTTCAGCGTATTGCTCTAGTCGACCCTTCCCGTGGTATCGAGTCTGCTGAAAACAGTGGTGCAGAACTGGCATTTACTCGAGATGGCAATTTATTGTTAGCCTCCAATCGCGGTAATCTGAATGAAATTGTCAGTTTCCACATCAATCATAAGACCGGTCACCTTGATTATGCCGATGTTGAATCTACAAATGGCACGATTCCCCGTCACTTCACTCTGATAGATGATAAAGGGATTTTGGTCGCCAATCAGGGGAGTGGCTCGTTGGTGTCAATTGGGTATGAAGCAGAGGGAGCACTACATAGTCATGGTGTCGTTGCAGAGATAGATCAGCCTGCTTTTGTCTTTATTGATCATCGGTAGAATTGATATTGTATTGATTGTCATGGCAGGTCACTCCGAGTAAGTGGCCTGCTTTTTATTATGCCTGAAGGTTATACCACATCCCGTTCCTGATAGGCGTTTTAGTATTCATATATGAGAAAAGTGTCACCCTCGCAACTTGTTTATCAGCATGTGAAATGATGACTGACTATGTCCAACACCAATGATGAAGCGCTTGTTGATAATAAAAACGTTTTCAATGATCGCAGTTTTCTCTACTTTCTGATTGCGCGATTGGGTGCGGTGTTTGCCATGCAAATACAAGCGATCGTCGTCGCCTGGCAACTCTACGACCTGACTCATCAGGCGATGGCGTTAGCATATGCAGGCCTTTCCCAATTTTTGCCGATGGTGCTTCTACTGATGCCCGCTGGGGACCTTCTTGATCGCTTCCCACGTAAACTCATCCTACTCTTCAGTTGGATTCTGCAATGTATCTGTAGTGGGGGGCTTCTATTCATTGCGTTATCACCGCATCCTTCTGTCGTTGCTATTTATGTCACGCTGATCATATTCGGATGTTCCCGCGCTTTTTCCGCTCCGAGTCTGCAAAGCCTATTACCTCAGATCGTTTCCCGCGAACGGTTGCCACAAGCGGTAGTCGTCAATTCCTCTATCATGAAGATCGCTGTCATCTCGGGCCCCTTACTGGGTGGCCTGCTGTATATCTACGGTGCTTCCTGTGCCTATGCTGTCTGTTTCATCGGCACACTAATCGCTATCGTTGCCATGAGTCGCGTACGAATGGCGCAAGCGTCACCAGAAATATTGGCTCCGACAGAAATAAGCAAAGGTAGCCGCTCGTGGCAGCGATTCATCGCTGGACTACACTATATTTGGAATCGTCCGATTATTCTGGGAGCGATCTCGCTGGATCTGTTCGCTGTGCTACTGGGCGATGTAGTGGCATTGCTGCCCATTTATGCGAATTCAATCTTATCGGCGGGTCCACTTGGCTTGGGTGCATTACGAGCTTCGTCAGCTGTCGGAGCACTTGTGGTGGGCGTTTTTCTGAGTGCTCATCCGCTGAAAAAGCATGTCGGTATCACAATGTACCTTGCTGTTGTGATTTTTGGATTGGGTAACCTTATGTTTTCACTCTCGGGTTATTTCTGGTTATCGTTGGTGGCGTTGACCATCGCAGGTGGTGCAGACATGGTGAGTGTCTATGTTCGTTCAACGCTGATTCAGTTAGCAACACCGGATGATATGAGAGGTCGTGTCAATGCTGTCAATATGCTGTTTCTGGGCTCAAGCAATCAGCTCGGTGAATTCAGGGCAGGGAGTGTAGCTGCGTGGGTCGGTGCTGAAAATGCAGGGGTTTTAGGCGCATTCACTACTCTTTTTGTGGTTTTGGCTTGGGTTAAATTATTTCCTTCTCTCCTTAAGGAAGATTCATTTGATGCTATAGAAGCAAAGTAATTCAGATGAATCAGGATAAATAGCTGAAATAAAAGCAGAAGAACATTTAAGTATTGATAGAATATGAGGGAGACGAAATGAGCGCGCACCAGTACTAAATGTTATCCTTGGCATATTCGTGACAGGACAGTTTTCAGGGACAACGGTGGCCATGTGTAACGTGGCGAGTGAATGATAATCAGGAGAATAAACATGGCAAGTCAGGATGCACCTTTCACAGTCAATGAAGGGACTCCCAATCAGGGACGTCGGGTAGGTGAGTTTTTCTTTGCGCTTATTCTGTGGGCCTTGATAGGGATACTGGTTCAGTGGTTAATGCCATTAAGTACCAACGATACAATCAATATTACATCCCTGGCTCATGGCAACGCGCATAGCACAACGACGTTTTGGAATGCGCTGGAAGTAGTCGCCTTGTTTTTCACTGTACTTGCTTTTCTGTTGCGCGATTTTGCTACCTATAATCCTATTGCCAAAGGGTTGAGTATTGTCGCTATCCGCGTATTGGCAACAACATTCGACTTGGGTATGTTTGCGTTTGGTGGCTATCTTTTCCTGAAGCTGACAGGGGATGCCTCGATCGCAGCTACCGAGCATGCAACCTTGTGGCAACAATTGCTGTTTGTTAATTTTGGTGTTTTTGTTGTTAGCCTGGTGGTGCTGGGTGTGTTGCTGTTTCTTTTACGTTGCACGCGCATCACATTGCTCTCGTTACCCTTCCTTGAGTACAAACCCTTTCTGCGCCTGGTCATCTATATCATTTTGCTGATAGTGCTCGCATTGGTAGGTTTTTTTGCTCTGTAAGATAAGTAAGCCTTGCTCGTGAAAAATCTTATGGGTCAGATAAAAAGCCCAACATGAAAAGTCCGCGTCGGTCATTAATCGGCGCGGACTTTTCCTTTTAACGTGTATTGTGTTCGGCGATATTAATACAGGACTTATATCTGTAATCCCTGATACAAGTGCGCCAGTTTACTTTGATCATCCATCGTTGAGCGCTGTGGTGATCCGGTTTCAATGACACTTCCTTTTTCGATCAGGGCATAACGATCCATATACGCCAGATCCCCAAGCCTGTGAGTGATCATCATCAACGAACGGTCTTTGCAACAGGCTTTAATATGTGCCATGACCAGTTGTTGGGTTTCCCTGTCCAGGCCTTCCGTAGGTTCATCCAGAAGCACGACAGGGGCTGAGCTCAAAAGGGCTCTGGCTAATCCAAAACGACGCAGTTGCCCACCGGAAAGGGACGCGCCCCCTTCGTCAGGCCATGTATCCAAACCTTCCGGTTGTTGCTCCAGCCAATCACCCAAATCAAGGGCCTTCAACATATCAATGATTTGCTGATCACTGATTTTGTTTCGCCCCATACGCAAATTGTCACGATAATCAGCGCTGAAAATCTGAACATCCTGAGTGGCAACGGCAAAGATCTTGCGCAAATGCGCTTCGGATAGTTGTTTTGTCTCAACACCTCCGAAGCTGATCGTACCCGTTGCTGGCTCGACAAATCTGACCAATAAATTGAGTAGGCTGGTTTTTCCTCCGCCCGAGTGTCCAATGAGTGCTAGATGCTCACCCGAAGCAAGGGACAAGCTCATCGAATTCAATACCTGTTCCTGATCATAACGAAGAGAGACATCCTTTATCTCTATATCGTTGCCATGGGGCTCTGCCTGATCCTGCTCGGGAAAAGTGATCGTCGGCACAGCTTCCTGGAGCTCGTTCAAACGCGTGGCTGCCTGGCGTACTTTACCCAATTGCTGCCATGCTTCAGGCAGCATCATGACGGCCTCAAACGCAGATAGCAGCCCCAAGGCAATCGTAGCGACCATAGTGTCGCTCAGGCCATAATGTCTTGCCCACCAGGCAGCCAATATCAATGCCCCTGACATGCTCAGGCCCAATAAAAACATGGACAGTAGTTGAGAGTCACCCCATTGGCTGGAAAGCGTCATTTGTGCGCGATCACGCTCTTTCTGCTTTTCAAGTAACTTCTCTTTCTCTTTATCCCACTGACCATACAGACTTAATTCAGCAAAGCTATCCAGTCTCTCCACTAACTCGGCCCGAAGTTCGCCATCCAGTACCTGCCAGCGGGTTGACGTTACATGCCCCCGTTTCCATGCAAGCAAGGGACCTAGTACACCGGAAATCAGCAGGCATAATGCGCAGAATAAACCGATGAAAGGAGAAAACAGGCCAATGATAACGCCATAACCAATAATGGTGAGCAATGCCACGATGGATGGCACCAACACTCTGACATACAACGCATCCAGGGCATCGACATCTGCTGTCAGGCGTGTGCTGAGTTCACTGCTGCCGATCTGCTGCAACGTAGAGGGCGATAGAGGCTCGATTGCCCTATAGATTTGTGTTCTCAGGCGGGAGAGTATTTTAAAGGTTCCCTCGTGCGTGAGGGTACGTTCCCCATAACGGGTAATTGTGCGTGCGGTGGCAAAGAGCCTGACACCTGCAGAGGGCAGGGCATAGTTAAAGGCAAAGGCTGTTGTTATAGAGACACCTGCCAATGCGGATGCATTCAAAAACCAGCTGGAGAGAGTAACCAGCCCAACGCTGGATGCCATCGCCATTAAGTTAAGGACAAGTCCAATCAGAAGAAGGAACCAGAAAGGGCGCATTGCTCCCAAATAGGGTTTTATCTCGCTGAAAGTACCACGCTTGGGATGTATCGCCCGTCCATTATCAGACATTCAAACCTCCTTCAGCATGGGCCAGATAGGCGAGGGGACCGCCAGGTTGACTCAGCTTGTCGAAATTCCCATAGGCCACCTGTTTGCCTTTTTTCAAGACAAGAATATGATCTGCCAGCCGCAACAGCTCCAGTCGGTGTGTCAGCATGATCATGCTTCGACCTTGACCCAGTGTCTCCAACCCATCAATGATTTTGCGTTCACTTTCAACATCCAGACTGGCAGTGGGTTCATCCAGAAGCGTTAATGGGGCATTACGCAGGAAGGCCCTAGCCAGAGAGATGCGCCTTGACTGACCACCTGATACAGGTTGCCCACCTTCACCAATGAGGGTGGACAAGCCATTGGGCAGCGATTTTGCCCATGAATATAGCTCTGCCTTTTTCAATGCCATCCACAAATCTTCCTCTGTCGTGGATTCTGTCGCAGCCATATTAAGGTTATCAGCTAAGGTACCCTTGATAAGTGCTGCGTGCTGACCTACCCAGGCGAGGGCCTTGTGCCAATCATTGGTGGGGATTTCAGCAATAGGTGTTTTATTACAGCTCACCTCGCCGGAAGTGGGTTGCATAAAACCAAGCAAGATATTCAGCAATGTACTTTTGCCTGCACCGCTTTGACCGATAACAGCAAGCGTTTCACCTTCGGCCAACGTAAAGTTGATATCTTCCAAAGCGTTGAAATGCGTCCCATTATAACGAGCGGTCAGGTGATCCACCTTGAGCTCAATCTGTTTGGGCACTGACCAGCTACTTTGATGTGTAGCAGCTTTCTTGCTATCGATATCACCTAACATCGGAATCAGATTTTCAGCTGCTGCTTCTGCTGCCGCCTTGTCATGATAAAACGTGCCAAGATCCCTTAACGGTTGATAAAATTCGGGCGCAAGAATCAACATGAAGAGCCCTGAAAACAGGGATAGGCCATGATCCCACGTACCAAAGTGAAAGTGCCCCAAATAGGTAAAGCCAATATAGATTGCTAAAATCGCAATAGAGACAGAAGAGAAAAATTCCAAGGCAGTAGATGACAAAAAGGCCAGCTTTAGCACTTTCATTGTGCGAATACGAAAGTCTTCTGACACTCTCTCCACCGCGCGCGCCTGAATACGTCCCAGACCAAACAGCTTCAGGGTAGGCAAGCCTCGGATCGTATCAAGGAAGTGGCGGTTTAAACGCCCCATCTCGCGAAACTGTGCATCCTGCAGGTTCTTGGCCCCCATACCCACCATAGCCATGTTGAGAGGAATCATTGGGCCCGTGATCAAAAAAATAAGACCTGCCGCCCAGTTGATGGGGAAGACAATCACCAGAATGATAAGTGGGATTAATCCGCATAACGTCATCTGCGGCAGAAAATTGGCATAGAAACCATCCAGCGCATCCACTTCCTCCCATATACGGGTATTCAGAGTGGCACTGTGCTGATGCCTCACCCACAGAGGCCCTTTCGCATTCAATTCGCTTAACAGGGAATCGCGCACGGACTGACGCACCAGAATACTGGCTCTGGCCCCTGCAATGGTTTTAAAACGATTGCATAGCCCACGGGCGATAAGCGCAAAAGGCAGTACAGTCACCGGAACCGTGATACTGCTGATTGCTGCATGCTCAATCACCATTCGCTGCGCAATGATGGCAATGGCCCATGCCTGTATGAGCAGGAAGAGGGTAGACACTCCGCCCATCATTACTGAAATACGTGGCCACTTTCCTGCACGTTTGGCATTTTGACGTAGCCATTTGGCGGGTGTCATGGAAAAGGACTCAGCCGGTGCATCAGTAGCGGACGGTGAGTTACTTTGGATTTGGTCACTATCGGTCATAAGCTCTCCAGATCAGGGCCATGATTTTAAGCCATTTTGAGTCACGATGTGCAGAGACCAACTGTCGCATAGCACTATTTTCTCCAAATCTGCTTTTTCTGGGATGCTCGTGCATCAGGCTTTTATTCACTGATTTATCCATTCACGTGAGTCGTCTTCCTTCCTTACACGGGAATATGCATGTGAAGACATGTCTATAGAGCCATGGCCCTCATATAAGGGAGATATCCCTATGCCCAAATGTTTTGGATACAGGATGTAAGGTGTGCCTGGATGTCGTTAAGGACCATTCTTGATACTTACATGAAATGATGCACATGTTTGTCCACACTTTCTGTGGATAACCTTGTGAAAAAGACTCTTTTATAGGCTCAAAGTCTAGGTCTCATAAGGGATGAGTACAAATTGTTTGTTTTTTGTACAGTTGTAACCCTATGATTTTAAAAGGAATGTTCCGATATCATTGGCCTGTAACGGGAATATGCATGTATTGTGACGAGTCTATGATGAATTTGTTTGCTCAGTGGAAAAGTCAAGCCCACCTTTCAAGAATTACTCAAAAAAAACACTTGAAAATCGTGTTGTTCTTTGTAAAGAAATAGTAAAAGATCGAAACGTCTTGATCTCCGTCAAATATGTCACTTAGAAGACAAATTTTGAGGGTTAACACATCATGGTATTCGATCACGCTACACTTGAGGCGTGCCGAATTTCACTCAAGATCGGAATGCCGTAGCTAATCGAATAGGTAGGGGCTTAATCAGGCATGAGCTAAAGCATGCCCGAAATAAGCAATAAATGCCGTAAGTTTCGATTTCAAAACGGTTGGATAAAGATAAAATCAAGGTAGCAAAAAAACTTGCCCACAACTGCAAGCAAGCCTCATGAGTTAATCGGGAATGTCGTCGGACATTGTTCGCAAGAATCAATCCAAGTCCGTAAAAGGGATACCCCGAAAACTTTTTTCCAGCGATTTTGCTTTTTTCTTGGATATGCCGCCCAGAACGTCAATAGCGCTGCGCAAACGGGCACGTGTAATATCTGACCCGACGATGGTCATGATGTCCAGAACCGAGGTAGAGCTCAAGCTGCCCGTCATGGCCATGAAAACGGGTGCCAACAACACTTTCAGCTTGATCTCGTAATGCTCTGACAGTTGCTTCGCTTCATGCATCAAATGTGCTTTGTCCCATGTCCTTAAAGCTTCAAAGCGCCATACAAGGAATTGGAGTAGCTCTTTTTGTTGTTCAAGCGGCAGTGCGATGGGCTCGAAATCGTCCTGTTCCAGTTTGGGAATGCCTGAGAAGAAGGGCTCCGCCAATGGAATGACATCGGATAACGTATGAATACGTGGACGAATTTCTGGCAGGATCTGATCAAGATAGTCACGATTGAATGCCCACTTCTGCAATGCATCCAATAGCTGAGTATTATTCAGATCTTCTCGTATATAAACACTGTTTAACCAGCCGAGTTTATCGGGATCAAAGATAGGGCCCCCCAACGAAATTCTATGAATGTCGAAGTTTGCCTTCATCTCGTCCAGCGTGAATTTTTCACTGTCATTCGGCATCGACCAGCCCATGCGTCCCAAATAGTTAAGGAGCGCTTGAGGCAAATACCCCATACGACGGTAATAATTGATAGAAGTTGGGTTCTTGCGTTTTGATAGTTTTGTTTTATCGGGATTACGCAATAGAGGTAGGTGACATAGCACCGGCATATCCCAGCCGAAGTATTCATAGAGCAGCTTGTGTTTGGATGCCGAGTTGATCCACTCCTCACCACGCAGTACGTGAGTGATTTCCATCAGGTGGTCATCCACGACATTGGCCAGGTGATAGGTGGGCATCCCGTCGGATTTCATCAGGATCTGGGCATCTACCTGTGTCCAGTCCAGCTCGATAGGGCCACGCAGGAGATCATCGACGACGCAAATACCTTCTGTCGGTACTTTCATCCTGACAACATAGGGGGCACCTTCGGCCTCCCGACGTTCAGTCTCT
>Ga0157360_1000926_pt1 | contig 10970 bp, 11 predicted proteins | sample AttlaeALBM1_FD_111483 | JGI IMG/M metagenome (GOLD analysis project Ga0157360, IMG submission 111483) | Fungus gardens microbial communities from leaf cutter ant in Ribeirão Preto, State of São Paulo, Brazil - Atta laevigata ALBM1 | ecosystem: Host-associated > Fungi > Mycelium > Unclassified ... | reverse complement strand
CCAAGGATCTGAAATATCAGATGGTCGGGAGGAGGACAGAGAAACTGACAGAGAGATTTGTTGGTCCCTACAAAATCAAAGAGATAATATCATCGAAAGTGGTCAAATTAGAACTACCTAGCACAGTAAAAATATATCCAGTAGTTAACGTTAGTAGAGTACAACAATATATAGGACAAGTAGAGGGACAAAAAAAGGAGCAACCAGCTCCAGTAATAATCAAGAAAGAAGAAGAATAGGAAGTAGAGAGAATCCTGAATAAGCGATGAGTAAGAGAGAAAGATAAGTACCTAGTACGCTGGAAAGGATTTACGGCGGAGTCCGATACCTGGGAGGGAAGAGAGAATTTGGAAAATACAAAAGAGGTGGTCAAAGAATTCAAGAAGGAATATCGGCAAAATATGGAAGATGTGGCGCGACAAGAGCGCGAAGAAGGGACATTCCAATGAAGAGAACTACCAGGGAGGTTTACAGCGAGGACGTTATACAGATGGTCAGACAGGCGATACGACCAGGAATACTAGGGAAGATTAGAGAGAAATTGAAGACGATAGAAGGGTAAGAAACCAGCAAGGAGAGGAACGATGAAGACAATCCCGGAAGAGGAAGAAATCGAGAAAGAAAAATTGGGAGTCCAAGAATGGACAAAAGAAGATAAAGACGAAATGGGCAACATGATAGACCCATACTACGAGTTGTAGAGAAACTCCTCAGGACAAGGAAACTTGAGAGGGGGGTGGTGTTATGACTTGGCAAAAACGGCTAAGTCATTATTTATATTTTTTTTCCTTTTTTTTTTCTTTATTTTAATTTTAACGGACGCACGAGACAAAAGTGACTCATAAGGAAGCGCAGGACTTTGACACAGGGTTAGGGTTAGACATTTGTATAAGTAGTGTACAGAATCCAATGGGAACTCTATCGAGTTCTCTTTGTCAAACGCTGAACAAAGAGCAGTTGGCTTAATTCTGGCACGGAGTTTGGCTCTCTGATAATGCGTCCCCTAGCAAATGTGAGTTCCACCAAGAGCAGGTCAAATCTCTTGGGTTTATTTTGAGCCCCAAGGGTCTGCAGATGGATGGTGAGAAGGTATACGTTATTCGGAAATGGCGCTCTCCGTGTTGATTAAAGGATATACAATCCTTTTTGGGGTTCGCAAATTTCTACAGAAGATTTATAAACAATTACTCTGAAATCATTGTACCTTTGACAAGACTCACTAGGAAGAATACCCCTTGGCTATGAAGTGAGGATTGCCAACAGGCCTTCGACATCCTCAAGTTAGTGTTCATGTCAGCACTAATACTGACTCACTGGGATTCGAATATGCCAATTTTTATAGAGTTAGATGCCTCTGACTATGCCTTGGCTGCAATCCTGTTTACAAAAGTGGGCAACAAAATCCATCTGATTGCCTTCTACTTCCAAACGTTTAGTACTACTGAAATGAACTATGACGTGTATGACAAGGAGCTATTAGCTATATATGAAGCCTTTTGCAAGTGGAGACACTACCTTGAGGGGACAAGTATTCCGGTAGAGGTCCTAACAGACCACAAAAACCTAACCTACTTCCAAGAGTCAAAGTCTCTTTCCAGATATTAGGCCAGATAGTCAGAGTTCCTCTCACATTTTAACATGATTATTAAATTCCAACCAGGACACTTGGGGACCAAGCCAGATGTGCTAACCCATCAGTGGGACCTTTACCCAAAGAACGGCAACAATGACTTCCTAGAAACAAACCCTCAGAATTACCATCTGCTGTTCTTAGCAAAACAACTTTCTCCATCTACAAGAGTGACATATCTGAGCACTATCCCATCCCAGATGGCCCAGACCCTCAATCACAAAGTGTTACACCAGAGCATCAAAGAGACTACCCTTGCCAACCTAGAACTCGAGAAATGACTAGAAAACCCAATCCCCTCAGGAGACAACTATTGGTCCATAAACGCAAATAGTCTCCTTTGTTGGGAAGGGTATATTTTTGTGCCAGAAGGACAAGAACTATGCTTACAAGTATTACATGCAAAACATGATCATATGCTGGTAGGTTACTTTGGCTAGTCAAAGACACTTTCCCTTGTTCGCAGGGAATACTACTAGCCAAAACTCCAGGAATTTGTGGTTGACTATGTGAACTCTTATAGCATCTGTGCAAGGAACAAGTCCAGATGGCACTGGCCATATGGTTATCTAAAAAAGCTCTCTATTCCCTTGCAACCATAGAACTCGATTTTAATGAACTTTATCAAACAACTGCTCCCATTAGAAGGCTTTATAGAAATCCTCGTAATTATCAATTGGTTGACTAAACAAGCTGTGTTTATTCTGGCTCACAGGTCAATCGATATCCCTGAACTAGCCCACTTATTCATCCAACACATATTCTCCAAACACGGGATTCTTTCACATGTCACTTCAAACAGGGGATCAGAGTTTGTCTCTAGATTTTTTAAATTACTGGTAACAGCACTGCAAATGAAGTTATACCATATCTCAGACTACTACCCTGAGGCAGATGAACAAACTGAGAGGACAAACCAAACTCTTGAGCAATATATGAGGACTTACTGTAACTACCAGCAGTCAGACTAGGCCCAGTTACTCCTCTTGGCAGAGTTTGCCTAAAACAACGCGCCCTCAGCAACCACAAAAGAATCACTCTTCTTTGCAAACAAGGGTTATTACCCTTGACTGCAAATCCAAACAAACTTAGAAAATCTACCTAAGACTTCAAGACCTTACTTAGCAAAACTTGAGACAGTCTATGAGAAACTAAAAAGGAACATCACGGTAGCCCAGAACCATTACTAAGGTGCAGCAGACTCAAAACGATCCCCAGCACTGGAAATTCAAATAGGAGACTTTGTATTTGTACTAGCTAAGTTTATTTGGACTATCTGCCCATCCAAAAAACTATCTGAAAAGTTCTTAGGTCTATTCAAAATCATAGAAAAACCTAGTTCCCACTCCTATCAAGTCAAATTACTAGCCCATCTTAGGTCAATTCACCCAGTCTTCTACATCTCTCAACTAGAACCAGCATCACCTAGCAGCATTAAGGGTTGTCACAACCCACTCTTTCTACCAATTGAAGTTGAAAAGGATATCGAATACAAAATAGTTCAAGTATTAGACTCCAAATTCAATTGCTAGTGTAAATCCTCTTTTCTCTACTATGTTCAATGGGCAAGTTATAAAGGGACAGATAATGAATTCTCATGGCTAGGGGCTGATGAGTTAAACCATACATCAGAGTTGGTATAGGAATTCCATGAACAGTATCCACAGAAACCAGAACTACACCATCTGACCTTCTTAAGGCCATAAGGGCATGGCCATAAGAGAAGGACACTGTTACAACCCCATAACAACTAGAGGTCATACCAGTCTGTTGCCATCAGAGATAACTACAGTTCCTTAGGTATTATTACTTCTAGCCTTACTATAGTCTTTAGTTTCGTTGTCTCTAAGCAAAAATCCTAGAAATCCTAGTTCCTCCACTTATCCATCATTTGAGTCTAGGTTGTGCAGGGAAAAGACTCAATTAACCGACATCACTCTCTTTTGCTAAATTGAGGCTTAACAGGTAGCCTAGCACTACTAGAGCAACATCATACCTTAGTGGCCGATAGGGCTATTTTCAGAAGAGTTACAATTAGATCTAAGTTCTCATTACTGATAGCTAATTATACCAAGATCAAAAGGATTGATTCAATGTGAAGTCATATCACAATGGCAAAAAAAGGAAAATAAGTTCTAAAGGAATGAGAAGACATAGAGGAGATAGAGAGAGGAATAAGGAAGTTAGAGAAGAAAATAGAAAGGAGGATTAGTAAAAACAATGCACTCAAGAGCAAGATGACTTGAGATTGCTATCTTCTTCTACAGTCCAGCAAGAGACTTGAGAACCACCTATCACACAAAGAAGGATTCCTGGAGTAGGGTTAGAGGATCAGGAAGTGGTTACCTAGTGTTCAGGAAGGGTGCTGTCTTATTATTTTGGCCTTGCTATGTTTGAGAATTTGGAGGTTTTTTTTGTCTTACTTTCTTTGTTGTCTCTTTGCTTTGTAATCTTAATAAAATACTTGTCATGATGGTGACACTGTGATGCATACTGTGTGCACATCACACATGCACATGAATTAGTCAGCTCACTATTAGTCTTTCTGGAACCTTTTGAATTATTTAAATAATTGCCAATTGCTACAGCTACCTTAGTTTCATTCTCCCTTAGGAGAACCCCACCCTTGTCAACTTATATCTCTTTCTCTCTCTCTTAATAAATCTTTTGAACCCTAGAAGGGGCAAGTGTAGAAGCAGGCACAACTCACTATTGAGGCTAAGCTCCCCAAGGAAAATTCCTTTCCTGGAGTCAAACCTAACAATACTCTAGGGCACAAAAGGAAACTCAAGTATCATACCCCTATCATCATCCCTTTCTATTGCTCTAGAGCTTAACGGCTATTTGAAGTGACTAAGTCTTTATTTTTCTGAGTGTTCTTCTTTACTTTCTAAAAAACCACCAAACCTCTTCTTTGACAGGAATTCAAGCCCCAACAGACTTGGGCATTTGCTTACACTAGGAGTTAACCACTTGCTACGTGTTATTGGAGTTGGCTTCCAGTTGTATAGTCAGCTAAAGAAGATCCCACACAACAACATGGGAGTTCTAGGTAGTTCTACTATATCAATGGTGAGCCAGACTACTGGACTAGGTGAGGGCAGTAGTGTCACAACACAAGATGAACATGTGTCTTAAAGAGCCTATTATGGTGAGATCTATCTCAAGTGGATTCTTAAACACTTTATTATTATTTATTTTGGTTATTTGAGTTTTCCCCTCTATTTTCCCTTTTTTAAGCTCTCTTTTGTCATTTGATTATCTCCCCAGTACCTACTTGTTTAGTGCACAATTGTGAAATATCTTGGAGCTTATTCTACTTTTATTTTGCTGGCAAGTGTCATATCCCTCCATATATTGTTTTATCTCTTTAGTAACTCCTAGCCACCAAAAATTCCTAGTGATCAACTTCACTGTCTTCTATTGTCTCCCATAGTCTCCTATTAGCATATCATGATATAACCTACTGATTTCTACTTGTAGTTTATCATCCTTAGATACATAGACCTTTTGTCATGACTTGGCAAAATGGCTAAGTCATTATTTATATTTCTTTTTCTTTTCTTTTTTTTTAGATTATTACTAAGGTGGAGCATGGGAAATATCACATAACTAGTTATAGAGTCACAAAAGGTGTGACAGCAGTCACAGAATGGTCACGTTATAATGAAGTCACAAGTCACAGTCACAGCATGAGACAAAGAAGTCACCTAATGAACATGAGGACTGTAGGAAACAAGGTGCATAGCCATAATAGTAATTGTATATATAGTGTAGCAAATTTAACAAGAACTCTATTAAGTTCTCCTTGTCAAACACTAATAAAGGAGCAGTTGGCTTTATTCCAGCTCAGGAGTTAGCTATTCTGACACCTTTCCCTTTTTATATATTACACTGTTATGCTACAAGTGAATTTTTTGTGGAAGATAACATTTAATACACTTTATACCAACAGATTCTTTATTAGAATTTGCTCTAGAACTCTTTTTATATTCTCAGAATGTAATACTATATGATAAATACATTGAGCAAGTGATAATCAACCTAGAGCTCATATTGAGACCTCAAGAGGCAACGAGGATAAGCTAGTATTGGGTTATGAAGAAAGTTACTAAGAGACTATGCTCTAGATCTATCTTTGAATAGGCTAACTCAGAAAAATAGCAAACTTGTATTCTAAAACCAATAGTACTCAGATAATAAACTTAGACTGATAGACTTTGTGCTTGTAAATAAGCATTGATAACATTAGCTTAGGTAAATGGTATCTGGGACACAACTTAGAAAAATAAGACAACTGTTGGGGCTTACTAATGACTAACCATATCATCTTTGATGGGAAGAACTTGGTGAAAGAACATATTATCATAAAAAAGGAGAGGAACATATAAGCCTTAGGAGTTTAGAGGAAATTAGTGAGAGAAGGAGTCTATAGAAATCCAAAAGTAGCAATAGTTTCCTTTTTATCTTTATTCTTTAAGTTTCAGACATTTGTAATAACTTTAATATAGTATCTGGAGTGCAGTTGAATAGAAAGAAACCTCTTAACTCCTACCTCTATCTGCACTGCCTCTAAAATTGTTGATGGGGATCAAAGGAAATTAATCACAAGACAAAAGTAATAACAAATGAAAATATAGAAGATCTCCGAAATATCTCATAATTATTCAAGTAACCAAAAGAAATGATAATAAAGTTTTTATAAATCTACTTGAGGTAGATCTCACTATAATAGGCTCTCTAAGATGCGTGTTCGTCTTGCATCATGACACTACTGCCCTTATTTAGTCTAGTAGTCTGGCTTGCTGTTGATATAGCAAAACTACTAAGAACTCCCATGCTGTTATGTGAGCTCTTCTTCAGCTGACTATACAACTAGAAGCCAACTCCAATGACACATAGCGAGTGATTAACTCCTAGCATAAGCAAATGCCCAAGTCTGTTGGGGCTCAAATTCCTATCAAGGGAGAGGTTTGGTGGTTTTTTGAAGAGTAAAGAAGAACACTCAGAAAGATAGAGACTTAGTCACTCAAAATAGCCATTAAGCTCTAGAGCAATAGAAAGGAATGATAATGGGGGTATGATGCTTGAGTTTCTCTCTGTGCCCTAGAGTATTTTATTAAGATTACAAAGCAATAAGACAACAAAGAAAGTGAGACAAAGAAAACCTCCAAATTCCCAAACATAACAAGACCAAAATAATAAGACGATACTCCTCCCAAATACTAGATGACCACTTTCTACTTTTCTAGTCTTACTCCAGAAATCCTCTCTTACATGATAGGTGGGTCTTAAGTCTCTTGCTGGATTGTAAAAGGAGATAGCGATCTTGAGTCATCTTGCCCTCAAGTGCATTATTTTCATCTGACTTTCTTTCTGTTTCTCTCTTCAACTTCCCTATCCTTCTCTCTATCTCCTTTATGTCTTCTCATTCCTTTGGAATCTAGTTTCCTTTCCTTGCCATTACGATGTGACTCTGCATTGACTTGACTCTCTTAATCTTGATATAATTAGCCATTAGTGATGATAGCTCAGATCTAATTGTAACTCTTCTGAAAATAGCCCTGCTAGCTGCTAAGGTATGACATCACTCTGGTAACACTAGGTCTTTGAAGTTTGCCTCTATCCTTGAGAGCACTTTTAGAAGGGAAACCTGTTAGAAATCCAATATGGGACGTCTAGGCAAGCATCTATGAGATATATGTAGTAGTGGTTACAGCCACTACCCTGCTACTCAAGCGAGATGTTTGAGTCCATGGCTGGGCATCTAGAGAACATTTCTAGGGGATTGAACTCTTCTCTTGAGCTAGTTATTTTTGTTATTAGGATGTAAATAGTCACTTATTTTGCCTAAATGGTTGTATGACATGACATTGTGAATGTGGATCTATTGAGAGTAAAAAAACTAGGACTAGGGGGATATCTTGAGAAAAACACTGAATATACCCAGAACTTGATCCAGAGAGGAATAGCAGATGTAACTTGGGTAGGCTTTGGAAAGGATAGCAGGCTAGAAAAGCTTGGCTAGGTGCATACTTGGATTATATTACATTTGTAAGGTTTGGTATTGGGGATACAGACAAGAGGGCAACTAAGTATGAAGGGTCTATGAGTGATTAACTAACTGTATTTTCCAGAGGAGCTTTTGTTACAGTGTGTAAAGATTGATACCTTAGGATAGCTATGCAACAATGATCTAAAGAGATCTTTTACTCTTTTCATAATAACCAAACCCATATTCTACTGGAGCTGTATATAATTCTACTTTTCTAATTATTTATAAACCTTCATCTTTGATTACCTTCCTGTAAGAAAGCTAAACTCCAAGCCAGAATTAAGCCAACTGCTCTTTGTTCAGTGATTGACAAAGAGAACTCAATAGAGTTCCCATTAGATTTTCTATACTACTTATACAACTACTACATGGTCTGTGCACTACTTTCCCATGCCTATCATGTGACCCATCATGTGACTGTGACACTTGTGATGTGACACTTTCCTGTACTCCCTTCTGTGTAGTAAATCCAAGATAAAAGAAAAAGAAAAGAAAAAGAAATATAAATAATGACTTAGCTGTTTTGCCAAGTTATGACACTTCTCTTGAACCTTTAGTATGCAATTAGGAGCTAGCACATCATTGTTCTATTTGTTCCAGTGTGCAATTTCCTTTTACACTCTTTTACTAGTGCTGCTAATACTAGTTTTGCTGTAAAGACTCATTTTAACTCATTGAATGCCTTTTGTTGCTTTTGTCCCCATTGCCACTTTATGTTTTTCCTTGTTAATTCATTTATTGGCCTCACTACTCGAGTTAAATCCTTAATAAACCTCCTATAATAGTTTGCAAGACCTAAGAATTTTTTAACATTTTTCACATTTTTTAGTTTTGGCCAACTAAGTATATTATCTACCTTTTCTTTCTCTATCTTTATCCCATTGGGTCCTATAACAATACCTAGGAACCCTATCTTCTTCACTTTCCATACACATTTCTCTGGTTTGACATATAAGTCATTCTTTTCTAACTTTCTTAGTATTTTCTCTACAATTTCGTTATATCTTTGTTTCTACTAATATGTCATCTACAAATACAGTAGCTTTTCCCTCATTGATCAAATCCCTTAGAATTTTGTTTATTATCACCTGAAATATGGCTAGCAGGTTTGTTATTCTAAAGAATATTACTATTGGCTCAAAAGAGCCCACATGCGTTATAAATGCTCCTTTCTACTTATCTCCTTCCTTTATTCTTATGTTATTGAACTCTCATCTTAGATTTATTTTCATGAATACTTTCTTGTTACCCATGTTGTCTATTAAGTCTGTAATTAATGGTAACAGATAGTTGTTCTTCACTGTCTAGTTATTGAGATTACAATAGTCTATAATATTCTCTTATTTCCATTTTTTTTCCCTACAAAGAATACCAGCAACATTTGTGGAGATTTAGAGGGTCTAATGTATTTCTTTCTTAGTTGGTCTTCTATGAATTTCTGAACCTCCTCTTTCTCATTCCTAAATAGAGAGTATAAATTTTTCATAGTTTGAATGTCTCTTTGAGATCTATGGCATGATTCCAAATTTTCCTTATAGGCATCCTTCTTGACTCCACTTTTCTGAATACTTTTCTTTACTTTAAAAATCTTCTCAGGACTATTTCCTCAATTTCCTGGTGGTCCTCTTTGATCTCTTTCTTTCTTCCCCAATCTTCTTTATCATCTATTGCCTACCTAACAATTTTCTCTTTCTCTAAGGTTACTACTCTTTTTCCTCTTTTGCCTTTCTTATCTGCTTTTTTTAATATTGTCCTGCCATATAAGGACAGACATCTCATTATTTTAACCTCCCCAGTTTCCCAATTTATTTCTGGATTGTGTGTCTATAACCATGGTATCCCCAATATTACCTTTGTTTTTTCCAAATCACACATATTCATTCTCATTCTTTCTATATAGCCTTTATAATGCATATTTGCCTCTACTTGATGTGTAATAGCTCCTCCACTGTTGTTGGTCCCATTGACATTTCTGACTATTATTGGCCTCTCTAGTTTTTGTAGCCTAAACCCATGTTTTACTGCTGTTCTCCTATCTATGAACATCCCTGTTATGCCACTATCTGTCATAAACTTCATTCAGTCATATCTCCATCAATTCTTTGACAATTCTCACAGTCTCAAGGCCTACAAAAAGCCCTCAAAAAGACCTTTCAATTGATGCTAGTCATGTCTTGAGGCAATCAATATTGGCCAAGATATTAAGCAGATCAACTAGTAACCACTATGTTACTGTTTATTAAATTGCTAATATCTCAGAAACTGCCATGATCGATGCTTCAGTTCTAGGCTCAGCAGAAGCCTTTTTCATAATGCTCAGAATGAGCCTAGAATGATCTCAAGGCAATTAATATTAGTGGAGATATGAAGACCTCAATGTTTGTATATAGACTTTATTAATTACTCATAAATAGTTATCTATCCTTTTCTTAGAACAAAGGACAGCCTCTATAAGGTTAAGTTATCACTATTTCTAGCACAAAGGCACTACCATATGTAAATATTTTCTATCCCAATGCTCAACCAGACTTCTCTCAGTATTTTGAAGGTTCTCCTAATCTCCCTTTGACTACTCTTCTCTTTTGCTATACCTTCTAACTCTTCTGGTCATGTGCTGCTTTCCCTCAGTAGGACGTGTTGCTCTTTTCTAACATTTACATCATTTCTCTCTATTTGAGATCACTTTCTGTCCTCTATTCTCCTCTATGTGATATTCTTTCTGCCCATACCTTTCATATTCCACATATATTACTATGACTTTCTCCGTATACTACCCCAGTTCTAACAGGTATGCCTCATCAGAGATGTCTTTCCTATAATGCTTCTATGCCTTTTACTGTAAAACATGCACCAGAATCCTCCTCCTTTTGCTATGCTTCTTGTAGCTTGGCCATATGTACTGCCTCCTCTTCCTTAATTCCCCTCAGCTTCTTTTGTTGTGCCTTTTGTGGTATTACCACATATGCTGCTTTTTTGACTCCTTTTTTCTCTATTTTTTTCCATAGCAAACACTCCCTATACTTATGTCTCCTTTCTTTATACTTAAAGCATTCAACCCCTACTACTTTCTGTCTCCTCACTACTCTTTTCTCTACTTTGCACTGCATTACCCTACTCGACAACACCTTAAATTTATTCTGGGAAACATTAGTCCCCTGAGCTCTATCACAAATGGTCACTTACTATTTGTGATGGGTGATTTGATACTTTAAAGAGTTCAAAAATGCAAAGTTAGACAAGTGACAAAAGATGTTGTTAAGTCTGAGGTCTAATCCTCAGACTATG
>Ga0157360_1000924_pt1 | contig 11008 bp, 8 predicted proteins | sample AttlaeALBM1_FD_111483 | JGI IMG/M metagenome (GOLD analysis project Ga0157360, IMG submission 111483) | Fungus gardens microbial communities from leaf cutter ant in Ribeirão Preto, State of São Paulo, Brazil - Atta laevigata ALBM1 | ecosystem: Host-associated > Fungi > Mycelium > Unclassified ... | reverse complement strand
TTCAGCCATAAAAAAAGCCCGCATGCGGCGGGCTTTATGTCAGAACGGGGTTATTCCCACTCCATTATAAACAAACGAAAAAAAACCTTAATTCACAATACATTAAAAAAATAAATCGTAGCAATACCACGAAAAACACCATAGTCAGTTTAGCTAGCTGAACATGGCTTGTTCTGCCGGTGCTTGCGCTCTTGGTCAGCGATCTCGCCCGGTTGCAGTGCCAACTTGACATCGGTCATGCGCTCCAGCACGTCGTAAAGTCGGCCAGCGCAGACAATCGGCGGTAGCTCAAACACATGCCCGGCCGCGATCAGTCCGGCATCCACTTCCTCAGTGATGAAAAAAGACTCTTCGTTATGGTGTTCCAACGCCATTTCTTCTCCTCAACACTGCCAGCTCTTGGCATCCGTGCGTCCCTATTCATGTATACGAAGCTGCCACCGCACTCACACTGACAGATGCCACCTTGACACGCTATAAAACGTCTCGCGAACGATACTAACAACGTATACACTACATTAGTATTTATCTTCACGAAATGAGATGCGCCATGTCGAAAGAAGCTGTTTTCACTATGAAACTGGAGCCTGAGTTGCGTGCCGAGTTTATGGCTGAAGCCGCCAGTGAGGATCGGCCAGCATCTCAGATCATGCGCGAGCTGATGCGGGGCTACATCGCTCAGCGCCGCCAAGCCCGCGAATATAACAATTACTCGCGCCACCGAATTGAAGATTGCGGCCCCTCAACGCACTCCGATCTAGGCCAGTCGAATGGACGCAAATAGATGTGCATGAACAGAAAACAATAAGAAAGTATCAATGGGGGAAGCCATCTGTTATGGATAAACACCAACTCAGTGAGCGTGATATCTGCACCAAGTTCATCACACCTGCCATCGTGCAGGCGGGATGGCAGCAGCATCAATTTCGTGAAGAAGTAGGCCTCACCGATGGCCGCGTCATGGTGCGCGGCAAGCTGGCGTCTCGCATTAAAAATCCCGATGCCAAAGGTGGCCCCAAACGTGCTGACTTCGTTCTCTATGCCCGATCAAATGTTCCGATTGCAGTAGTTGAAGCCAAGCAGACTAAATTCTCAGTGGGTCACGGCATGCAGCAGGCGTTGGCCTATGCCGAAATGCTGGACGCCCCCTTCGCCATCAGTAGCAACGGCGATGGCTTTCTTCTACATGACCGCACGGGCATCACTCAGCCGGTCGAACGTAAGCTCCAACTCAACGAATTCCCTTCATTGGATGACCTGTGGCCGCTGTACAAGCAGTGGAAAGGGATTGCTGCTCCAGAGGCGGTCAAGCTCATTGAGCAACCATTCCATACCGACGGCAGCGGTAAAGAACCGCGCTACTATCAGCGCGTCGCGATCAACCGCACTGTCGAAGCGATTGTTAAAGGCCAGCAACGGGTGCTACTGGTTATGGCCACCGGCACAGGCAAAACCTACACAGCCTTCCAGATTATCTGGCGCATGTGGAAGGCCAAAGCCAAAAAGCGCATCCTGTTTCTGGCCGACCGCAATATTCTCGTTGATCAGACCATGCAGCAGGATTTCGCCCCCTTTGGCGAGGTTATGCACAAGGTCACCAATCGCGAGATCAAGAAAAACTACGAAATCTACCTTGCCCTTTATCAGGCAGTCACCGGCAAAGAAGAATGGAAGCAGATCTACAAGCAATTTCCTACAGATTTTTTTGATCTGATTGTTGTCGACGAATGTCACCGTGGCAGCGCCGCCGAAGATTCAGCCTGGCGTGATGTGCTCGAATATTTTAGCAGCGCCACGCACTTGGGTCTTACCGCCACACCAAAGGAAACCAAAGAAGTCAGCAACATCAACTACTTTGGTGACCCGATATATACCTACTCACTGAAACAAGGCATCGAAGACGGTTTCCTCGCGCCCTACAAAGTAATCCGTATTGCCACCGATATGGATGCTGTCGGCTACATACCAGAAAAAAACAAGATAGACAAACTGGGGCAAGCGGTCGAACAACGCCAATACAACACCAAAGATTTCGATCGTAAACTGGTACTGGAAAAACGCACTACGCTTGTCGCCAGCAAGGTATGGGAATACCTCAAAGCTACTGATCTCATGGCCAAAACCATCGTATTTTGTGATGACCAAGACCACGCCGAGCGTATGCGCCAAGAGCTGGTCAAGCTAATCCCAGCAGCTGCCAGCAACCGCCGCTACGTCATGCGCATCACCGGAGACGACAACGAAGGCAAGGCGCAGCTTTCTTACTTCATCGACAATGATGAGCCGTACCCGGTTATCGCCACAACCTCTAAGTTACTGAGCACCGGCGTGGATGCCAAAACTTGCAAACTGATAGTGCTGGACCAAAACATCAACTCGATGACCGAGTTCAAGCAGATCATCGGCCGTGGCACCCGCCTGCGCGAGGACTACCAGAAGATGTACTTCACCATCATGGATTTCAAAGGCGCGACGCGCCTGTTTGCCGATCCGGATTTCGATGGTGAGCCCGTGGTGATATATGAGCCCAAGCCGGACGACCCGGTGGTACCGCCGGAGCCGCCCGAAGTATCAGGTACTGGCGAGCCAGAGCTCCCCCCCTATGGCGGCTTTACCGACGGCAACATTGGAGGTGATAGCGGTGGCAGCGAAGGCCGTGTCAAGTACGTCATCGACGACGTCCACGTGCGTGTGGCGGTTGAGCGCTCGCAGTATCTAAATGCCGATGGCAAGCTCATCACCGAGGACTACCGCGTTTTGCTGAAAGACAACATCAGGAAAACGCTACAGGCTGAGTTCGGCACCATGACCGAGTTCTTGCGTCGCTGGAGCACGGTGGAACGCAAACAGGCTGTGCTCAAAGAACTCGCCGAACATGGCGTGCCGCTCGAAATCCTGCAGCAGGCCGTGGCTAACGGCAGCGAGCTGGATGTATTCGATTTAGTCGCCCATGTCGCCTTTGATCAAAAACCGCTTACCCGCCGTGAGCGGGCTAACAACGTCAAAAAGCGCGATGTGTTTGGCAAATACGGTGAGCAGGCGCGTGCCGTACTCGAAGCGCTACTCGATAAATTCGCCGACCACGGCGTGCAGGATATTGAAGATGCCAAAGTGCTGGAACTACCACCGTTTGACCAGTTCGGCAGCAAAACCCAAATCCGGCGCGGCATATTCGGCAGCGTCGAGCAATACACCCAAGCCCTGCAAGAGCTGGAACAAGCACTCTACGACCAGAAAGAATTGAAACAGGTCTGATCCCGCATCAGGTCCCATGAATTGAGAAAAACCAGATGAATCTCAGCAGTACCATCAAATCCATTCAGGACATCATGCGCAAAGACGACGGCGTCGACGGCGACGCCCAACGCCTTGGCCAACTCACTTGGATGCTCTTCCTCAAAGTATTCGATCAACGAGAAGAAGAGTGGGAAGATGATAACCAGCAATATCAATCACCGCTGCCCGAGCGCTACCGCTGGCGTAACTGGGCTGCTTATATTGTTGACGCTGACGGCAAAAAGAAGCCGCAGATCGCCGCGAGCGACTTGGTGCCCTTCGTTAACAACGAACTTTTTCCTGCTCTGAAAGAACAAATCGACGCCAGCCAGAGTCCACAGCACAAGGTCCTCAAACAGGTTTTTGAAGACGCCAACAACTTCATGAAATCCGGCCCGCAAATGCTGGCCGTGATCGAAAAGTTGGAAGACGCCATCAACTTCCACGATTTCAAAACCCGCGCCAACCTAGGCGATGTTTACGAACAGATGCTCAACGACTTGCGCGGTGCAGGCAATGCCGGTGAGTTCTACACCCCGCGCGCCATCACCGCCTTCATGGCCGATCGTGTTAATCCACGTCTGGATAAACGCGAAAGCGTGATGGACCCGGCATGTGGCACCGGCGGCTTCTTGACCGCCGCCATCGACCATTTCCGCCATCAGCTCAGTATCAAGTCCAGCGCCGAAGACAAGCGCGCCATTGAAGACTTGATCCACGGCATCGAGAAAAAACAGCTGCCCCATCTGCTGTGCACCACCAATATGCTGCTGCACGGCATCGACGTACCCAGCCAGATCGAGCACAAAAACACCCTGGCCATCGGCTGGAACGAATGGAGCGCCAACGACAAGGTCGATTGCATCATCACCAACCCGCCTTTTGGCGGCTATGAAGACGATGGAGTGGGCAGCGATTACCCGGCTGATCTGCGCACCCGCGAAACCGCCGACATGTTCATGGCGCTCATCATCAAAAAACTGCTGAAAGAAAATGGCCGCGCCGCCGTAGTGCTACCCGATGGATTTTTATTTGGCGATGGCATCAAAGGCACACTGAAAAAATTGCTGCTACGTGATTGCAAACTGCACACTATTATCCGCCTGCCCAAAGGCGTGTTCGCACCCTACACCACCATCAAGACCAACCTGTTGTTCTTCACCAAAGGCAGCACCGTGGATGACGGCACCGAGCACTTCCACACCGACACCATCTGGTTCTACGAGCACCCTTACCCTGCAGGCTACAAAAGCTATTCCAAAACCAAGCCCATCCGGCTTGAAGAATTCAAGCCTGAGCAGGAATGGTGGGGCAACGAGTCCAATGATTTTGCCGATCGTGTGGAGAACGAATTCGCTTGGAAGGTGGATTTCAAAACCAAGCGCGAACAAGCCGAAGCCGCCGCACAACCGCACTGGCAACGCGCCGAAGATCTGAATAACCAGGCTGCCGCCTTGGAAGGTAAGGCACGAGACCTGCGCAACAGTTTGGTAGGCAGCACCAATGCCGTTTACCGCGAAAAAATCGACGCCCAGATTGCCGAACTGCGCACCCAGGCCGAACCGTTGCGCCTGCAAGCGCGGGATGCGCAGGCGGCGGGGGATCGCCTCTACTGGCCGATCTTCAACCTTGACTTGAAAAATCCCAACGCACCGGAAGAAGAAACCCATGACCCTGATCTGTTGCTGAAGAAGTATAAAAAACTGCTGGGTGAGATTGAAGAGACCGAAAACCAGCTCAAGAGTGAACTGGCCGCTGCGCTGGCGCATCACTTTGTGGGTGAGGACGCCTGATGGATGCGCAGCAATTTTTGACAGAGTTTGGATATATTGCGAATGCGCCGGGGGGTGTTCAGCAGCTCCGTGAGTTGGTCTACCAGCTCGCCATTACAGGCACGCTGACAGCTCAACTCGACACAGATGGTAATTCACATGAGTTACTGGCCGAAATCGCCATATTAAGGGATCGGCTAATTCGCGAAAAATCGTACAAACGCATGCCAAAGTTAGAGACTGAAACGCTTGCCATCCCCTCAGCCATAAAACTCCCTACCACATGGAGTTGGACGCGCCTTCTTGAGCTTGGCGAAATCAGCCCTAGAAACAATGCGCCAGATGAAGATGATGCGTCGTTTATTCCAATGAGCGGATTTTCGGAAGTTCACATGGGAAGACTGGCACCTGAAACAAGAAAATGGGGGAACATTAAGAAGGGTTTCACCCACTTCAAAAACGGGGATGTCGTTGTTGCCAAGATCACGCCATGCTTTGAAAACGGCAAGGCCGCTGTCATTGCGGGCTTAGTACATAACATTGGCGCAGGCACAACCGAGCTTCACGTATTTCGGCCTATTCACTCCGGGATATTGCCGGGATATATCTATCTATTCTTGCGATCACCGTATTTCGCGATTGAAGGCGAAAAGAGCATGACAGGTACCGCTGGCCAAAAGCGATTGCCAACGGAATACTTTGCAACTCGCGCTTTGCCACTGCCGCCAACTGCCGAGCAATCCCGGATTGTCACCAAAGTCGATGAGCTAATGGCCCTGTGCGACAAGCTGGAAGCGCAACAGCAAGCCCGCCGAATACTGCAAAACGACCTGCGCCAGTCCACCCTGCAAGCCGTCTCCAACGCCACCAGTCCACACGAACTGAAAGTCACTTGGACACTCCTGGCCGACAACTTCGGGCAGCTGTTTCATACACCGGAGGATGTAGCCGATTTCAAGGGGCTGGTTCTCGATTTGGCTGTGAGTGGCGAGTTGCTGAATATTAAGAATCGCCATGCTTCTACCGGAGCAGAGTTGCTTGATTCAATTTTTGCTAAGCGCATCGAATGGTCAAAAAAATCAGACGGGCAAGAGAAAAAAGAAGCGTTGGCAATGCTGAAGAAGCTGCGTACCCAGCAGATCTTCATCCCCGAAGCTGCCTTACCGGAGCATTGGGAGTGGGCGTCGCTCCTTCAAGTGTCGCAAGCAGTCGTTGATTGCCACAACAAGACCGCTCCATATGTCAGCGAAGGCATTCACCTCATTCGAACGACAGACATTCGTAACGGCCGGATGGATTTATCGAGCACACGGAAGATTTCGGAAGAAACTTATGCCTATTGGGCAAGGCGCATGCCACCAAAGAGTGGCGATATTTTCTTTACGCGCGAGGCCCCAATGGGTGAAGCAGCAATTGTTCCCGAAGGGGAAAAAGTATGTCTCGGCCAGCGTTCAATGCTGATTCGGCTTTTCCCAGAGCTATTCAGCAATCGATTTCTTCTGTACGTGATTCAAAGCCCGAGTTTTCAAACACGCATGACCGAAGCCGCGATTGGCATGACGGTCAAACATCTGCGAGTTGGTGGCGTTGAGGATCTCCCTATTCCGGTACCGCCAAAGGCTGAGCAGGATCAAATTGTTGCCATCGTCGATGCTCTTTTTAATATGTGTGATCTTTACGCGGAGCAGCTCGCTCGAAAGCAGCGTATTGCAACCAATCTTGCGGCCAGTGCAGTTTCCAGCCTCACTGGCATCGCCATCGAACAAGAAGAGGAACCCATGAAGGCCCCGCAAACCGAGTTGATTGCCCCGCTGTGCTTGGGCACAGCGCCTGACCTTAAAGCGCAAGCGCCGCTAGCCACAATTCTGGCCCGGCACAGCGGCGAAATGAGTGCCAAGGATTTGTGGCAACGCTTCGGCGGCGAGATCGATGCTTTTTATGCGCAACTGAAAATCGAGGTGGCGCACGGCTGGATTCTGGAGCCGGCCCCTGCCGAAATGCGCGAGAAGCCTGCCAACATAGTGAGTGCCTGATATGCAACTGTTGCGCATCCGCATCCCCAACTTTCGCAATCTACGTGGTCTCGATATTGCCTTCGCGACGCATTTGTCAGCCGCTTTAGGCGCGCCAGCGGATGCTCAGCCAAAGCCGATCCGCAGCCACGCCCTGATTGGCCAGAACGGAACCGGCAAGTCCAACCTGATCGAGGCGCTGATCACCATCTTCCGTGATGTCGACTTGGATCGTGAAGCAGCGTTCGATTACACACTGGAATACAGCATTCGTGATCATGTTGTACGCATTGAAGCGGATACGGTCACACAAAAACGCCCTTACGTATGGGTCGACGGCAAAGCTGAAACGCAGGGCTATTTGCTGAAAAATCGCGAGCTGCTGCCCACACATATCTTTGCTTATTACTCGGGCCGCAACGAGCGCATTGAGGCCTTGTTTCAAGAGCATCAACGCCGCTTCAACCTACGACAGGAAATCACCACCGACGAGGTGCTTTCAGAGCAGCTGTTGGAAAATTTTACCGGCTCTGAGGCGGATATCCGCGCGGTGGAGGAAGCCAAACGCCGCCGCGAATCACGACTGAAACAAGCTGGCGACGACCGCCTGCGCCGTCTGTTCTACTGCCGTGGTGGCCATAGCCAGTTGGTGCTGCTGGCCTGCTTGCTCTCCGATGACCCGGTGTTTCAGAAAGTACTGAAAAACCTGCACATTGAATCACTGGAATCGGCTTTATTTGTACTGAAAGAGCCACATCGTCTGCGCGAAAAACGCCGCAGCGGTAAGTTCGACGAGCAGGAACTGATCGAGGGCGATCCACGCTTCTGGTATTCCCGTGGCAATGTGGTAAGCGAGTTTCTCGACAAGCTCTGGCAAGTATCTTGGGCCCCGATTGAACAAGAGGCCACTAAGCAAATTGACTTCCGTGGCCGTAGCGAAAAACAAAAGCAGCTGTATCTGTTCGTGCCGAATCAGGACAAGCTCAAACAGTTGGGCGAGCTTGTCGGCAGCACCGATAGTTTCTTCCGCTATGCCGAGGGCGCTTACATCGGTGACTTGATCGACGAGGTGCGCATTACGGTCAAGAAACGCGATGAATATGGCGGCAAGGTGAGTTTCACCCAGCTCTCCGAAGGCGAGCTACAGATGCTCACCGTGCTGGGCCTGATGCGCATCACCCGAGAGGACCACTGCCTTTTCCTGCTCGATGAGCCAGATACCCACTTGAACCCTATCTGGAAGCTGCGCTACTTCGACGATATCGAAGGCGTGTTGGCATCTGACGAAGGTGCACTGGTACAGGGCGAGTCGCAAATCCTGATCACCACTCACGACCCGATGATGATTGGTAGCCTCAAGCGTGAGCAGGTGCATATTCTGCGACGCGACAAGGGACGCTCTATCGTGGATACGCCTGATGAACACCCGCAAGGTATGGGAGTAACCGGGCTGCTCAAGAGTGAGTTGTTTGGCCTGTCGTCCACACTGGATATTGAAACTGAGCGACGCCTGTTCCGGCGCAATGAGCTATTCGTCAAATCACCACGCTCTCCAGAGCAAGATGCAGAGCTATCACGACTTTCCACTGAATTGGCCGATTTGGGTTTTTCTACTGCCGATTTTCGCGATCCGGACTACGCGCTATTCGTGCGAAAAATGGCGCAGCATCGTCGTTTCCGCAAGCCTACGCTCACGCCCGAGGAACAAGCCGAGCAGGACGCCATTGCCGATTCGATTATTGATGAAATTTTGCGTGAGGAAGAGGACCGATGATTTGGATCGACCTTGAGCACAAGCAACCCACCGATACCGACATTCCGAATTGGGCACCGTGGACACAAGTGCGATGGGAGTCCTGGTTGGCGAAATCAGCTCAACTGGTGGCCGATTTGGCAGCTCTAGATGAGGCGGGAAAACGTGATGAACGCAACGCACTGATTGACGCCAATAGTGCTCACTGGGGAGCTTTGAAGGAATGGCTGCTGGCCTTGTCGGCTGGTAAATGTTGGTTCTCAGAGGTGCGCGAGCTTTACTCGCATTACGACGTAGAGCATTTTCGACCTAAGAAGGAAGCTAAGGCTCTGGATGCCAACCTACGTGATGGTTATTGGTGGTTAGCTTTCGATTACATGAATTTTCGCGCCTGTGGCAATGTGGGTAACCGCAAAAAAGGGGGCTGGTTTCCACTCAAGGATGGTTCTCTTTGTTCTACTTATTCAGCACCCTGTGAAGAATCCGAAACACGCTATCTGCTTGACCCGATTGATGACGATGACGTTGCGCTGATCGCCTTCGACGAAGAAGGCAAGGTCATTCCCATGCCGGGCTCTTCTGAGTGGGAGCAGGAGCGTGTCAACGAGACGGTAAAGCGGCTTAAACTCAATGAACATGCACCGTTAGCAGAAGCACGTCGCAAAGTATGGCAGCAAGTGGATCGGCTGATTGACGATTTTGCCAAGGCCAAAGCCCGCTGCGGTGCTGGTAATAACCCAGCCGCTAAGGCGAAACTAACCGAGATTCGAGCGCGTGCCCGCGAAATGACCAACCCAACAGCAGAGCTATCTGCGGTCGCTCGTTGGTGCTTGTTAATGCGCAACGATCCACAGCTTTCCAGATTGGTGGGGTGAGGCATAAACATGCCCAGTTCCAAGCACCTTACTCCGGCGACTTGCTGTTTCACAAAACCGAAAGCGGCCGCACCAGCATCAAACGCCGATTTGTTGCCGCCACCCGTCTGTCTCACCAAACAGGCATCGCCGAGCTACTCCAGACTTCCATACAGAACATCGCCAGTATCCGATATCTAAAACGTTATTTCATTGACGGAATCAGGACATTGAAAAATCGACGGAAAATTTAACAGCTAGAAGCTCCTCTCGCGCCCAAAGAACGCGGCATAGCAATGTGTAAAAAAACCACCGTTTTGTGGATAGATTTTGAAACGCTTCCAGTTTCTAACGAGAACTTTACTCTTAGGAAAGGCTTCGCAAAATGGTCGAATTTAGTGAAACTTGGGGGGTGACGTGCTCCCCGTTGATTACTTACGCCGTTGCTCTGGGCGATCTTGCAGAACCTGCAGATTGCACCAGAAGTCCTCATCAGTCTCAAATATCTCAGCAAGAACGCGGGCCTCGTCATTCCTGAGACGACGCATACCGCAGATGATATTTTCAACATCTTGCCGAGAAATCCCCATAGCTTCCCCTAAAGCATCATGAGACATGTTCAACGGTTTTAAGAATTCCTCTGTCAGCATTTCTCCCACTGTCACAGGCCTGGATTTATCTGCTTTTGTGTAGTAGGCAAGAATCTCAGAACGACCCTGCTCATACGTCAGCTCACCTGAAATAATACGTGCCTTGATAGACTCATATAGCGGCGTACCACTGGGGTCCTTTCCTTCGAGTCTAAGGGAAGCCTCTGCTTTACGAAAGCCCTTAATGAGTAACCGTGAATCGGGAGTTCTGGACATGATTTTTCCTTTGAGTTGCAGGAGTAGAGTTTGCTCAGTGAAAGCGTCAGTTCGCGTTTTCCCGTAAACTGACGCGCTTAATTCAAGATTTATTATTGCCGGATAAGCTATCTCCGGCAAAATCATCATGTTCGCGGTTATCTCGACGAGTAGCTGTTTGTCTACGTATCTGAGTCGCCAACTCTTCTCCAATAGTCTGATGAGCACCAGAAAAATTGCTGTTTTGCTTCATTGTCTGGTACTCAGCAGCTCCGTTGGCCATGATGCTTCCCATATGGCTTGCCATGCGGCCAGCACGCGAGAACGATGCAGCAAAACCTTCGCTTCCCCCACTGGAGCTACCTTTACGAGATGACTGGTCTCCCGACGTGTTTACAGAACCAGTATCTTCACCACCGGCAAATCCTCCACCTGAACCACCGGCAGATCCAGATTCTTCGGCCATTGCCGTTTGTGCAGATTCGAAAGCGGCTTT
>Ga0157360_1000923_pt1 | contig 11014 bp, 9 predicted proteins | sample AttlaeALBM1_FD_111483 | JGI IMG/M metagenome (GOLD analysis project Ga0157360, IMG submission 111483) | Fungus gardens microbial communities from leaf cutter ant in Ribeirão Preto, State of São Paulo, Brazil - Atta laevigata ALBM1 | ecosystem: Host-associated > Fungi > Mycelium > Unclassified ... | reverse complement strand
GAATGAGCCTAGAATGACCTCAAGGCAATTAATATTAGTGGAGATATGAAGACCTCAATGTTTGCACATGGACTTTATTAATTACCCATAGATAGTCATCTGTCCTTTTCTTAGAACAAAGGATAGCCTCCATATGGTTAGGTTATCATTATTTTAGTACAAAGGCACTACCATATGTAGAACAATAGATAGTAGCATGTGATGATCTGTCCTAGTGCACAGACCATTATAATCCTGTATATAAGGACTTATAGTCTAAGGATTAGACCTCAGACTTAACAACATCTTTTGTCATTGTCTAAACTTCACTTTTTTTGAACTATTCAAGTATCAAATCACCCATCACAAATTAGTAAGTGACCTTTTGTGATACCAAGTATGATACTACTATTTCCTTGGTGTACTACCCTAGCTCTAGTAGACATACCTCATCAAGAATGCTCTTCCCACAATGCTCCTGCTCTTTCTGTCTTAAGACATATACTGGTGAAAGGGTGAAAAAGGGAATTGCACACTGGGACAAACAACAAATAATATACTAGCTCCAATTGTGTGCTAAAGGTCTGAGGGGAGGTAGTCAAATATGAAGGTTACAAATACTAGAAAATAGAAATTATACATAGCTCAAGTAAAATATAAGTTGGTTGTTGTGAAAGAAACATAGAATCTCTCTAGATTGTCATTGCATAGCCTCCCTAAGGTGTTAATATTTACATACTGTGACAAAAGCTCCTCTGGAAAATACAGTTAGTTGATCACTCATAGACCCTCCACACTCAGTTGCTCCCTTGTCTGTACCCCCAATACCAAACCTTACAGGTGTGATGCAATTCAAGTATACATCTAGCCAATCTTTTCCAGCCTGCTGTCCTCTCCAAAGCCTATCTGAGTTACATCTGCTATTCCTCCCTAGATCAAGTTCTGGGTATATTCTGTGTTCTTCTCAAGATATCCTACTAACTCCAAACTCTTATACTCGATAGTTTCACATTTCATAATTCCAAAGGCAGTAATGATAGAGGTAAGTGCCAAGAGGTTCTCTTTTTCCTTATCCTGTCCTGGATACTATATTAAAGTTATTACAAAGCTCTGAAACTCAAGGAATAAAATATAAAAAGGAAACTATTACTACTTTTAGGATTCCCTTGACTTCTTTTTTCTCTAAGTCCTCCCAAAATCCTACTGATTATGTATTCGTCTTCTAATTCCTTTCCATCAATGACATGTTTCTCTTACCATTTCCTTCTAGAATCTTCTTTATCCTTCAATGTTCTTCTCTCTGTTATTGGCTTGTGATTTCAAACTCCTTAGTTACCTGTCAAGTTTTAGTAAGCTCTAATCACAGTCCCAAATCTCTAAGTTATGTTCTAAGTATCATTTGTCACAAACTTCATTTGACCATATCTCTATCAATTCTTTGACGATTCCCACATTCTCAACAGCACCTGAAAGCCCTTGTAAAATCAGTAATGGCCAAGATATTAAGCAGATCAACAGGTAACTACTATGTTACCATTTATTAAATTGCTAATATCTTGGAAATTGCCATGATCAATGCTTCAGTTCTAGGCTTAGCAGAAGCCTTCCTTATAACACTCAGAATGAGCCTAAAATGACCTCAAGGCAATTAATATTAGTAGAGATATGAAGGCTTCAATGTTTGTACATGGACTTCATTAATTACCCATAGATAGTCATTTGTCCTTTTCTTAGAACAATAGACAGCCTCCATAAGGTTAAGTTATTGCATTTTCAGGTACAAAGGCACTACCATATATAGAACAATAGGTAGTAGCATGTTATGATCTGTCCTAGTGCACAGACCATCACTTTTCTGTATTTAAGGACTCATAGTCTGAGAATTAGACCTCAGACTTAACAACATCTCTTGTCACTGTCTAACTTTGCTTATTAAGCACTTTTGAATATTAACTCATCAATCACAAATCAAGTAAGTGACCATTTGTGATAGTCATTTATCTAAATATATCTGATCTGATACCATCAATGCTTATTTGTAATCAGCAACATGTTTGTCTAAGTCTATCATTGGTACACTGCTGGTTCTAGAGTGCAAGTATGCCATCCCTGGCAAGGTATATTCAATACAAAGTGGATCTAAAACATTTCCATTTGATAACTTTGTCTATAACCTGATGCCAGCTCATCTTACTTGCCTCCCAAGGTATTTACATGAGCTTTAGGTCCAGTTCAACCTACTCACTATTTCATATTATATTCTAAGGACTAATAATGGGTTCTAGAGCAAATTCTGATTGGAAATTTGTTGGTATAAGATATATCAAATGCTACTTTCTGCTACAAATTTGCTGGCAGTGTAATACTGGACTTCTCTACTCCTTTTGCTGTGCTTTTTGTGGCATTGCCACATACACTATCTTTTCCTCCTTTGCCTTCTTCTACTTAGGAAATTCCTTGTATTTATGTCCTTTTCTTTCATACTTAAAATACTCTACTATCCTCCTTTCTTCTTTATATGTCTCTAGTCTCCTTAATTTTACCCCACACCTTATTACTCTACTTGCCAACACCTCAAACTTATTGTGGGAAGTTGTTTTCCCCTTCTCTTCTACCTCCTTATTCCTGCAGTTTTGGGCTAGGTGCCCAAACTTCTTGCAACTAAAACATAGCTTTCCTTTCTTCCCTTTAAGTTCTTCCCTCAGTTTGGTGAGAGAGCATTTTTGTTTGAGCATGCTGCTCTATCATATTCTGGAAATCTAACAATTATGTAATTTTATTTCCTCTAATAATTCTCCTAAAATTATAAATAGTAGGATAGCATAGTAGACTACTCTCCTCCTATTCTGGACTTACTATAAGTACTAAGTAGATACAGTGTATTTCCTCAGTTTATAAATTAATGTCATTTGGTCCTAATCCTATCTTTGTCTACTTCAATCTCTATTCTATATCCCTAGAACCTCTGTTCTGATGACTTCCTTCTCTTCTGAAATAAGCAACTGACCTCATGACCAGAGACCAGGACGCAATACATAAGTTGAAGCCAAGGTTGTTCATTAAAGTCATACTTCACTCCAATGTCTTTATTCTGTCTGCTAGAGCCTGCTTTTTGGGTTCTCCATTATTGCTAAGTACTATCTATTCTCCAAAGTAATATAATACATCTGTTTTGGAGTGTAATTCTATTTATAATTCCTTTCCTCCATTTCCCCACCTTTCTGTATTTGACATGCTCATCAAGTCATTGTATTGGGTTAGAGACATTATGCTATGCCTCTGAGGGTATAGAGATAATATTGAGTCTTGTTATGTAAACTACATCTGCTAGGGCACAAGATCTTTACCCAGTCAGAGTCCTACTGTCTTACTTACTACTGCCTTAATAGTACTTTGGCTATTACCCAATGGATGGGTTACCTACTCTAGATGGCCTCTTAGGAGTAACTGTCAATCCTTTGTATGTACCACTCATGTCATGACTTGGCAAAACAGCTAAGTCATTATTTATATTTCTTTTCTTTTTCTTCACTACATAGGAAAAAGTGCAGAAAAGTATCACATCACAAGTGTCACTCAGTCACAGTCACATGATGCTGTGTAGTAAAGAAAAAGAAATATAAATAATGACTTGGCTGTTTTGCCAAGTCATGACAATAAGCAAAAGCAGAGGTCAACTCTTCCTTGACTTTGAAGATGAAAAGAAACATGTCATCAAACCCACATGTGCTAAAGAAGGCTCATGGCTCCCATTCATAGGATTCACCAATACCTTATGTGCCCACTTCACTTGTATGACCACTGACCATGCCTCTATTAGAGAGTATAGACAATGTTTCTTTCCAAACTCTTCCCTTAGCAGCCAAGCTGAACTACAGACTTATGAACATATCATCATGCAATGTGGATCACACAACCCTTCAACAAGACCATGTATCATCATCATTATCAACAGTTTTGTTCACTTCCTGGTAGATAATCCAATAGCATTTAGTTTTGACAATGGATGACTATTATATGTGGTGTATTCCCAAGGAAAAAGCACAGCTCTACTATTTCCCTCCTTCCCTTCTCCCATTCTTTCCTTCACTTTCTTCGTCTTCTACTTATTGTTACTCATTTCATTGTAGTTATTCCCTTTTTCAGTCTGGTTATTATAAGTAAATACAGTGTATCTGCCACGGCCTGCCTATAAGCTTCATGTAATAAATTGTTGATTTTTTTTAAAAAAAAGAGGCTTTTCCAACTTAGTTACAGCAATAAACAGACCTAGCATTTGAGAATAAATCAATGCAATTAATACCAACATCTGCACACCAAGAGGAAAATTTTCATAAATCCAAATATTAACTGCATAACTGCTTGACCCGACAACACCACTTTCAACATAGAAGAGAACCAACCTTCCACATAACACAAGGTCAACATCTCTTACAAACCCACTTCCCCCATAGATGATGATTCCATACTCTCAGAGGAAGACTACGCTGCCCGCATCATCTCTCAGAACAACATGGATGAAGACGTTGTCCACTCTTCTTCCCCCTCAAATGTTCCATCATTTAACTTTGTACTGCCCCCCTCCCAAACTCCATATGTCTTCAATGAGAAGAACCCTAGTCTTACCCCAACAATTGATACAATCACATTAACGGAACCTTCCCCTTCCATGGTCATCCCTTACAGCGCCAATATCCCTGCTGATCCTACTCTGTGGGGTAGTAATTTCACAGCTACATCTCTATTCGGCACAAACAAGTTTCTAAATAGTGACATTAACAATATTTCTTGTTCACTTCAATACATGATATGCTTCCTTAGACAACGTAACCTTGAAGGACGCAATGGAAACAACATTAAACAACTGGACCCCTTTGGACAATCAGCTTGGGACTTCATATCAGCCATCTTTGAATCAAGATGGGATATTCTCACAACTGCTAATAAGTCAACCATCAAAAGCAATATCACAAAAGAATTTGACAAGGCAACCAATCTCCTATCAAGAGAAAACATTTGTCATGGCACTCACATCAGTAAGGTATCCCCCCCTATCCCATCTCGCCCTTCCAAGAAAGTCTTGGAAAAGTCAAAGGTACTCCAACAAAGCATCTCTACCAAAGGTAACTCCCATGTATCATATGCTCAGGCTGTGTCATATATTACAAACGCTCTCCAGATCAAAGAAGCTTTCCTCGCTCTACCAAATAAGAAATTTCTCAAAATGCACAATGCAGCTTTTGCACAATCTGTCAACAAAACCAAGAAAGTCTAATACACTACTAAAGGACCTTCTAGAAAACAGGCTATCATTCCGGTACCCAACAATCTTGCTGAAAACATTATGGGCGATGCTAGCACCCATATATTCCAAATCAACGCTCTGCTGAAGAACATCAAATCATCAATGTATTCAGAATTCATCTGTCCTTGTTCTAGCGGAATTGCCATTATTACTAACAATGTACCAAACCCTAGTGACCTTCTCGTCATAGAAAAATATTTCAAGTTAGTCGAGGGTATTAACAGCAATAATATTCCAAGTCCCCAACTCCCTTAATCAAAATTGTACCTAATAATCATGGGTCTTCCCTACTTATAAGCTAATGGCAACAAAATTACCAGCGAGAATGTCATAGACTTCATAAAGCACATAAATCTTTTTGAGAATATTCCCCTAGTCACCAAACCCCGCATTATCAAAGCATCCCCCAAGTCAGATATGGCTATCATATGGTTTGATATATGGAATACCCAGAATGGTTCCAAAGCCAAACTGTTAATTAATTATTCTTTCAACTTAGGTCGATATATCACCATGGTCAGAGTGACTAACATGAACCTAGGGGTCCCCCAGTGTTACAACTGCTGGAAATAAGGCTATTTCACCTTTTCTTGCAAAGCTCATGGGTCTTGATGCCAAAAGTGTAGTGGCCCACATAAACTCAAACATCATAGAGAGTTAGCATGGTGCTGCAAAGCCAACCCCAAACTAAACCCCCCCTAACTTGAAACTGCCCAGGACCTACTATGCCCTCACTCCTTCAAATGCATCAATTGCAAAGGCAAACACATGGCTGATGACTACAAGTGTCCCTTCTGGAGAAATTGATTCAATAGAGACTGGTACTCAAAAAAGGCACAAGAAGCCCAGGAAACCAGGGCCAATTCAATTTGCCTAGCTGTAGGCAGTAAGAAACAATGATTAAAGAAACCCTAAAAATATTTTCACAGAACATCAGAAAAAACAAGACCCTGATGAATATTATATTAGAAAGCAACAAAAATACCATGAATGTCATCCTCGTTCAAGAACTACCTAGGTCCCTCATTTGCCACATTCTGAGTCATACTGACCCTCTAGGAGATCCAATATATGACATCCCTAATCATCCTGACTGGACCTTATTTATCAGACAAAAACTAGCTCAGGAAAATTACGCGAGAGTTGCAACATATGTCAACAAGAAATTAATGAAAATGAGGTTCACTCTCAGACCCAATATAATCAACCATTGAGACATTAACATTCTAGCCTTCCACTTAGGCCAATACATCAATTACATTATAAACATTTATTCTGATGATAACCAAAATGCTCTCCAAGTCCTCAACCATAACATTATCAACCTAAATGATACTGTTGTCATGACAAGTGATTTCAACATAAGGAATAACGATTAGGATCCCAACTATCCTCATTATTCTATTCATACCAAAGATTTATTCACTTTGGCTGAAAGCCTAGGTTTAGACCTCTCACCCCCTCTCAACCCCAGTCCAACTAGGTTTGTAGATAATCCATGTGACACTAACTCTGTTATAGACTTAGTTTTCATCAACCCCAATAATCCAGGTTTTGGCCAACACTCTCTCCACCCTGAATTGCACAGACCCTCAGACCATGTCTCCCTCATTATTGAAGTTGGTATCAATGAGACTAACATAGATAAATCCTTCTGGTCCATATGCAAAGACAGTAAAGAAGAAAAGAACTTTATCAAAGCTATAACTGACAACATACTTGCCCTCAATACCATCAACATCATATCCAAAGAAAACTTGGAAACGATTGTCCAATGACTAGCAAACATCTTCAACAATGCATGGTACTCCCAAGCCAAAAAGAAACACATCACAAAATATTCTAAAGAGTAGTGTACTCATGCATGTACTGAAAGTCTGAACAGATACCGGAATACAGGGCTCATTGAACATTGGTGAGACAAATACCCAAATAGCAAAAAGAGAATTCTTTGACAACAAAATCTATAAAATCACCTCTTCAAATAAAAGACCATAGGACCTTATAAATTGGGCGAAGAGAAAAACTCTACTAACTATTGAATCTATCTTATATGAAGGTCAACCATGCAATATACTACTAGACTTGTGGCATGCCCTGCACTCATCTTACAACTCAGCTGAAAACAGACCTATAAACGCCTCCTTCCTAAATGAAATTCCTCAAGCCAACCAAATTCCATAGCCTCCCTTCTTGAAACAAGAACTCAAAGATACTATAACTAAGTGCTCATCTTTGTCAACTCCTAGTCCAGACCACATTTCCTGAAAACATCTTAAATCAATCATCACAAATGACAGATACCTACTCAAAATTATTCAAATTGCTAACGTGTGTATTGACTTAGAATTTTGGCTGTCCTATTTCAAATTGTCCAATATAGTGGTTATACCTAAACCAAACAAAATCAATTACAATTCCCCAAAATCATTCCATCCCATTGTGTTACTTAATACCATGGGCAAACTCATCAAAAAAGCTATTAGCAATAGACTTCAATTTCACTTGTCAGCTAATGACTTCCTTGACTCTCATCAGTTTGGGGGTATTTACCAACAATCTACAACAGATGTAGGCATATACCTCACTTATCTTATCAGGGTAGGATGGCTCAAACAATGCCACATGAGCATTCTTGTCTTTGATATCACTCAATTCTTCCCCTCCCTCAACCACTAATTTCTCTCACTATGTCTTAAAAAAGCTGGCCTTAACACTAATGTTATTTGTTTTTTCAATAGCTACCACTCAAATTGCTCTACATCATATTCATGGAACACCTTCACTTCCCCTTCCTTTAATGTAAACATCAGTGTTAGTCAAGGCTCTGCCCTCTCCTCCATTTGATTAGCCTTATATCTAGCTCCAATTATAAAAACGTTCAAAAAAAGAATTAAAAATATCTCAATAAAGAAATTCCTACAGACATCCTCTCTTTTGTTGATGATGGACTTTTGATTTCTCAGAAGAAGAGCTATCCCCTTTCTAACTCCTTTTTATTATGTAGTTACAACATTATATTGAAAATCCTAATCGACGCCAACCTTGTCATGGAATACAACAAGACAGAGATCTTCCACTTCACAAGAGCCTGACATTCCCTCAACCCCTCTATTGACCTAACAACTGTAGGAGGTTCTATCATCAACTTTAAACCCATCTGGAGATACCTAGGTTTCTTCTTCAACCAAAAATTAAACTTCCATTACCACACTCGCTTTTATGCCACCAAATGCTTCTCTACTCTTAGCGCCATGAAAATGCTAGGCAATTCCTCACAAGGCTTACTCCCCATGCAAAAACAACTCCTATAGAGAACTTGCATCCTACCTATTACAATGTACAGATTCAACCTTTGGTTTTTCAAAGATGTCCTGATTGTTAAAAATATCAATGAACTAAAAAAAATGCAATGCAAGGCAGCTCTTTGGATTACTAGTACCTTCCAAACATCCCCTTCCAATGGTATTGAAGCCATTGCAGGCCTCATACCCATTACTCTCCACATGTGTAAACTCAACAGCAGGCATCATCTCAGATATGGCTCTATCCCATCTTCACATGCCATTAACTCACTACTAGATTCACAACATGCAAAAAATCACCCTCTACACAAAGTTGCCATATCCAAACTTACCGACAAACAGAGATCTAACCTTAAAAGCCCCATCAAGGATGTCAACAAATGTCTAAATGGTGTTAGAGACTATTACAATCTACTTTTCTCTCTTTTTTCTCCAGGTTCAAGAGTAGTTGATCATTTCTCTAGTAGATTTAGTTTTCACTCTCTTCCCTCTTTATCCAATGAAGATCTCTTCCACTACCTCTGGAACCTCAATCAAGCCTTCAGGTCTTCTCAAACATCATCTCACAACATCACCATCATAGCAGATGGAGGCATAAAAAAATCACAAGTAGCCACTGTGGTCGCATACATCTGGACTGACAATTCTATCATCCAACATTTGCAAGTTAACTTGATAAACGTTACATCAATAGAAGCCGAACTCATGGCTATCCGCTTAGGCTTAATACCTGCCATAGAGAAGGAAAACATTCACGACATTATCATCATCACTGATTCTATTGCCACAGCGAAGAAAATCTTCGAATCTAAAACTGACCCTCTTCACATGTTCATCCCAGTCACATCAGCAATCGACTCCTTTTTCAGGAAAGATGACAGAAACAAAATTCAATTTTGGTTTTGCCCTAGCAAGGCCAAGTGGCCTAAACACAAACTCGTAGACAACCAGGTCAAAGCTGACAACCATGCTCCCATCTTTCCCAGCAAAGAATTGCACCTATTCAACAAAAAGAAAGAATGTGATAACATCCTCTATGAATGGCAAGACTCCTTTATGACCAATCCTAAAAGAGGCCAATGTTTCTTTGACTTTGAAGATGAAAATCAAAAAGTCATTAAACCAACATATGCTAAAGGCAGCTCATGGCTCCCTTCTATAGGCTTCACCAACTTACTATGCGCCTGCTTCACCCGCATGACTACTAGCCATGCTCCCATTAGAGAGTACCAGCAAAGGTTCTTTTCTCACCTTCCTATCAGTTGTTCATGTGGTGAAGCTGAAATTCAAACACAAGAACACATCGTCATAGAATGTGATATATATGATCCTTCCACTTGTCCATGCAACATCATCATAAACAGTTTTGTTCACTTTCTAGTGGACAACCCTAGCGCATTTAGTTTTGACAATGGTTGAGATCTCATCGCAATGAAAGAGGTAAAAGAGATATTTACTGTGACAAGCAAGTAGAAAAGGCAGTGACAGCTCTCAATTGCATGCTAAAGGGTTTGTGGGGAGAAGTAGGAAGTGGAAGTATCAGAAAGAAATTAAAAAGTGAATACGCAGCTTATTTGGAATCTAAGTATAGAAGGAATGATGGGAGCTCAATCTAGATCCTATCCACATGGTATCTCTAAGGTGTCTACCTTTACACACCATAACAAGCTCACTAGTAGAATAGCCAGTAAACCACTTATGGGTCTTACTACACTCAATCAAGCTCTCATCCGCACCCCCACACCAAACCTTATGGGTATGATATGATCTAAGTCAATGATTAGCCAGGCTTTTCAGGCCTGCTACTCCATAGAAGGTTGCCCAAGTGACCGCTGCATCTTGTCTCATAAAAGAGTAGGGTATATAGTAGAAAACATTTACCAACTTAACCTCTTACCAAGATTACCTCTTACACACTCAAGAGAATTGCATTTACAACCTTAAGAGCTTCTGAGATGAAGGCAAGGGCCAAGGAGACTCTCTCTATCAATCTCCACTCTGAGAAATATATTAGAATCTTACAAATGTTCAAGACTCAATTAAAAAGAAATAGAAAAGGAAACTCTCCATTCTACCACTCTCCCTTGCATCTCCTCTCTATAACACCACCATGTGGTCATGACAGCCATCACCTTTCTGTTCTCCATACCTCCCAGACATGTCCATGTGATCCTGCTCCACCTTCATACTTCACTTCTGCCCATCATTCTCTAAACCCTGAACCAGCTTCCTTCTACTCCAAATATAGTCTAGAAACACATGACAGTATGTCCAAGCATCAGCAATACAATTGTCGTCTGGTGGCACATCTGTTTCTTTACTGAGTCCAGCAGTGATGGGATCACTAGTCACTGATAGACTTTTGATCTGCCGTCTTGATGTTATATTAGTCTAAGTCTGCTCTAGATCAAAATTATCTCACATT
>Ga0157360_1000922_pt1 | contig 11019 bp, 8 predicted proteins | sample AttlaeALBM1_FD_111483 | JGI IMG/M metagenome (GOLD analysis project Ga0157360, IMG submission 111483) | Fungus gardens microbial communities from leaf cutter ant in Ribeirão Preto, State of São Paulo, Brazil - Atta laevigata ALBM1 | ecosystem: Host-associated > Fungi > Mycelium > Unclassified ... | reverse complement strand
TCGTTCACGACCCTCGATCTGGGTGCGCGCTATGGCTTTCACGTATATCGCGTGCCGATGGTCATTCGCTTCGGGGTCAGTAATGTAACCAATGCGCGATACTGGGCTTCGGTCTATCCGAGTTCTGTCGATGGCGGCACCAATGCCACGAATTCGGCAGTTGCCGGCTTGCCCCGGAGCTATCATGCGACGACAGAAATCGATTTCTGATTGGTGTGTTCCGATCGTCGCGAATGTTGGGGCCTGTGAGGCCTTGATGTGGGTTGTGGCGGTAGCGATGCGGATTACGGAAAAGGAAGCAGCGGTTTTCTCGCATCGGATTGCGGCTCCTTCTTATGCCTTGAGACGAGCCCACAGGTTCTCCATCAGATGTCAGCGCCTGCACGCCCATGTGGCAGACAAGCTGTGGCTCATCGCGGTTTGACGGAATAACAGGGTGTGAGCCTCTGCCCCTCAAGGCTTCACGAAATCGGGTCACGGCACAACCCTGATCGTGGACAACGTCGTGGTGCGCGTATGGCAAGCCCGTCAGGGAGGGGCATGGCTACGGGGAGTTTGTGGGCCAGCCTTGGCGTCAGAGTGAAGGACAGGGCCTTACCGCGCCCGTGAGCGGCGACGTTGGCTTCTCTGCCGAGGCCTCCACGAGGCGGCCAAGCGCTTTACAACCGCCTCCGTGTCTTCGAAATCTCCCCTTTCGGGCAGTTTCTGCCGTCCTGTGAGGCAGGCGGACGTTCATGTGTTCGAGGCAATCCATGTCCGAAGCGGGGACTGTTGGCTGTTCAGAGAGCGCTCGCCAAAGGTTGACCCTCCCAATGGATGAAGAGTTGGTCTGCGGTCGACTATGCACTGCGCCCAGAAGGGACAGCTTACGAGGTCGTCCCATTCCGGTGCCGCCAGAAAATTGCCGACATGGGCCGCCGCAGATTGCGCGGCGGCGTCTCGCCTTTCGGTCGAGCCACCTTGAGCAGTGGCTCCCCAACCAACCATGCAGTATCGGCAAACACAGGCGGCATCACGCTCATCGCAAAGCACTGCGCAATTACATGCACGTTTCGAACCCTGACAGGCCTCAGTTCATCACTGCCCCCGCTCGATCGTGGAGAGGCTCTGAGATTTCGCTTCGAGTACTACGGACGAATATTGACCGGGGAGTGTGTAGGTTCCCGTTTCGGGTTTCGTGTCGTACCACCCAAGGGTCAAGTTCGAGCCCGGCACGACCGTAACGATCCCTGTGCCCATATTGCTGATCGTGATACGGCAACCGGCCGGAAGGCCCCATGTGTTCGTGATGGCCGTGTCACCTGTTACTGAAATTGTCGTTCCACAATCAGTGATCAGCAACGAATATGCCGACGATTTGGCTGTAACAGGGTGCGCCATGATGCGCACGGAATTGGAACCATCCATGTGATATTCCATCATGGGAATATTGTGGCTTGCGCCATCGGTTTTACGATCAAAAACGCCAATCTCATTCTGCAGTGCGACGGGCGTTGTCAGCGCTGTAAAATCCAGATCGTCATTTTTGACGGTGTGGATACGAAGTGCGGTTGCGTTTTTTTCACTATTTGCTGTGACGATCGCGTTGATTTGTGCTGTCACGCACCCGTTGGCGCGATCTGGATCATTGTCGGGCTCACTTTGATATCCCACGCAAACATGACCGTTCACGTCCAGGTCAGTAACAGGGTACTGGTTTTTAATTCCAACTTCGTTGTTCAGACGGTCAATGGAAAGCAATGGCCTGGTGGTGGGTTGCCCCCAGGACATGCCATTGAAGGGATAGAAGTCAATTCCACCCATCGGGGTCATGACCATGGAATCGTGCTGTGAGTATTCGGTCGGTCCAAAATAAACGAGATAAGTGCCCGTGTTATGCGCTGCACGACTGACCGTAATTCTGCTCGTGCCATCACCACCCGTAATGAGCGTGTTGGGATCCAACTGCCCATATGCATTGGGGGCTTCAATAAGCTGGCCTGAAATGTCGTGGGGAAATTTTCCGCTCGGGAGTGTTATGGTCGTACTACCCGCCGTCATGTGGACCCAGAGCTTGGTGTAGCTGATAAATTCCCCTCCGGTCTGCTGAAGCATGAATGGGCTAGGCTGTATCAAGTTTGACGATGCGAGTTCGAAACGGTCGAACTCTCCCCAGCACGCACCATATTGCGGAAGACCGAATGTCAAATCAGCACCGCACCCAAAACCACCATGTCCGATAGGTATATCGGGAGAGATGAAACGGTCTTTCTGGAAAAATGATATCGCGGAATAACCATGCACATCATCATTCATGAGTCCAAGAACATCATTGCCGGGGTTCGATGTCTGGATCATCAACTCGCCGCTGGCCTGCGGTACACTGTAATTGAAAAGCGTTCCGGTTGTGGCTGTGTTTGCCCCTTTTGGAGTTTTGATGAACAGGCCGTCTGTCGGGATATAGGCACCCGGCTTTACGAGGCTGGTTCCACCTTGAACTTGCAAAACCGATGTACTCAGGGCACCGATCTTTTTATCGTGACTCAGGTTTGCAGGTGGTAAGGATTGCGCATGAGCAAACCAAATACACCATGAAATAGTCAGTATATTTAGCAGAAAAAACATCGTTTTCATGAGAATCTCCAGAATACTTGATTGATATGAAATCAATCATAAACGCATCTGGGATGAAAACCTATTTTTCCAGTCGGACCATTATCATAAACCATTGATATCGTTGTGACTTGGAACACCCATGAGAGAGTTTTCGAACCATTCAGGTTCATAGTAAAAACCCGTATCCGACGCCTGCGCCCCAGCCTGCCCAGCGATCCAACACCGCAAGACCCGTGATCCGATCATGCGTTGAGCCTGTCTGTTCTGATCAAAAGTCGCAGACAGAGCAGTTCGTCCGGACCGACGGCATTACCTGGCTCACCATGATTATGGATCTGGCGAATACCCGTGGCGACATGCCCCGTCTCCGGTTTCTGGAGCGAATGATCGCAACAGCATGTTAGGCCGGAGCAGGGAGCATTCTGGCATTCGTGGATAAAAGCTGATCCGGAGGGAAGCTGGGGCGCTGGAGAGGGGGCCGGGATAGGGTCGTACGGTTTTGGGATATCGGATGGCGACCCGTCGCCAGCTCTTGGGCATGTTGAACATACACTCGATGCGGTTGGCGATGCGGTTGCGCAGTCTGTAAGCGTGTCGGTTAAGACTGCTGGGGTTTGTCAGGCCGGGATTACAGGACGAGCGTTAGTGTATGAAATGTTGACCCGGATCTGCTGAGGGTCGTAGCCGCGACCGGTCGGAGGTTTGTCGAGACAACCACCTATGGCTCGACATGGCGGAGCAAATGCCTGCTGGGTGTAAGCTTGTTCCGGGGGCAGGGAGAAGGCGAAAGGGAAGCTGCGGGTCGCGACGGGCTGGAAGCTTGGTTGAGAAACCGTCGTGCGATCGGCCGAGCGCCTCGGTCGGGCCATCCCCTTTTATCCCGTGAGCACAGTGATGAACGCGAACCACGGTGCTGCCGATCAGGGCTACAGATCCGTCAGGGCCAATCAACCCTGTCAGGATCCCGAGCAAGGCAGCGAACGTGCTCTGCTCGCCTTACAGCTGGTAAAAGCAGAACACGCTACTCTACAGGCCATGGCAAGGCGGGAGATGAGACGATTACGCACCTCCCGTGACATACACATCATGCTGTTGGGAAATGGCTATGATCGCCCGCCGGAGGGCGGCCACGCCCCGCCTCGGCAGGTAGCAACGGGCTGATCAGCATTCCCGAACCCGATTGTCTCGTTCGACGTAGCTCCCAGATGGCAGCGTTGAGTTCTCGTCCAGCTCCGTCCGGCTTAGTCCATGGACGCTAGAACTTCGAAAATCTCCGATAAGCGACGCTCAGGTCCCGGAAAACAAAGATGGGTTTACCATCGCCGGGATCTGTCCCATTTATCTTGATACTACCTATGGAAATAGAGTCGTGATAATTTAGGAAGACAATACTGACAGCGCGAAAGCCGTCTTCATCTTCTTCGAAGAATTTCAGATCAACGCAGTTAATACTTTTGAATATGTCCATAGAGCTTGACAATGTACATATATCGTATCCGCCCCACTGATTGACCAGAAACCGCGTTTCGTCTTCCAGAAACTTTATCTTTACGTTCAACATGACAACGGCATGATCCAGATTTCTGTTTCTATACCGAATGAGATGATGGCGCTGCTCGGTCCCATCAATAAAAATCAGGTCCCCGTTGGGTTCCAGCTCAGTTGACGCATCATCCTCATGTGAGGTCCAATCGTCAAATGTACAGTGCAGGAAATTCCAATCTTCGTGCGGCAGAGCGCTTGAAAACACACGCGAAAGAAGACGCTGTGCTTCTTGTATTTCCAGTTCGAATTGCTGCTCAAATGGTATCTCGGGCTTAACTATATCCCCCGCGGCATGGACATAACTATTATCTGCCACGCGGGGAGTCCCGTCACGCCCGCATGAAATACCAGGGAATTCAGGGGAAAGACGCTGCTCGAGAATATACCGAACAACAAGCATATTCAGAATCGATTGTTCCGGGCAGAACCATCTATAGGCAGGATGTAATTCATCGGGGGTTGTGGGCGGATGAATATAACGCTCCTGCATACAGAGAGCCAGCCAATTCAGGAAGAATTGCCGGCTCACATCATTGACGCGTGCAATGATATTATTAACAATCAACATTTGATGATGATTGGCGAGACTGGAATTTAGAGCGATATCACAAATTTGATTGTATTTTGCATAGTCTATGCTGCGAATAAGATCGCCTTCGTGCTCGCGCCCAATATAAAAATCTCTATCCCCAAGACAAACACTGACCAATTCTTTGCAATTGATCACGTAATTGATTAATGAGTGATATTTGAGGACGTTTCCGTCAACATATAAAATAACATCCCCTTCTTTCATAGACTGCATTGCATGAAGGATAATAAATGGCTTCCATGCTGCAAATCCAACTTTGTGCAGGAAGGGGTTATTGTGTAGGCCTACTTCATCAGGATATTCACGGATGAGCTCGCCCACACCCAATTTTCTCAATATGGAAGGAGAATAGGCGCTGAAACTAGCACCGACGTTGCGGGCATGTTCTTGCAGAATACGAGCGGAAGCTGTTAGATCGTAACCTGCGTCATATGGGTGCCCCTCGGAAATAAATGTGATGATTTTAGTAGACGATACCATGAATTGCGTCACTTCCAAGCAAAAGGTACTGGTTTTTGTTTCGTACTGTCCATTGCCAGAAGTGTACACTAAACAAATCAGCTAAAAGATTTCAAAAAATTTTCAGCCAGTATCAAATCACCGGGTATTGATATTGTTGTGCCTCGATGGTGTTCGAGAAGGGTTTTTGTGCGCCTTCCATCTTATCGCCCCTCGAAATCGTTCATACACAAAACCTCGTTATAGGCCCTGTGAGGTCTTGATATGAGTTGCAGCGGCAGTGATGCGGGTTACAGAGAAAGAACCAGCGTTCCCGTATTGGATGGCGGCTGCTCCCCCGGGTTAAAACGAGCCCGCAGGTTCTCTACCAAATGCCTATACGCCCATGTTGTGCAGGCAAGCTGCGGATCGTCGCGTCTGGGCGGAATGACGGGGCGTAAATGCGTGTTCCACAGGGTCTCGCGCAATCGGTTTATGGCAATAGGTCTGGTTGCGGCGGGCGCCATGCGCAGCATCTTGCCGCACGTCAACCAAGGTCAGGGTTGAGGGGGGTTCGCAGGCCTGACCAGACGTCCGGGTGAAAGGCGGGGCATTACCCCACCCTGCAGAGGTGACGCTGGCTTTTCTGCCAAAGTCTCTACATCAACGGTTGGGTGCTTCTCGAGGGCTTCTGTGTTCCTGAAATCCTCTCTCTTGCGGCTTCCACCGCCTGGCAGTGAGCCCGAATGGTCGTACCCTGGAAGGATGCCATGCTTAAAGCAGGGTGTCCCTCTACCCGCGCAAAGAGGAGTTTCTGGGGGCTGACATTCGCGCGGTAGATAAAAAACTGGACTGCGTTCCACCATGCGCTTTGCTCAGGAGGGACGGCTTACCAGGTCATTCCATTCTGGTACCGCTGGAAAATTGCCGACATCGTCAGCCGTGATTGTGCGTCGGCGTCTCGTCTTTCGGCAGGGTCGTCTTGATCGGTAATTTCCAGATCAAGCATGCCGCAACGTCAAACACAGGCTGCCCAACGCCCAACGCCCAACGCCCATCGCAAATCGCTGCGAAGCCGCGTTCACGGTTCAAGCCCCGACAGGCCCTCGAGCGACGGATGTGTCTGGCTCCCAACCCGGCATGGTATCCCGATTCTGGCGCAATTCTGCCGCACCGCGCGCAACGGCAGACCATGCGGCATTGGCCAGTGCCTTGCGGCTGGGGAAGTCTTCTGGTGCCAGAGGCGCGTGAAGCAGGATAGTCGCCCGCTTGTTGCGTGTTTTCAGAAATTGCCAGACGTGAGGCCCCAGATCCATATCGCCATACCAGGCAAAAATGGCGCGTCGGGTGCGTGTGACGGGTAAACCCTCCAGCCGGTCATAAACCAGAGAGATAGGTTGTATGAGTGGCGTCAGCCCGGGCGGGTAGGAGGGCATATCTACGGGCGGCGCATTTTTGGGCAGGCGTGGCAGCTTCGCGATCGCGAAGAAAGTGGACATGAAGGGCAGCACGCGTGACCCGTCCGAGGATGTGCCTTCAGGGAACAGGATCAGATTATCTCCGGTCGCAAGACGCGTGATCATTTCGTCTCGCTCACGCCCGGTTGTGCTCCGGTTGCGGCTCACGAAAATGGTGCGCCCGATTTTGGAGACCAGCCCCATGATGGGCCAGCGTTCGATGTCGCCTTTGGCGACGAACACGGAATAGATCTTGGTTCCTAATACCGGGATGTCGAGCCAGGAGGAATGGTTGGCGACATAGATAACGGGGCGCTCACCCCGATCGCGTCCCTTTTGTCCGCCGACTGTGCCGACAGGGCTGCCAACGATCTGGATATCCAGATCAAGTAACTTGCACAGAACGCCCCAGATGACCCGCGTCCAGCGTATCTTCAGGACGCCGGGGATGGGGAGCAGCAGTGCCTCGAAACCCACCGATAGCGGTACCCATACGATGACCCCGGCCAGACGGATGCCAGCACGAAGGGCTTCAGCACGGCGGGTCAGGACGCTGGGCGCACGGGCGGGTGCAGGCTCTGTCAGAGTCGGGCGGGGCTGATGACGTGCGTGATGCCCGTTCGGTGCTTTGCTGCCCCGTCCTGATAGCAGTTTGGCGAGCCGGGCTCGGAAGTCTTTCGCACTCATGCAGTGTTCAATACTGTCAGGAGGCAAATGTGACAATCTCCCGACCTGCGATCCTGGGTGCGATGATTGGTCAATATGTACTGATGGCAGCAGGATGCATCGATCACATTTTGTGCAGCGAAGCCGTGGGCAATGTTCCACGTGAAACATCGCCCGGTTCCAGGGGAGACAGGCGCCGCTGGTGGGTCACGTATTCTTTAAGGCTCTGCCTTGCTGTCTGCGGCCTGCCTCACGCGTAGTGCTAATAAAGAAAGGTAAAAAGTGATGTCTGGTTTTGGCAATACCCCGGAAAACAAACCCTCCGGCGACAATGATCCGGGCGACATCTCGCGCAGCGATGAATTGCCTGGCGGGATCTTCACAGGCGGGAGCTTTCCCGGAGGCGTTATCCCGGGTCTGCCCCCCTTTATGCCAAAGCTGAAACCAAACTGGTTTATTGGTATCGGGGCCGCCCTCATATTGCTTGGTGTGTTTGCGTTTCTCGATACCGTTGTGACCACGCTGGCGAGCATCGTCGTTATTGGCATGTTGCTCATTTTCTCGGGGGTCGCCTATCTGGCGCAAAGTTTTGCCCATCGTGACGTGCCGGGATCACGCTTCTGGATCACTGCGTTGATGGGGTTTCTCTACATTCTGGGTGGTATCCTTCTCATTCAGGAGCCTGAAACGGGATCGCTGTTTCTGACAGCATTTCTGGCCGGGTGCTTTATGGCCTCAGGCGTAATGAGGGGGCTCTGGGCGCTGGGCCATCGCCACGTGGCCAACTGGTGGACGATGATTCTGAGCGCGGCGGTTGCCTTGTTCACCGGGGTGTTCATCTTCGTTACCCTGCCATGGTCCGGGCTCTGGCTTATCGGCACATTCATCGCCATCGAGCTGATCTTCGGCGGTATCTCCGCAATGGCGTTCGGCATGTCGCTCAAGCGTGACGGCCGCTGAGATCCCGTCCTCGCGTCGCATGAAAAAGGCCGCCCCGACACTGTGTCGGGGCGGCCTTTTTTTACCTCAGTTTACCTGTGCCGAGCGCTGCTCAGTTCTGGCGAACGGCCTTGGCGATGTCTGCCAGCTGACCCAGAACGGACGGAACGCTCTCTGCGGTTGCCTTTCCATCCTCCAGCGTGCCGGCAAGTGTCGCGATCAGGGCTGAGGCCACGACTGCGGCATCACCCACCGAAGCCGCCTGCGCGGCCTGTTCCGGAGTGCGGATGCCAAAGCCAATGGCAACCGGCAGCGGGCTGACGGCACGCAGGCGCGGGAGCGCTGCAGCGAGCTCATCGGTGCTCGCAGTGCGCGTGCCCGTAATGCCGGTGATGCTCACGTAATAGATGAAGCCCGATGCGGTATCGAGCAGATGGGGCAAGCGGCTGTCGGGCGTGTTAGGCGCAACCAGCTGGATGATATCCAGCCCGCAGCGTTGCGCGTCTCCTGACAGCAGATCGCTCTCTTCCTTGGGAAGGTCGACAATGATCAGACCATCAACACCCGCCTTGGCAGCATCGGTGCAGAAGCGTGCAGGGCCGTAACTGTCGATGGGGTTGAGATAGCCCATCAGGATGATCGGCGTCTCGTTATCCGTCTCGCGGAAGGCGCGCACCATATCGAGCACCCCGGCCAGCGTGGCGCCTGCCTTGAGGCCACGTAGCGCGGCGGCCTGAATGGTCGGGCCATCGGCGGATGGATCGGAAAAGGGCACCCCGATCTCGATCAGATCGGCCCCCGCCGCAGGCATGCCCTTGAGCAGGGCGAGAGAAGTTTCCAGGTCCGGGTCATAGGCCTGAAGGTAGGGGATGAGCGCGCCGCGCCCTGCGGCCTTGAGCGATTCAAAACGGGCCTTGATACGACTCACAGCGCTACTCCCAGATGCTCGGCGACGGTAAAGATATCCTTGTCGCCACGGCCCGACAGGTTGAGGACGATAATCTGGTCCGGCGACATGGAGGGGGCGATTTTCATGACATGAGCCAGACCATGCGCACATTCGAGCGCCGGGATAATACCTTCGGTACGCGTCAGAAGCTGAAAGGCCTCCAGCGCCTCCTTGTCGGTCACGCCCACATATTCGGCACGCCCGATATCGTTCAGCCAGGAGTGCTCCGGCCCGATGCCGGGATAGTCCAGCCCGGCGCTGATCGAATGGGCTTCGGCAATCTGGCCGAATTCGTCCTGCAGCAGATAGGTGCGATTGCCATGCAGCACGCCCGAGCGACCGCGCGAGATGGACGCTGCGGTAAAGCCGCTATCCAGCCCATGACCTGCGGCCTCGACCCCAATCAGGCGCACGGATTCATCGTCGAGGAAGGGATGGAACAGGCCCATGGCGTTGGAACCACCACCAATGGCGGCCACCAGCACATCGGGCAGGCGTCCCTCGACGGCCATCATCTGCTCGCGCGTTTCGATGCCGATGATTGACTGGAAGTCGCGCACCATCTCCGGATAGGGATGCGGCCCGGCCACCGTGCCGACAAGGAAGTATGTGTCATGCACATTGGCGACCCAGTCGCGCATGGCCTCATTCATGGCATCCTTGAGCGTGCCTGACCCTGCCGTTACCGGATGCACCTCGGCACCGAGCAGATGCATGCGGAATACGTTGGGTTTTTGCCGCTCGACATCGACGGCGCCCATATAGACCGTGCATTTCAGGCCAAACAACGCGCAGACCGTGGCGGTGGCCACGCCATGCTGTCCTGCACCCGTCTCGGCCACGATGCGCGTCTTGCCCATGCGGCGTGCCAGAAGGATCTGGCCCATCACATTGTTGAGCTTGTGCGAGCCGGTATGGTTGAGCTCTTCACGCTTGAGATAGATTTTCGCACCGCCGAGTTCGTCACTCAGGCGCTTGGCATGCCAGAGCGGACTGGGGCGGCCGACGTAATCGCGGAAATAGTAATCCAGCTCACGTCGGAATTCCGGGTCTGCCTTGGCTGTCTGGTAGGCATCCGACAGATCCTGCACCAGAGGCATGAGTGTTTCTGCAACGAACTGGCCACCAAAACTACCGAAGCGACCCCGTTGATCGGGGCCGTTACGCAGGCTGTTGGGGCGGGGCGGGACTTCAGAGCTCATGAAAATTATCCTGTCCGGGGCATGGATCGACATGGCGAGCGGGTTTCTGCGATACCAGAGGGGCGGCGTTGCGTCCATTCCCGACCCGCTGGGTGAAAGCGCCTGAACCAGAGAGGAAAACCAGATGTTTCTAGCGCACCCGGTCGGGCAGCCGGTTCACGAAATTCTGGCGGCCGATGATGCGAAAGGCGTGTCCTGGCTCGATCTGGTGGAGCCGAATGAGGATGAGATACGCCTTGCGGAAGCCGTGAGCGGGCTGACCCTGCCGCGCAGGGCCGCACTGGAAGAGATCGAAAGCTCGTCACGCCACTACCGGCGTGGGGATGTGATCTATCTTTCCATGCCCCTGGTGCGGGTGATCGATGGGCGGCTGACGGCATGGCCTGTGGGTATGATCGTTTCGCCGGACCGGCTGATCACCCTGCGCTATTCCAGCTACACCGCCTTCGAGACCATGAGCCGTGACCTTGCGTCCAACGACGCCGATTTTGCGCTCTCCGATGTGCCGGAGCTGACCATTCACCTGCTTGAGACGATCGTGAACCGTCTGGCCGATATTCTGGAAAATGACGGGCATACGCTCGATACGATCTCACGGACGGTCTTTGCGCCCAAACGTCCGAACCGCCATGTCCG
>Ga0157360_1000921_pt1 | contig 11020 bp, 6 predicted proteins | sample AttlaeALBM1_FD_111483 | JGI IMG/M metagenome (GOLD analysis project Ga0157360, IMG submission 111483) | Fungus gardens microbial communities from leaf cutter ant in Ribeirão Preto, State of São Paulo, Brazil - Atta laevigata ALBM1 | ecosystem: Host-associated > Fungi > Mycelium > Unclassified ... | reverse complement strand
ATAGCTTCCCTGCCAGAAAGAGGTTTGTTGGGCTTCGACTAAGACAATAGACAGGCCAATATGATCGATCGGTCCAGTTATCCTTTTCCTCGTCGGATCTCGTGAAAGAGGGTTTGATTTTAAGCAAATGAGGAAAAAGATCCATAAGGATCATCAGGAAGACGTCAGCGCTGCAACCAGATATGATGCAGAAATGATGCAGTATGACGTGCAGACATTGGCAGAAACTTCATTTCCAGTACTTTTGCAGTGGAGAACAGCAGACGACACTCGATCCAGTGCGCAGACAGACAGTGAGTATCGTATGAGTTTAAGTCAACAGCATGCATTTTTATCGGCGTTCCCAATGGAAGCATTGACTGTCAATGACTTGCAGAAAGATAGCCGTTCTCTGGTTTCCTTGTGATCGGCAAAGAACATGAGGATAGAGATTGTTTGGTACGTATCGAGCATAGACCCGGTGGGATCACTTCCCATCAGTTCGGTCCTCGCGGAGAAATGTGAACTATCAATAGTCAGTGTTGAAAATAAATTACTAAATCAAATCCAGCACTGTGGATTGAGCAGAAAATGTGTGTGTATTGTTTGTAGTTGTAACGATGTCAGTAGCTCTCTAGTGTGGGACTGGAGAACGTTTTTCTAGGTTGTACAAGTCAAAAATAGAAGTTATTCGGCTGTGGCAAGTCAGCTTCCGGTAGGAATCTGGGAATGATTCTCGTCACGAGTTCCCAAGGCATGATGCCCTCCTGCGATACTATGTATCGTGTTGCACGACCCTGACACCACGGGCAACTTATTCGAATATTATTTGAATTGCTGCTTACCTAATACTCACCACTCTCTGGCTATGTGATCAGACTATCCTCACAGTAGTACTCTTAACTATGTGATCAGATATTGGACTTTGAATCCTCCTTGTATAACTCAACTTCCTAGTAATACTAAACTCTGTCTTAGAGCTCCTATGACATTGCCTCTGTGGCTAAGTCACTTGTCTTGTAGTTTCTTTGTTTTGACTCAGTCTTGAGTCAAAGCAACTTAATCACTGATCTGATCACTCTAAAAATAGATTTCCACTTTGAAAACCCAAATAGAGGAAAGAGGTGACCAAGATTGCTTGCTCTCTTCCTACTAAGTAGGGGTTTTTATATGTTTTTAAGAAATACAAAAGAAATCTATGAAAAAATAGAGAAAATAATAAACCCAGTCATAAGTCTATAAATACAATGATCATTCTAGTAGTGTAGAAAATCCCATGCCTCCTTGACTTCTTGATTATTTCTAATATGTTTTGCCAAGTCCACTTTGCTCTTGCCGAGTTACTAAGTTACCTACCACTGATCTCATGGCAATCTCTTTCTTACTTTAGTAACTCAGAACCTATTATCTTCCAGTTTAGAAAGTCTTGGATACTGTTTCTGCAGCTCCCTGAGGTTTTCTATAACTCTTCTGTCAAGCTTCTTTGTTTTAAGATCATGAAAGATTAGTTCTAATTAGTTTCCTATTCTTAGTCATGACTGATTAGGTAATGCCATTTTCTATTCTTATCTCCTGCTAGGTTACCAATTCTGTTTCCTTTTAATGGGCTTGGTTCCAGACTTTCTCACATAAGGCTTCCTTTTCCAGCTAGACTATTATTTTAGCTTTAATGCTATGGGGCTATAGGCTCAATTCCATTGGTTCTCAAGTAATTGGCCTGATAGTAGTAGTGACCTTATGTTCCTGGGTATACTGCTATATAGTTAAATAGCTAGCCTTGCTGATAAAGTCCTCTACACCTTTCTTGCTACCTAGTAGTAGATTCTATTCATAGTCCTAATTTTGGGATGTAAAGCTGCAAAAATTGTTTGTTTTTAGGTCTGAATATATTTTGGGCCTCACAATAGCACTATATAAAAGGTGGTTATATACCCCCAGTACATATTATAAGTATACCTCCCAAACTCCAACTATAGTCAGTAGTCTAGGTAGAGAAGAAATTGTACACTAAATAACAAATACCGGTGTCCAAAGTATACTCCTACCAATATCTCAATTCTCTCCCTAGCTCTCTATACCTTGCAACTAGACCAACTCTCCTTGTATATAACACTTGTGAATAGACACTAAAACAGGTACTCCAGTTAGACCTCTTTTCAGGTAGATATCAATGACTTCTCAGTGAGCCAAAGCTCTATGAGAAAGGCCTGTATCAGTTTATTCTATCAATGGCATGTTCCCCATTCTTCATCAAAGCCTAACCTATGTGACTTTCTACAATAGTAAAGGTAAAGCAAAGGCAGCCTACCCATGTTTTGAGTATTGGGGCTTTACCATTGGGTTTTGATTAGGGGATTACAAAACCACCTAGATAGTGGTATTAATTTGGTACAATCCTTTTGGACTATCACCTGTGTTTTGGATGCTGCTCTCTAGAAAACTAAAGCAAGAAATGCACTAGCTTGGTTTATTAACTTACCCTTAATTCTTGAAGAGTGATCTCTTATTGTGGACTCTTTTTTCCTGATTGAATACATAATATGAGTACAAAATGATGGAATTATATTGGACTATGAAAGAAAAATGTCCCTAATTTGGTATATAATTAAGAGACTAGTTGAACCAAAGTATAGCACCTCATCTATAGCTATTGTTGCTGAGGTAATAACTAGCTGATCTTGTTAGTCTGGGTAGTTGCTGAGACTAGATTGCCTTGGAATGTTTGGTTATCAGGTGTAATAATGAAACAAAGGTAGTATTTTGTGTAAGTACAAATGATCTGTGGTTGCATTTGACAGCTGGCACATAGTTGAAGTCTTAGTAAATTAGAAAGATACAATAATAATAAAAATAAAATAGTATGATATATAATACTATATATTATATTTGACAACTAAGTTGACAAACTAATTAACAGATCACTTGACAGCAAAAATTGTGGCTCCATTTGTTTGCCCATAGTATGATATTATTGTGTCATAACTTGGCAAAATGGCTAAAGTCATTATTTATTTTTCTTTTTTTTCTTTTTTTTTGGACTTACTACATAGGAAGAAGTGTAGGAAAGTGTTATGTCACAAGTGTCACAGTCACATAATAGGATGTCACACAATGAGTATGGGAAAATAGTGCACAGACCATGTAGTAGTTGTATAAGTAGTATACAAGAAATAAGAACTCTATTGAGTTCTCCTTGTCAACTTGGACTTGAAGGGTGATTAAGTCATCTCAGGCTAAGTTGTTACACATTGTGTATTTATCTCTCTTTCTGAAAGCATAGCACTGTTATATAACAGTTCTAATAATGGTGCTCACAAAACCTCTCTACCTCTATTCACTATAACAAGGGCTAATTTTAGATCTTCCTATAGCGACTTAGCCTAGACAGCTTAATCACCCTCCAAGTCTGAGTTGACAAAAAGAACTTAATGGAGTTTCTGTTATTTTTTGTACACTACTTATACAACTACTACTTTCTTATATTCATCATGTAACCCATCATGTGATATAATGCTTTGACTTCTTGTCATATGACTATGACACTTATGACATAATACTTTCCTACACTCCTTCCTATATAGTAAGTTCAAAAGAAAAAGTAAAGTAAAGTAAATATAAATAATGACTTAGCTGTTTTGCCAAGTCGTAGTACATAAAGGTGTAACTGTAAAAGCACTCTTGAATAATAGTGCAACAGGGATATTTATGGACAGAAAGATGACAGCTAAACATGTGTTTAGGCTATAGAAATTAAAAAGACCAATAGTAGTTAGAAATGTGGATAGAAAAAATAATAGTAATAGAGCAATTATCCACTAGGTAAAGGTGAACATCTACTATAAAAACCATGTGAAAAGAATGAGGATGGATGTATGCAATTTAGAAAAAACAAAGATAATCTTGGGGATGCCATAGCTAGCAGCACACAACCCTGAGATAAATTAGAAAACTAGAGAAGTTAAAATGACAAAATACCCATCCTTGTGTAGTAGAGTAAAATCAAAAGAAGAAAAAAAGAAAAAAAGAAGAAAGAGAGTGGCAACTCTAGAGAAAAAGAAAATTATCAGGTAGGCAATAGATGATAAAGAAGATTGGGGAAGAGAGGAAAAGATCGAGGAGAACTATAGGAAAATTAAAGAGATAGTCCCTAAGAAATTTTTGAAGTAGAGAAAAGTATTCGGGAAGATAGAATTTGAGAGAATGTTGACTAGGAAAGTTTGGGATCATGCCATAGATCTCAAAGAGACATTTAAGCCATAAAAAGAAAGGATTTACCCACTATCCAAAAATGAGAGGGAAGAAGTTCAGAAATTTGTGGATAACCAATTAAGAAAGAGGTATATCAGACCATCAAAATCCCCTCAAACATTACCAGTCTTCTTCATAGGGAAAAAGAATAGGAGTAAGCAGATAGTAATAGACTACTGCAATCTAAATGACCAAATAGTAAAGAATAATTATCTACTGCCATTAATTACAAAATTAATTGACAATATGGGTAGCAAGAAAGTATCTACTAAAATGGATCTGAGGTGGGGGTTTAATAATGTGAGAATTAAGGAAGGAGATGAGTGGAAGAGAGCATTTATGACACATATGGGTTCCTTTGAGCCAACAGTTATGTTCTTTGGAATGACAAATTTGCCAGCTACATTTCAAGTGATGATAAATGAGATTCTAAGAGACTTAATAAATAAAGGAAAAGTTGTGGCATTTGTAGATGATATGCTAGTAGGAACAGAAATAGAAGAAGAACACGATGAGATTGTAGAGGAAAAATTGAGGAGGTTAGAAAAGAATAACTTGTATGTCAAGCTAGAGAAATAAATGTGGAAAGTAAGGAAGATTGGGTTCTTGGGGGTTGTCATAGGACTGAATAACATAGAAATAGAAGGGGAGAAAGTGAACAGAGTACTTAGTTAGCCAGAATCCAAAAATGTAAAAGACATAAGAAAATTCTTAGGCCTTACAAATTACTACAAAAGGTTTATCAAGGATTTTGCACAGGTAGCAAGGCCAATGAATGTGCTAACAAGAAAAGATGTAAAGTGGTAATAGGGGTAAGAACAACAAAAGGCATTTGATGAACTCAAAAGAGTCTTTACTACTAGACCAATACTAGCAGCTCTGGATTTAGACAAAGAATTGAGGGTAGAGGCAGATGTCTCAAACTATGCAACTGGGAAAGTACTATCTATAAAGTGCTCTGACAAATTGTGGAGACCAGTAGCCTTCATCTCAAAATCTCTAAGCAACACAGAAAGAAATTATGAGATATATGATAAGGAGATGTTGGCTATTGTTAGATGCCTGGAAGCATAGAGACACTTCCTGGAGAGAATGGTAGTCAAATTTGAGATCTAGACAGATCATAAAAATCTCAAATATTTTATGAAGGTACAGAAGTTAAATCAGAGGCAAGCAAAATAAGCATTATACCTGGTCAGATTCAACTTTACACTGAAACACATTCCAAGAAGTAAAATGGAAAAAGCAGACAGTCTAAGCAGAAGACTAGACTGGAAGGTTGGAGTAGAAAAGGACAATAAGGATAAAACATTAGTTAAACCAGAGCAGTTAGAAGTTAGAAAGACAGAAGTGGTAGAAATTATAGTAGACAGGGTAAACCTACTAGAGGAAGTAAGAAAGTTAAAAGTAAAATATGATAAAGTGGTAAAAGCTATGGAAGAAATAAAGCAAGTAGAGGTAAAGTGTCATGACTTGGCAAATTGGCTAAGTCATTATTTATATTTCTTTTCTTTTCTTTTCTTTTCTTATTTATAACTACAAGATGGAGCATGGGAAAGTATCACATGACTTTGTCACAATGTCACAATGGATGTGACAGAGGGTCACAGATGGTCATGTCACAGGTCACAGTGGGTCACATGACAAGAGTAACATAAGGACCATGGGAGAGTAAGCACATAGCCATAGTAGTAAAGTGTATAAGTAGTAGAGAAATAAGTGAGAACTCTATCGAGTTCTCTTTGTCAAACTCTGAACAAAGAGACAGTTGGCTTAATTCCGGTCATCAGACTTTAGACACTGACATAAAGATATTGAGAGATGAGGAGTGAAGAGAAGTCAATGATATAATATACAAAGAAGGAAAAGTCTATGTACCAAAGAATGACAAGCTTAGGGCAGAAATAATTAGGCTGTATCATGATATGTTAGTAGAAGGTCATAGAGGATAGTAGAAGACAGTAGAGTTAGTTACTAGGAATTTCTAGTGGCCAAGAGTTACGAAAAAAGTAAAACAATATGTAGAAGTGTCAGTGTCTAAAGTCCGATGACCGAAATTAAGCCAACTGTCTCTTTGTTCAGAGTTTGACAAAGAGAACTCGATAGAGTTCTCACTTATTTCTCTACTACTTATACATTTTACTACTGTGGCTATATGCTTACTCTCCCATGGTCCTCATGTTACTCTAGTCATGTGACACACTGTGACTATGATGTGACCATCTGTCACACCAAAAAATTGTAACATTGTGACAAAGTCATATGATACTTTCCCACACTCTATCTTGTAGTTGTAAGTCCAATAAAAAAAGAAAAGAAAAGAAAAAGAAATATAAATAATGACTTAGCTGTTTTGCCAAGTCATGATAAGAAGGATATAATGTTTGTCAGCAAAACAAAAATCACACATAACAGCCAGCAGGAAAATTAATGCCAAATTCAATTCCAGAAAAACCATAAACACATATATTAGCAAACTTTATCACTAAGTTGCTTTTAGTGCAGGAATACAACAGCATTCTAGTAGTAGTAAATTGGTTAACTAAAATAGTCTATTTTATACCAACTACAAAGAAAACATTAGTAAAGGGGTTAGTAAAGCTGTTTAGAGATAACATGTGGAAACTGCATGGGTTATCCAAAAGCATCATCTCAGATAAGGGACCTCAGTTTGTAGTAGAAATAATGCAGGAGTTGAATTAAATGTTGGGAATTGAGAGTAAATTGTCGATGGTGTTCTATCCTCAAACAGATGGGCAAACAGAGAGGGTAAACTAGGAATTAGAACAGTACTTAAGAATATTTACTGATCACAGGCAAAAATAGTAGCCAAAATGGTTAGGAACAGCAGAGTTTGCATACAATAATAAAATACATTCAAGTACTAAGATATTGCCTTTCAAGGCAAATTACAGACAAAACCCAAGGATAGGATTTGAGGGTAGGAAGAAGGGAAAATATGAAGGTGCAAAAAAATTTGTGGAAAAGATAAAGGAAATACAGAAAGAGGCAAAAGCAGCACTAAGTAAAGCACAAGAGGAAATGAAGAAGTACATAGATAGAAAGAGAGCAGAGGTCAATGACTATAAAGTAGGAGACTTAGTAATGTTGAGTACTAAGGATCTAAAGTATCAGATGGTTGGAAAGAGAACAGAGAAGTTGACAGAAAGATTTGTTAGCCCTTATAAGATAAAGAAGATAGTATTATCAAATACAGTAGAACTAGAATTGCTAAGTACAGTAAAAATACATCCAGTGATTAACATTAGTAGAATATGATACTATGTAGGGCAAGTGAAAGGACAAAGGAAGGAGCAACTAGCTCCAGTGATAATTGAGGAAGAAGAAGAAGAAAAAGTAAAAAGGATCTTGAACAAGTGATGAATAAGGAACAAGGACAAATACTTAGTATGCTGGAAGGGATTCATGGCAAAATTTGATACTTGGGAAGGAAAAAAAAACTTAGAAAATGCCAAAGAGGCAATAGAAGAATACAAGAGGGAATATTAACAGAACATAGAGAAAGTAAATTGACAAGAAAAAGAAAAAGGAATATTTAGAAGAGGAGAATTTCCAGGAAGATTTACAGCAAAGAAATTATTTGAGTAGTCAGACAAGAGGTACAATGAAGAATACTGGAGAAGGTTAGAACAGAATTGAAAGTGATAGAAAGGTAAAAGAAGAAGACAAATTTTGGAGACAATCAAAGAGAAAGAAAAAATCAAGCAGAAGAAACCAGAAATTAGGGAGTAGATAGAAGAAGATGAGGAGGAAATGGGCAATATGGTTAACCCTTATTACAAGTTGTAAAAATCCTTGGGACAAGGAAACTTAAGAGGGGGATAGTGTCATAACTTGGCAAAATGGCTAATTTATTATTTATATTTACTTTACTTTACTTTTTTTTTGAACTTACTACACAGGAAGGAGTGTGGGAAAGTAGTACACAAACCATGTAGTAGTTGTATAAGTAGTATATAGAAAATAACAGAAACTCCATTGAGTTCTTCTTGTCAACTCAGATAAGGAGTAGGATTAAGTTATCACAACTAAGTCCTTATAAATGGAAGTTGAATTGATGACAGAATATAGTAATAGCCAGCTATCAGAGTCAATCAAGGTAGAAAAGTTAAGATGCCCACTAGTGCCTACATACTACATTAATGTTTAACAAACTAGTAACAGTCTGATATCAAATACTTGATTCAGACTGGACTCCATTCAATGACTCCTGCCAAACAGGTCTTAAATATATGTATTTATATTTGTACAATGTGATATAATTAAGAAAATACGTTGCGAGAATGTATACACAATTATGTGTCAGTGGAAGATTGAAACACAGTAATGGCAACTGAACTGACAAGCCAAAAACGCAACGTGCACTACAATCACACAACGACTAGAATATATCAAGACATATTTCGTTATCTCTATTCATAACCTCAAAATCATATGATATCCAAAGATAAGACAGACTCAGTAATAAAATGACAAAGTAGCCATATTGAGGAGGGAGTCAAGCAAGGGGCAGGGCCATGAACAACAAAATCAACTGGCTAGTCCATTTACAGTTTACAGAACTTGCACAGCACAGTATAGATATATATGAAAGTTGGTTGTCACAAACTTCATTCAGCCATATCTCCATCAATTCTTCAATAATTCTCATGGTCTCAAGGATATAAAAAGCCCTTGGAAAGACCTTTTGATTGATACCAGTCATGTCTCAAGGCGACCAATATTGGCTGAGATATTAAGCAGATTGACTAGTAACTACCATATTACCATTTATCAAATCACTAATATCTCGGAAACTGCCATGATTGATACTTTGGTTCTAGGCTTGGCAGAAGCCTTCTTTATAACACTCAGAATGAGCCTAGAACAACCTTAAGGCAATTAATATTAGTGGAGATATGAAGGCCTCAATGTTTGCATATAGACTTTATTAATTACTCATAGATAGTCATCTGTTCTTTTCTTAGAACAAAGGATAGCCTCCATATGGTTAGGTTATCACTATTTATAGCACAAAGGCACTACCATATGTAGAACAATAGGTAGTAGCATATGATGTTGTCCTAATACACAGACTATTACTTTTTTGTATTTAAGGACTCATAGTCTGAGAATTAGACCTCAGACTTAACAACATCTTTTGTCACTTGTCTAACTTTGCATTTTTGAACTCTTTAAAGTATCAAAGTACCTGTTATGAGAGCCCCAAGAAGGAAATAGTTTCTCGTGTATTTGAATAATCTGATCTACAATATCAAGATACATAATGGGTCATGATATAAATAGTGTGGAAACTTAAGTAAGCAAATCATGTGACCAGAGTCATGTGACCATAGAACATTCTGGAAAAACTTATGACCATGGGACTTTAGGGTACAGCCATTTGTAAAGTAGTATAAGTAGTAGTCTAATCCAATGAAGAACTCCATCGAGTTCTTCCTAAACATCCACCTAAGGTAATCACTAAGAGCTATTACAGCCCATCAATAATAGCACCCATCACAAATAGTAAGTAATCTTTTGTGATAGGGGGCTATTTAGTTGTGCTAGCTTAGAGAATATCATTAAAAAAGCCAGTATTAATAGGTCTATTTTCAGCTGAATTATAGGACATATGGAGAGCATACCAAAGGTCCATTAAAGTGTTACAAGGACAATTCTCATATGAAATAGATTTGATGGCTAGCAAAGGCTTTTCTCTAATTCAATTTATTAGGTCCTAAGGCCTCTTGTTTGATGATATGATTTCATATATTCTTTCATCAAAGAATTTTCTCTTGGCTGAGTGAACATTTAATTTAAACTCCTTCTAGTATTGAAGATCCCCTGAGGCTTGATATCTATTCAGACTATTAGTGTAGTCTTGGTTTCACCACTCTTTGAAGTGCTTCATGATACATTTCAGTTTAGAATAAGAGCACTAGGTATTTTCAAAGATGGTGGCCAATTGTTGAACAGAGTTTTCCAAGTTCTCTTTTGTTCCGATACTTAATGCCATTAGTTATTGAAGTAATAAAGTTATTCTCTTCCTCTTTATCTTTACTAATAGACTATATATTGGTGTCGATGTTGATATCCTTGATGTCTACTTCAATGGTGAGTGGAACATGATTGAAAGATTTTCAAATATCAGGGTGAAGAGTATGTTTACTAAACCCTGAGTTATTGGGAGGTAAAAAGACCAGATCTATAACAGAATTGGAGTCTTGTGAGTTGTCCATAAATCTAGTGGGGCCAGGATTTAAAGAAGAGGAGAGCTCTAGACTAAGGCTATCAGTAATGGTAATGAGGTCATCAGTGAATAATAGTAAACATATGAATCTCAATTGCTATCTCTTATGTTAAAATCACCTGTCATAATAACTATATTGTTTAGGTTAACAATATTTTGGCAGAGAAAGTGAAAAGCAGTTTGATTGCTGTCAGAGTAAATGTTGATCATAAAGTTGATGTTATGGTCATTGTGAAATACCAAAATATTGATATCCTAGTGGTTAACAATGTCAAGTCATAAGGTGAACCTCATTTTTGAGAGATGTTTGTTAACATAATATGTTAAGACTCTAGACCTCACAGTTGAATATGCGTTTCAACTTGAAGCCTATATCTAACACTTGATATCTTCACGCTTCTCGTCAGAGGGTCCGGTTTGTCAGCATCTAAAGTCCGATGACCGGAATTAAGCCAACTGTCTCTTTGTTCAGAGTTTGACAAAGAGAACTCGATGGAGTTCTCGCTCATTCCTCTACCTACTTATACATTTTACTACTGT
>Ga0157360_1000920_pt1 | contig 11022 bp, 9 predicted proteins | sample AttlaeALBM1_FD_111483 | JGI IMG/M metagenome (GOLD analysis project Ga0157360, IMG submission 111483) | Fungus gardens microbial communities from leaf cutter ant in Ribeirão Preto, State of São Paulo, Brazil - Atta laevigata ALBM1 | ecosystem: Host-associated > Fungi > Mycelium > Unclassified ... | reverse complement strand
CATATCATCCGACTTGGACATTGAAGTCTTGGACAATTCCTTCTTTTGCTTCCTCGCCTCTCTCCTTCTCTCCTTCTCTTTACGTCTCTCTCTCCTCTCTTCTCGTTCTCTCTCCTTATCTCTACGTTCTTGGTCTTTGTCTATTTCCTTGGCATCCCTTTCTTTTTCTTTTTGCTCTTTCCCCTTCTCCTGCTGGAATTGACTTTTGTCTTTGACCCTGCCAGAAGAAGAGAGATCATGCATTGATGAAGCAGTCATTTCGTCTAGACCACGAGACATGGGAGGCCTGGATGTAGCCTTGACGGCAGTAGTCGCGAAGGTAGAAGCAGACGTGGAAGCATCTTGATCATTCCTTCGTCCGACTCCTCCAGATAGATCTTGTTGTCTACTATTCCGATCACTCCGGCCACTTTCCAAGTCAGCGCCAGCACCAAAGACTCTAGAAGTGGGATTCGAGCTAACGGACGCAATAAAATGTCAATTAATTGAGTAAAGAAAACGATTAGTGCACCGCAACGAAAGATGAAATGGATAATAAGAACTTAGTGAGTGATGATGGATGATGATTGGACGATGTAAGATACGTACGTATTTATCAAAGAAATTCTATTTCCGTTCATCATGATTCCAGTCGTCTGCGTAAAGGGCGGCGCGTCTCCATTTGTGGTATCATCACGTCTTGTTCCTGCAGTTGTCGTGACTGTGATATTGAGAGGGACCAGCATGTCCGGGACAGATGGCATTGTAAGATGTGAAGAGGACAAAAAAACGTTATTCTGGGCGACCCTTCCTCAAAGATAATCAGACTCACCAGGATCGTTCATCTTGGTACCTACATAAGGGTTATGAGTATGAGTGTACAAAGTCCCACGTCGTGTAGACGGAGGCTCAGTCTTTGGTTGTAAGGGCAGCGACATCGGAGAAGACGTGACAAGCGAATTTCGCGGTTCGAATGGAGCCGGTGACATTCCATTCCCAGTAATAAGTAAAGTGTTTGCAGCAGTGTTCATCAAGGACAGTGGAGGAGCAAAACCAGGGGTAGATGACTCAGGGCTTTGGAAATTTGATGATGATGGGTTGAGTAACCTTGTTGATGACTTATTCAGAGCCGATGGCGGGGACCTCGATGGAGCTGACCATATTGAGTAGCCAAAAGCAACAGGCGCCAAACCCGAGTTAGTATAGTGAGTGTAGAGGTGGAGGTGACCGATCAGAAAGACATGAATCAGCACAGTGTGATATGTGTCACTTGGACTCACCTGTGCTAGTGAATTCTTGGTCGTGCTGCGGATATGCTTGCTGATACAGGCGCGGCAGCTGAGAGTGAACAGGATGTGAAGCCAGAACACGCTCAGGAGGGGGGGAAGGATACGCTTTCTCTGGAGATAAGTGGTCTACACCGTCCATGGCCGCAAAGATTTTGGGTCTATTGGTGGAAGGGGTGTGATTGCTTTCCACCCCAGAGTAAGGGCTATAAGGGAGAGTAAAAGAGTCAACTGAGTTGAGGTTGAGACCCATTAGGGACTTGTAGAGGAGAGTGAGTATATGAAGGGTGCCACGGTATGCTCAAGCTCACCACATCCTCCTTGAACAAGCCGTCGCCGAAATTCTGCAGCAAGGGAGATGAGATCCAAACGCTAATCTGCGAATCTGGCGACAGGCCGATCCGAAGCAACAAACAGAACTTGCCTCCTCGATCTCCTCCTCCCCAGGCGACGGATCACTTTCCCTCCGCCCGTGCCGCGACGCTGACAGCGACATCGGCCCTGACACGACCACCGAATTCGTGCTCGACCGTCCATGCTGCCGTGCTGCACTCGTCAATGTAGAGGGGCTCTGTGTCTTGCCAGCATCATGCTGCCACTTTCTGCGGAAGAACCCTGCCATCGAGGAGGCTTAGACGGGAAATTCACTGTCGAAACGATACGCAACAGAAACGGTTCATCCGGATCACTTCCTTTAATTATCCCATGGGAACTCCCAGCCGAACCGAACCGGCTCTTACAAGCTTTTATCTTAGACTTGCTCTTGTTCCTACTTACTCCCTCCTATATCTTGAGCTACAGTATATCCTCCTCTACTCAGGAACAACGTATCACTCTATTGCCACTGACATCCCTCACACTCTTCTTTTCTCCACTTCAGTATGTAAACACCCCTCACCCGTCCCTGCTCTTCATCCCCTCAACAAGGTGAATCAATGCCACATGCCACACTTTATTACTTAAAATCTATGTGTTTGCCCTGAGTGCAAGTTGTCATAACAACTGGGATCTCGTCCTTTGCTGGTTGGCGCGGGTATTTCTATTTGAGAATCAGCTTCTGTTAACGGCATTCGGGTAGTGATCAACCTACTTGTTTCTTTTTTTTTCCGATGGCCCTGAATGGGCAGAGAGCGTCGATCACCTACCTTTTCTCCGTTTTCACACCATCATTAGCCTTCTTTCAATTATTTGTCTCTTCTGATCCTTGCTGTTCACACTAATCTTCTTCTCTCTAATACAAAAAAAGAAAGACAGTTACTGATAATTCATGTCTGCCTTTCTCCCCCTTTTTCATGACTATGAAGCTATTTAGACCATTGTTTGCTATACACAAGGAAGAAGGAAAATCCTGATGCCCTTTGCCTAGTACAAGTTTCTGACTTTTTTTTTTGCAATCAGAGGTCAACAGCAAAAGAGCAGGTCTAAACCCATTCCAATGTTTACATGATGTTCAAAAGAGTGCAATTGGGAAATTGTTATCAACTTGGAGTGGGACTATATTAATTACAAACCCTGGAGTGATAATAAATGATTGTTAAAGGAGTGGTTAACCAATAGCTGAGTACAGTGATTGTTACAACCTTGAGAAGTAACTCAGGTTGCAACACTCAATAAAGACTTGAGGGCAAGTTAAGAGTAGAGGAAGGAAGGGAATGATACAATTGGTAAAGCATAGGGAATACAAGTGAGTATTTACTACCTATGTACCATGAGGTAGAAATGAGGAGAATACATGGCAGACATGAGATCTTCTAAGTAAAGAACATGTCCTAACAATGAGGTACTGACTGAGCTACTGTACAGATAAGGAAGTATTAATGATAGAAGCAGAACATGTGGTAGAGTCATAGAGAACACCATACAACATAAGGTCAATCATTACCTGTCATGACTTGGTTAAGTCAATATTTATTTTTCTTTTCTTTTCTTTTCTATTATTCTTTTCCTTTTCCTTTTCTTTTCTTTTAGTTAGTTAGTTAGTTAGTTTTAGTTTAGTTTTTATATTAGGATGCATGAGATACTAGCTAGGGTTGGGGTTAGTATTGTGTATAAGTAGTTCACCAAATCTGACAAGAACTCCATTGAGTTCTCCTTGTCAACTCAGACTTGGAGTAGGCTTGAGTCATCTTGGCTAGAGTCTTACACTTATTGTTAATGGGTTGGGTAATACATACTACTTATACAACTACTACATAGTCTGTGTACTATTTTCCCATGCTCATCATGTGACCCTGTGATGAGATGAGACCTGTGACATCCTGGTATGTGACTGTGATGTGTGACATTTGCCATGTGACACTTTCCTGCACTTTTTTTTTTTTTGAAAACAGCAATTTATTATATGGGGCACAAAGGCAGTCCATGGCAGTACAGAGAAAGGGAGACTATAGACCCTTGATGTATGTTGTAAATGTACCTCCTACACTAACTAAGCATGAGGCAAAGAAGCATAGGTACTGAAAGAAAGAAAAGACTAATTATAGAAAAAGAAAGGAGACCTAGCTTCTAACACATGTACTTGCCATGCCAATACAACTCCTACTCCATATTCCAGGCCCTGATCAAACAACTAACCCTCCCACATTGCATGCAAAATCATGGACACCATCCCCAGTACTCTAGTTAGACCCCCTTTTGGAAAGGTACCAGTGACTTCCACTATGAGCTGAAGCTCTATGTGGAAGGGCCAAGAACAGTTCATGCTATCCCAGTCTCTCCTAGTCAGCTTACCTAGGATTGCCTCCCTAACAAGGTGTAGGTGGGGAGCAAGGCATTCCACCTGTGGGTGAGTACTAGGACTTTTCCTTGTAGGTCACAGAGAAACTGGGTACTCTCAAGTGGCTATTAACCATCAGTGTCTTAATACATGACTTTAGGACGACCTATAGGGAAAAGGGCCAGAGGCCAAGGGCATCATAGACTTTCCAGAGCTTAGTATACTCCTCCCAGTCTGCCCCATTTGCAAAAATGACTACTTGAAGTACCTTCCTGTGAACCAAGAGGCTCATGACTTGATGAGTCTCCACTAGGTCGAAGGTGCTGAACACATGGCATAGTGCTCATGCATCCAGCATAATAAAGAAGAAAAAGATGCTGCCTCAAAGGACAGGCAGAGATAAACATCAGAAGGTGAATGATGACAATATTAATGTAAGAGGTTTGGTAGTATAGTAGTTCCCCCAACAGCCATCATGGCCAGAAGGGAGGAGATGGTGGTGGTTAAAGAAAGAAAAGTGCTAATGCACTTTCCTATACTTCTTCCTTGTATAGTAAGTCCAAAAGAAAAATGAAATGAAAAGAAATATAAATAATGACTTAGTTGTTTTACCAAGTCATAACAGGTTCTGTCATTCCTGGGACTACTCAAAATGCCTATTTCAAGCTTTCTGATGCTATATCCAATGTCTTCTACCACAGCTAGCATTATTCTTGTTATGACTTGGCAAAATGGCTAAGTCATTATTTATATTTCTTTTTATTTTATTTTCTTTTGGACTTACTATACAAGGAAAAAGTGCAGGAAAAGTGTTACATGACAAATATCACATGTCACAGTCACATACCCAGGATATCACAGGGTTACATCACATGATGAGGTCACATGATGGGTGTGGGAAAACAGTGCACAGACCATGTAGTAGTTGTATAAGTAGTGTAGAAAATCTAATGGGAACTCCATTGAGTTCTCCTTGTCAACTCAGACTTGGAGGGTGATTAAGTCATCCAGGCTAAGTCACTACAATGATCTGGTGGAAGTTGCAGGAACATTCTAGAATTCTTATTTAGTATATAAGATTGATATTTGTTGTATCTAATTATTGGTTTGTGATGGAATATGCCTTATTCCAAGTCAAACCAACTTGCAACTGGGTTTTTGTGACACCTTAAATATGAGATGAGCATGTATCTACTTGACAGGAAATGTAAATGTCTCAGATACTTCTGCAGATCCTGCTAAGGAGAATATTTACCAGAATAATAAGAGAGGTAATAAATGATGCCAAAATGGAAATGGAGAATGCACTCAGCAATGGAGGAGAAGATGATGCAATGAAATAAGAAAGACCTAGAATATTCTAAAGACAATATAAAACAAAAACAACAAGTACAGTAAACAATTCAGCAACTTGCTCCATACTTCTGTCGAGCATTACACTAAAAATAGGTAATGTTTCTGATATTGGTAGCTACGTTACATGATGAAAATAGAGGTATATAAGTAGTGTAGTTACTTAGTATTGGCTATCTGTTTATACCCTGTACCGTACTGTACCCTCTCCTGTTCGTATTTCAACACCAACACCTTTGACATCACAAGAGACAATTGGAGTAGTTCGGCTTAGGGAGGGACACTCAACTTGATGCTGCAAACTGTCGGCTGGTTAGGCAATATGAGTCACTGATAGTGAATCAAAGCATGTAATCGACCTCCACGTATGGTAAGAACAGGAGATGGAAATAGTAGTATTACGCATGAAAGCGGTCATGTCATAAGTGTACCAATGTTGCAGCATGTCCAATTTAACGGCCCCTCAAGACGGCCCAGTCTGCGAGTTGCGTCAGCTGATCTCGAGCAGTGGTATGAGGCAGCTCCTGTAATACTTTTTTCGCTTCATCGGTGTTGACGTGGACTGACTCACGAGGGTCTCACTTCTGTTGTTTCACTGAGACACGGTATATTGTTATCTGAGACACAGTATACTAAGACATGCACAGTCATGTAATAAATAGTCGAGTAACCTAGCTAGTCCCTCAGTTGATCACCCGTTAAGGTGTCATCTGAGCTACTTCGTCTTTTAATCGGCATAACTTTGCGCAAGCTCTGTTGATATCGTTCAATTGCAGATGATCCCTACATCAGATCTAGAGCCTGGAAGTGTAGGCATTCAGAAAACACGAGAAGAAATATATAGACGTTCTTGACCTTTTCATTATCCCCGGGGAGCTGGAATTTACGCTTCATTAGCTCACCCATCTCTGGAAACTCCTCTCAAGCATGCAACGACAGTGCAGTCACAAGACCAATTCTGAGGCCAGCATTACTAGGTTTTCCAAGGCTGATGGTGCTTGATTCACATCTGGCGTATCATCTGCAATCTATAGAGTGATCAAGGTTCCTCTCATACCACAACAAGGACAGAAGTTCACCTGATAGGCGAGACCAAAATTCCTGCCATGAGCGTATGTAACTTCCCTCCAGATCTCGCCTGCGACAAATCCACCGAGCGTGACCATAGCACGTAGACCCCTAGCGATCGTCGCACCTCCAAATCCATTGCTTTTCAGGTCGCTTCATGCCATCCAAGCTGACCACTTCAGATAAATTCTTTGTCTGTAGTATCTCCCCCTCAACGAGATCAGCTTGTGCTCTACTCATAAATCTTGTTACTTCAGGATTCCTCAACTGTACAACAAGGAGAGAAGCGATTGTTGTCAAGAAGTGACCGCAGAGCACACAGAGGTTGGGCGGGAATATACGTGACGCTGTGGACACACCCCGCCGGAGCGCTGATCTATAACATCATTATCATGCAGTAAAGACGCCACGTGGAGTACCTCTGTAATTTCTGCGAGGCGGTATTGTGTGGGGAGAATAGTCATGGGTGTGCTAAGTGCGTGTGAGGGCTGCGGACATCTTGGCGGTGATTTTCGGTTCCTGAGGGACTGTACTTGCGGAAAACATAAGGTTTCACCTAACATGATGAACGTATCCCCGAATCTCGCTTTATGTTGAGGACTGTAGTCAGCGAAGATATCCGTTGGAGAGAAGGGAACATCAAGTTCATCCTCGCAGCCTCCCGCACCTGGATGAGTCGATTCCCAGAGTTTGAGATCCCAGTCCTTTCCTATGCCATTTGTGGCCAGCGAAAAAAGCAACGCGAGGAGAGGTCATATGTATTTTGAAGGTTGTTGGAAGTAATATCCAACAATATCGGAGAGAACGGGAGATTTCGACTCCACTAGACGGAGAATGTCTAAGCATAGGAGTTCTAGCTGGGGATGAAAGTCTGTGAGAGGATCCGACTTGACAGGCTTTCCACCCAGAGTGCCGAACCTTCGAAGGGATGAGACGAACATATTCTGATGGCCAAATTTCTCCCCGGGCAGTAGACTCTCCCACGCTGGCACTTTGTATTAGAACACGAAGTCTCAGTCTGAAGTGTGCAGAACAAAGTCTATTGATGTACCTATTAGAACACAAAGTCTAACTACATCAGCATGATATGTATAAAAAGCGCTTACCTCAGTCTGAAGTGTGCAGAACTGAGGTGTAAGAAAAGTCGACATACTCATTGCTTACTAATCAATCAGAAGCTAATAATGAGAGAAAGAAGAGACGAAATAATAGTCCACAGAGGACATATTCAATACTTTGAGTGATTTTATTGCATGAAATTGCTGTTAGATAGACTTTCTGTTGTGAAAATGGAGTCACATGTTGGTTTGACTTGGAATGAAGCATATTCTGTTGCAAACCAATGAGTATATACAATGAATTACAGAACTTATATACTAAAGAAATAATTCCAGAAGGTTCCTGAAAATTCAGCCAGATCACAGCATTGGCTTGATTTCCCAACACCTTGTCATTGTTTTATCCATCTTGACATGGACTAATCTCATACTCACTGATCAGCAGAGAAAGAAGTAAGGATGGGAAGCACCAGATGACCAAGTCTGGTAACTGCTGGAGCATGGGCAATTTATAGAACATGACTTGGAGCACAGACAACCTAGCTCTGGATTTTGTCAGAGAATCTGAAATCTGCCACCCAGATCTTGGCCAAATATTGGATGCATCATGTCCCATTTTCCACTCATGTGTCACACTCTGCTCTTTTCTTGAAAATTTCACTCAGCTTCTCTCTGAAAGGGGCTCATCAACTGGTGATCGAGAATGATCAAGGGGTGATATAAATGCTATAATCATTGACAGTGTTCTTTCCCCTGAGATCTATTACATCATTTCAGAGATGGCATAGCTTATTGATAACTGTATTGTTCCTAACAACAGCACATAGAACGTTTCACCATTGAAAATTTTCAACAGGTACAATATCTCAGGGTTACCTGAACTCATCCTAATTGATCCACATGACATCATTTGATGTTTCCCAAGGGGGAACATTGTGTTAGGTTTTGTTTATAGATCACTTGTAGATCCTCCCATTGTAAGATCCTGTTCTCCTTCAGTCGTTGAGCCCCTTCCCTTCCAGAGAAAATTTTGGCCAAGATCTGGGTGGCAGATTTCAGATTCTCTGACAAAATCCAGAGCTAGGTTGTCTGCGCTCCAAGTCATGTTCTATAAATTGCCCATGCCACAGCAGTTACCAGAATAACCAGAGTTGGTCATCATTAATTGTTTACCTGTCCTTGTTTCTGCTCACAATACAGTAGTCATACAGCAAACGCGGGATTAAGTACTACAACCAAGGTCTGGTAAATACTTACTTTTCCAGACAAACGAATCACTAAAAATGCCAGAGTGGGAAAATCTCTCAAGCCAGGCGATCGATGAACTACACTTTTGACTGTTTTTATGATGGAAGTGCCGGTAATTTGAGCTCAGAATTGGCAGAGGTCTTGCAGTCCTCCCCAAAGTCCCAGCTCATGACAAGAGAGAGGAGAGGAGGAAAGATCAGATTGATGCATATTACGCAGCAACTCTGTCACTCGACACCTAGATCTAACACACAAAGAGAACCATTAGTACAAACTTAGGTGAGCACATAAAAAATTGACGTCAAAAAAAATCCCCAAGTTGGCATCGTCCATTATCTAATTCACTACTACTACATGTTGACATCTAGACCATCATGGAAAAATCACAGGCTTACGTGGTTTGCCGAGGATCTTTACCTAAGTATAGTCATGAATATAATTTCAAGCACGAGGTACAGAAGATGAATGAACTAAGTTCTGCCACGGAGATGTCACCACCACGGATTGAAAGCTGTCAGTCACAACATTGATATAAGCTGGTCTCCAATACTGAGCCTTTTTTCATCCACTATCCTCCAAAAGCTTCAGACTCCAGGATAACAGTCCTTCATCGACGAGATGTCATTCTGTCCCGAAGAATTCCATGACTACTCGAAGAGGAATTGATAACTCGTGATCGGAAATCAGCTAACGCCGGTTTACGATTTGGGCAATTTGAAAGTATAACACGGCACACGTGACTCTCATTTTTTTTTAGTAAAGCTTTGGAGAAACAGATGACTAGTTAATGAGCACCAGTCATGTCAGTTGTTCAGGTATGACGGAGTAACTCTAGTTTTACATCACAATATGAAACCCATCTTGAGAATGTCGATTCTTGATCTTGCTTATCGAAATAGAAATGATCAATGCTAATTCCAGATCGAGTACTCTCTCTATCACACCTTTTGATATTCCGTATCGGTAATCAGCATCCTGATCTATCATCCTGCTATCAGCAAGTATGTTTGGTTTACATTGACCAGATTGAGCAATACCTGGTCTACTAGTTGCCTCTTCTGTCTCCCATGATTCGTGCTGGCCATTTCATTGACAAACATACTCGCAGTTTCGTTCTAGAGAACCATTGATCTCCTAGAGTAGCTAAAAGACCAAAACCCTATATGAATATTCTGGGTGAAACACGACAAACAATAGCGCAACCAGAGTGGCGGGAAAAGAGACTTCTCCCTAGAGTCCGACTCGTACATTACCATGGATTGGTAAACCCGTCAGCTCTAACGTCACCACCCCTTTCTAACCGCTCCCTTAGGACTGCTAACATCAAGTAGTAGTAGACCATCCACCTTGACTGTTACAGCAGCGCAACCTTCAATGCCTGCACAGCACCTATAGAGCTAAAAATGACTTTCTCCCCGAAATCCTTCTGTCTGCTGGATAACGTCTGAAGAGGGACAACAGCCTTCGCAGAACCAGCATACACAGCTCCTGTCTCCTCTTCGCCATCATCGCTAACACTAAAACCATCATTGGTACTCTCTAGTCGTACACTAGTCGATGAGGCCAAATACGCCCGAAGGCACATGGAGGAAACAGATAAGGTAGACTTGGCATCTGGAGAGGCGTATGCTTCTTCATAGTGTCATGCCTCGTTGATAAGTCATGCACGTCTTCTGGTGCCTCACACTAACACATCTGGAAAAACTCTGAAGACCTCGAGCCCGATATTCACACCCTTCGGGAGAACAACAAACACGATCCCACTTGCAACGAATGCTATTCCAGATGCTCAAGTCCTTCATCGTCACGTTTTGTAGAAGATTGTGGCAGGTAGGATGGTGCGGAGAGAATTCTGCGGGCACCTGATGTTGAAAATAATGATGTGGATACCAGTATTTTATTCGGTTTCCCGTTGAGGAAGTGACTGAGGAACGTTGAGAGGAGACCAAATCAAAACTGAGGTAGAGTTGAAACTGTTCCAGAAGCCTTGAATAGTCATGTTGGATGAGTCCATACAAAAGGGTGGGTGATTCACATTGACAACAGGCAGAGGTGAATCGAGATTGTTCGGTAGAGAGACAACGAAAGGGAGGGAAGGGATTGAGATGTTGGAACTTTCCGGGCATGAAGCAATCACATCAGCCTCAGCGTAGAGGGTGAGACTTGAATTGTCTTAAGGGTGAGGAAATCGGAGACACTAGGAGAAGGTGCATCTTTCTCTGGTTGTAGTATACCAAGAAACAAAGGGACTACAAAATGTTGAGCAATCCAAAACGTTAGCCAAGTGAGATGTTGACATACTCTTGAATCGTAT
>Ga0157360_1000919_pt1 | contig 11028 bp, 18 predicted proteins | sample AttlaeALBM1_FD_111483 | JGI IMG/M metagenome (GOLD analysis project Ga0157360, IMG submission 111483) | Fungus gardens microbial communities from leaf cutter ant in Ribeirão Preto, State of São Paulo, Brazil - Atta laevigata ALBM1 | ecosystem: Host-associated > Fungi > Mycelium > Unclassified ... | reverse complement strand
TAGTGACTTCTGAGGGCAGAGGAGGGGGAGGAGGACTCATGAATCGGTTTGTGGTAGGTTGAGGCGGGGGCATGGGAGCAGACTGAAGGTATGGATAGGGGACAGGGCCATTGGGATTTGGCGGTGTGTCTTTTGGAGGAGGGGAGGGAGGGTTGGGTTGAGGCAGAGGAGCAGCGGCAGGAGGAGGAGGAGGAGCAGTAGCAGCAGCAGGAGGGGGAGGGGGGGGAGGAGGAGCAGAGGAGGGAGCTGGGTGGGTAAGGTATTGAGGAGCAGAAGGAGGAGCAGGGGACTTGACTCGATCCTTGTCCTGCATGAACTCGAGAAAGTGAAAACTAGATGACGGTGAGCGGGATATTGAAGAAAAAGAGGGGGCGTACTTTGGATTGTGGAGCTTTGTGCGGGAAGGGTTGGCAAAGGCCATGATCTTGGCGCGTCTCAGTTTTTCGTTTTCATGATCCTCGGGATCGAGAGAGGCAGCCTTACGCTTGAGAGGGTTGGGGACGGCTGGGACGGTGGCTCGGTAGAGGTGATTGACGACGCGGGCGAGATGGGGGTCAGGGTGGAGACAGAGGGGAGGGGCGGTGGCCATCTAGTCATGGATGAGGCAAGGGAAAAGAAGAAAATGAAAAGGACAGACGAGGATTTTTGCCTCGATGTGGAGAGCATCGAGGTCAGTGCAATTGGCGTTGTGCTTGAGATTGAGGGAGCAAATGTCTGCCCAGAGAGACTCTGAGTCTGAGTGGAGGAGGACACGGGTCCGGGGAGGCTTTTCGTCCCTGGTGCGATAGTCGAAGAGGTCGACGATCATGCAGCCTAGGAGAGAGTGAGGGTGGCAGAGACGGAGTAGACTGGGCATACCATCGTAGAAGGGGACATCTGCAGCGTCAAAGAGGTCGAGAAAGTCGACGGGGATGCGGTGAGCGCGGATGTCGTCGAGGATGCACTGGTGGCGAGTGAGCTGGGAAGACAGCGAAAAGACAACATACTGCAATCTGGCTGTGGTACAGAAACTTGGCGCTGTTGTTGATGGTCCAGTGTTCTGCGTGCAGCTGCACTGCGAACGACGCTGGCCGGTCGTCCATGGTAGAGGTAGATACCATCATCAACAGATATTTCCCGCGCAAAGATAGTCGTGTATAATGCTGGAGGGGAACTGTATCATCATCACACGCTCAGATACAACACCAGCTGATATTGCTAATGTTATCATACCAGGAGCAGCAAGCACAATTAGAAAAAGTGGTTCAATGTCAGAACAGGTGCATGAGATAGTGATGGCAAAGACATATACTCCCCAGAGTTCATTCATGAAAACCTTTGTCAATCTTTGGTGTGATAGCCAAGACCCAAGGTTGGTCAGATAGACCTCCACTTATCCAATGTAGCAGGTACTGGGAATTTGACCACAGAACATCTAGATACCAAGCTACTGAACCACAATGCAGGATCTGTGGAGACAAACACCTAGAATTATCACATTCTATCTGGAACCAAATATCTTCAATAGACAACATAGTTACTGACTCAGACAACAGAAATCCCCATTCAAATGCAACATATATCCACTGTAAAAGAAAAGGTAGCTGGACCCAATGCCCAGAACAACATTTTTGAGTTGGAATTAACAGAAATTTAGGCCTCTCCCATCCTAAATCATTAGCCAACCAACCAAGAGCCCTACCAAAAAGGACATATGTCCCTAGAAACACATGGAACATTGTCACAAACTTCATTCAGCCATATCTCCATCAATTCTTTGATGATTCACACAGTCTCAACAGCACCCAAAAGCCCTTGAAAAGACCTTTCAATCGATACCAGTCACATCTTGAGGTGATCAATAATGGCCAAGATATCAGGCAGATCAACAGGTAACCACTATGGTACCATTTATTAAATCACCAATATCTCAGAAACTGCCATGATTGATGCTTTGCTTTTAGGCATCAGAGAAGCCCTCTTTATACCACTCAGAATGAGCCTAAAACAACACCAAGGCAATTAATATTCATGGAGATATGAAAGGACAGAATTGCAGAGGACGAAGGGACAGAGTAATAGATAGAAATTAACTCCAGAATGGAGTAATGTACTACGTCGGAGGAGAATATTACTTAGCGATGGTATAAAACCCAAGAGGAGGCTCCAGCGAAGAGAAACAATGTCAGAGTGGAGTACGACTTGGTGAACAACCTTGGCTTCAACTTATGTATTGCACCCCAGTCTCTGGTCATAAGGTGGTTGCATATTTCGGAGTGGAGGGAAGTCGTCAGAAAAGAGATCCTTAAGGAAGTGAACTAGGAATCTAGAGTGAACAGGAATAGTGTTAGGACCAGATGACATTAATTTACAGACTGAGAAAATATACTGTAACTACTCAGTACTTATAGGAAGTCCAGAATAGGAGGAGAGTAGTCTACTACGCTATCCTACTATTATTAATTTTAGGAGAATAATTAGGAGAAATAAATTATATAATTATCATATTTCTAGAATATAACAGTACCCCCCCCTTTAAGGCTAAGCCCTTGAAGCTTCCATGCATAAGCAATTTAAATATCACCTGACTCCAGCTTTAAAAATCTTTTCTGTGGACTTTTAACCTAAAATTCTACCACCATGTCCTTCAACTCTAATTCAGTTGCTACTCTTTTCAACTCCAATGATGAGCGCTACAAGGTGCAATTGGCCAGAAGATGCGCTAAGGCAGAAACCCTGCTTCGCCAGCAGAAAGAAAAGGAATGCCTTGAGTATTAAGCCTGCAAAGAGGCAAAAATAGCAGAGCAGAAAAGATTGAAAGAAGAGGTGTGGAGAAAAGAGGAGGAAGAGTTGTGGCAGAGAAAAGAAGAGTGCTAGAGAAATCTGGCTTATCGTCTTGAGGCGGATCATGTTGCCACTATAGAACAGCAACATCGGAAAAATTGGGTGAAGACTTTTTTTGCTGCCTTTAACTCCTTCCAACGAGGAAATGAATCTTATCGACCTTCTGCCTCTGATCAAGAGGCAACGTGTTTGATACCTGCCACAAGAAACCCCAGAGGCTTGCCAACGACACGAGGAGTTGGCAAGAGAAATGGGAATGTCAGTTGTTGGTGGAGGAAGCCCGTGTAAGAGATGTGCAGATTTCAGAATACTTTGTATTCCCCAAAATTTGCTGTAAGCATTTGTTTGACTTTTCCTTTTTCTGCTAATTTCTTGTAGTCATGTAACTTTATGTGCTCCCTGCGTCAAGGCCAAGGCTGCCTGTAAGCCCTTTGACACAGACAAGGCATGAGCAAAAGCCAAGGCGGAAATGATCTGGAGGTCAAAAGCAAGGAAAGCAAAGCAACAGACGGACACAGAGTGGAAGGCGGAGATCTCGAGAAAGTTGGAGGATCTGAGTGAGTTGAGCAGATTGAAGAAAGACGTCCAGAGAATTGTGGTGGTATTGGAGAAGCTGGCTGGCATAAAAGACCAGGACTCCAATGAGGAGTTATTGTCAAGATCTCAATGTTTGTACATAAGCTTCATTAATTACCCATAGATAATCATCTGTTCTTTTCTTAGAACAAAGGACAGCCTCTATAAGATCAAGTTATTGCTATTTAAAGCACAAAGGCACTACCATATATAGAACAATAGGTAGTAGCATGTGATGATCTGTTCTAGTACACAAACCATCACAATTATGTATATAAGGACTCATAGTCTGAGGATTAGACCTCAGACTTAACAACATCTTTTGTCACTCATCTAACTTCACATTTTTTGAACTCTCTAAAGTATCAAAGTACCCATCACAAATAGTAAGTAACCATTTGTGATAAATATAGTCCAGAAAGAATGAGAATGGCAAGTTTTCTTTTTTTGTAGTTCTTGTGTAAAACTTCTTACTCTTGTAACCCTATACTCTCTTCAGTCCTTGGACTATAGTACAGAGTGTAACTAAAAGTTTCAATATTCTTACTTATAATATAACTTCACTGAAAACCTTAACTGAACCCTTGTCATGAGTTGCCTCAACTATGAACAAGAATTATGACATGGACTGGAATTGAACTCTGGACTGATAAGGACCTGTAAAATAAATAGAGACAAACAGTGCAAGAATGTATAAGTAGTGTAGTAGAATGAAGTGAGGACTCTATCGAGTTCTCTTCTAACCCTAAAGAGCTCCTTAGATCCTAACCCAGGATTAAGATCTTAAGTCAGTCACTGACAGAAGAACTCGATAACCACTACTAGAGCTTAGTTCACCTCAAACCTTGCTCACAAATCTCTTTGATCATCTTATCAACCCTCAACTAATGATTATCGCGATTGTTAGTCACCTCCATACATAGCTGGGCCCTTGGCTTAAGGGGACTTCTCAGTCAGTTAGGGACTGAGGGAGGAAACTTTGCACCAAGTTCAGGTGTATAGTCAAGTCCTGACCTGCCAATTGAACGTGATAGTTATATTTCCTCAGTATAAACCTTGTGCTGTGCTCCATTATGAGTGGTACACATAGAGAAGTGACAGTTACTTTTAGAAGGCCATCTAGAGTAGGGGTTCCCTTCTTACGGGCAATAGCATAACCATATTATTAGGGCAGTAGTCAGTAGAGCAGTAGGCATCTGGCTGGGTGAAGATCTTGTGCTCTAGCAGATGTAGTAGTAAAATAGCAAGACTCAACACTCAATCCGTACCCTGAGATATTGTCACAATGTCTCAACAATAATACTATAATATCATGAGCAACCTGCTCAAAGAAAAGCATACCCTTGTCTTACTAAGAGCAAAGTTAAAAGGAAGACAAGAAAGAGAATGCTGGAAGTGCAGGGGGTTTGGACACCAAGCCCAACACTGCAGAAAGGGAGAAGAGAAAAAGGGAAAACTGATCCTCCAAAACAAATTTGAGATTTTAGCAAGTAGAGTGATGAGGTGTGGAGTAGAGTTGAGGAGGCAAAAAGCAAAACAAGAAAAGTGGAGGATGGAGTGCTATAAGTGTGGAGAAAAAGGACACAAATGCAGGGAGTGTCTACTATGGGAGAGGAAGGAAAGGGTGGTGCATGTGGTAAAGCCACAAAATATCATGACTTGGCGAAATGGCTAAGTTATTATTTATATTTCTTTTCTTTTCTTTTCTTTGGACTTACTACACAGAAGGGAGTGTGGGAAAGTGCCATGTCACAAGTGTCACAGTTATATCACATGATGTCACATGACAAGCATGGGAAAGTAGTGCACAGACCATGTAGTAGTTGTATAAGTAGTGTAGAGAATCTAACAGAAACTCCATTGAGTTCTTCTTATCAAACGCTGATAAAAGAGCAGTTGGCTCAATTCTGGCTTTGGAGTTAGCTAGTCTGACACAAAAAGCACACCAACAGGAAAAGCCAGCATGCCTTGTAAAAGAAAAGGCACAGGAAGAAAAAAGAAAACTGAGGAGAACAAAGAAAAAAAAAGCAGCACACATGGCCAAGCCATAAGAAGCATAACAAGGAACAGAAGGAGTGTAGAGAAGTCTAGTGCATGTCCTATGATGGAAAGCACAAAAGCACTGTGGAGAGAGTATTCCAGATAAAGCATGTTTGTTAGAGTTGGGATGGTATACAGAGGAGGTGATAGTGACGTACATGGAATGTGAAAGGTGTGGAGAAAAAGGATGCCATGTAGAAGAAAATAGAGGGCAAGGAGTAATTAAAGATAGGCAAAGATGCTGTGGATGCCAGAAGAGAAAAAAGAAGGAAGCAGCATGGCCCAGAGAGGCAAATGCATAGCAAAGTGGCACATGGTCAGAAGAACTGGAAAGCGTAGCAAAGGAGAAAGTAAAAGAAAGGAACGTCAGGAGAATATTCAAAATCCTAAAAGAAGTATGGCTAGATATAGGAATAGAGAAAGTAGATATGCATGAAAGCATAACAGTAAAAGTGCTCTTGGACAGTGGTACTACAGAGATGTTCATAAATAAAGAAATGGCCAAAAGGCATAGTTTCAAGATGACAAAACTAGAGAGGCCTCTAAAGATGAAAAATGTGGATGGAACAGAGAACAGTAGAGGAAATATCATGTATCAGATAGAAGTCAATGTGTTCTACAAAAACTATGTGGAAAGAATGAGGATGGATGTGTGTAATTTGGGAAAGACAGAGGTAATACTGGGAATGCCCTAGCTACAAGTACACAACCCAGAAATAAATTGGAAAACGGAAGAGGTAAAAATGATGAGATGCCCACTTTTGTGTGGAAGAAACCTAGCAGTGAAAGAAGATATAGAACAGAGAAAGAAAATTGGAAAGAGGATAAGAAATATGGAGAAAGCAGATAGAGATAAATAGGAATGGACAATGGAAGAGAAGTTTGACAAGGAGATCGAATTAGACAGAGAGAAAGTAAAGAAGATAGTTCTATGAAAGTTTCACAAGTGGCTAAAAGTATTTGGGAAGATAGAGTCAGAAAGAATGCCGACAAGAAAGCCTTGGGACCATGCGATTAATCTAAAAGAGAATTTCGTCCCAAGAAAAGGAAGGACATACCTAATGTCAAGGCAAGAGAAAGAAGAGGTGCGAGAGTTTGTACAGGAACAGTTGAGGAAAGGGTACAACAATATACAAGTAAAAAAAGGAGACGAGTAAAAGGTAGCATTTATAACGCACTTAGGGGTTTTCGAACCCACTGTTATGTTCCTTGGTCTCACAAACTCGCCAGTAACCTTTCAAGCGATGATGAATGACATTCTAAGAGACCTTATTAATACAGGAGAAGTAGCAGCGTTCATAGACAACGTCCTAGTAGAAACAGAGGAGGAAGAAAGGTATGACAAAATAGTGAAAGAAGTATTAAGAAGGATGGAGGAAAATGACCTTTATATAAAGCCTGAAAAGTGTATATGGAAAGTAAGAGAAACCGACTTTCTAGGGCTAGTAATGAGGTTAGGAGGAATTAAGATATAGAAAGAAAAGGTGGCGGGAGTCCTAGAATGGCCAAGGCCAAAGACAGTCAAAGAAATGCAGAAGTTTTTAGGGCTAGCAAACTATTATAGGTAATTTGTCAAAGACTTCGCAAAAATAGCCAAACTGATGCATAAACTAGTCAGAAAGGACAAAAAATGGAGTTGGGGAGAAGAGCAGAAAAAGGCATTCAAGCAGTTGAAGCAGGTGTTCATAACATGACCAGTATTGGTAGCACCAGACTTAGATAAAGAAATAAGAGTAGAAGCAGACACGTTGGAATACACAACAGGAGGAATTTTATTAATGAAGTGCAAAGATGAGAGATAGAGACCAGTAGCCTTTATCTCAAAATCATTAAATAAGGCGAAAAGGAATTATGAAATTTACGATAGAAAGATGTTGGCGATAATCAAATGCTTAAATGAGTAGAGACACCTACTGGAAGGAGCACAGAACAAATTTGAGATCTGGAGCAATCACAAGAATTTGGAATATTTTATGAGTAGCCAGAAGTTAAATCGAAGACAAGTGCGATAAGCTCTGTACCTGTCCAGATTTGATTTCACACTCAAACATGTACCAGGATCTAGTATGGAAAAAGCTGATAGTTTAAGCAGACTACCAGACTAGCAAAAAGGAATAGAAAGAGATAACGAGGATAGGATGATGATAAAGAAAGAGTGGTTAAAGGTTAAAGCAATGCAAGTAGCAGAAGTAATAATAGACAAAGTGGATCTGTTAGAAAAAATAAAAGGATCAGAGGCAAAAGACAATAAAGTCGTCAAGGCAGTGGATGAAATAAAATGGGCAGGAGTAAAGATGTTGAGGGACAAAGAATGAAGAGAGAAAAATGGACTTATGCTAAGGGATGAAAAAGTATATGTTTCTAAAAACAAGAAATTAAGAGTGGAAGTTATCTGGCTACATTATGATATGCTGGTAGGAGGGCATGGGAGACAGTGGAAGATGACAGAGTTGGTCACTAGAAATTTCTAGTGGCCAGGAGTAACAAAGAAAGTCAAAAAGTATGTAAAAGAATACAATGCATGTCAGAGAAATAAAAATTGAACAGAGGCACCCACAGGAAAACTCATGCCAAATGCAGTACCAGCAAAACCTTAGACTCATATTTCAGTGGACTTTATTATGAAATTGCCGTTAGCACAAGGATATGATAGCATCTTGGTAGTATGCGATAGGATAACAAAAATAGCGCACTTTGTGCCAACCACAGAAAGGACTTTGGCAGAAGAGGTGGCAAGATTATTCCGGGATAATGTCTAGAAGCTGCATGACTTGCCAGAAAGCATTATAACAGACAGGAGAGCGCATTTTGTGGCAGGAATGATGAAGGAATTGAATTGAATGCTGGGGATAGATACAAAATTGTCAACGGCTTACCATCCACAAATAGACAGTCAAACAGAAAAAATGAATCAGGATCTAGAACAGTATCTGAGGATGTTTATTGATCATCAACAAGAACAATAGCCAGATTGGTTAGTAACAGCAGAGTTTGCATATAACAACAAAGTGCAAACTAGTATAAAAGTATCGCCGTTCAGAGAAAATAATGGACAGGACCTATGAATGGGGTTTGAGTTAAGAAAGAAAGGAAGATTTGAGAAAGCAGAAGAATTTACAATGAGGATGAAGGAAGTACATGAGAAAGCGGAGGTGGCACTAAAAAAGAGTCAGGAAGAGATGAGAAAATATGCTGATAGGAAAAGAAGTGAGGCAGAAGAATATAGAGTAGGGGACTGGGTGCTTCTAAGCACAAAAGATCTCAAGTATCAAATGAAATGAAGACGATCAGAAAAACTTATGAAGCAATTTGTAGGACCTTATCAAGTAAAAGGAATCATTTTGACAAACGCAATAGAACTGGATTTACCAAGTACAGTCAGAATACATTCAGTAGTTAATGTCAGTAGAGTACAAAGGTACAAAGATCAAGTGGAGGATCAGAAGAAGAAACAACCAGCACCAGTTATAATCAAAGGGGAAGAAGAATATAAGATAGAGAAAATATTAAATAAAAAGAAGTTCAGAGGAAAAGATCAGTATTTAGTATGATGGAAAGGATATACAGCAGAAGAAGATACGTGGGAGCCAAGAGAAAATTTAGGAAATGTAGAAGACTTAGTAAAAAAATTCGAGGAAGAATATAGCGAAATTGGAAAAGTGAAAAAAAGAAGAAAGAAGATAGAAGATAGAAAAGGAGAGTTACCAGGTAGGTATACAGCGAAAATATTATATGGATGGGATGATAAAAGATTTGATGAAGAGTACTGGAGATGATTGGAGAGGAATTAGAACAAATGGAAGAAAAGGAAAGGAAAGGATCAATGAGGAAGAAAAAGTAGAGGAAGGAAGAATAGAGGAATGGGATGAAGAAGATGAGATGGGAAAGATGGGAGATTTATATGATGAGTTATAAGAAATTTTCAGAATAAAAATTCTTAAGAGGGAGATACTGTCATGAGTCACCTCAACTATAACTAAGAAATATAACATAGACTAGGATTGAACTCTGGACTAATAAGGACTTGTAGAATAAATAGAGACAAACAGTGCAAGAATGTATAAGTAGTGTAGCAGAATGAAGCGAGAACTTCATTAAGTTCTCTTCTAACCCTAAAGAGCTCCCTTGATCCTAACCCAGGATTAAGATCTTAAGTCAGTCACTGACATGTGCACTAAACAAGTAGGCACTGGGAAGATGATCAAATATAAAAAGAGAGCTTAAGAACAGGGGAAATAGAGGGATGAAACTCAAAAGGCCAAAAGAAATGATAATAAAGTATTACAAATCCACTCGAGATAGATCTTACTGTAATAGGCTCTCTAAGACACATGTTTGTCTTGCATTGTAACACTACTGCCCTTACCTAGTCTAGTAGTCTAGCTCACCATCAATACAACAGAACTACCTAGAACTCCCATGCCATTGTGTGGGCTCTTCTTTAGCTAACCATACAACTGGAAGCCGACTCCAATGACATGTAGCAAGCCATTAACTCCTAGTGTAAGCGAATGCCCAAGTCTGTTGGGGCTCAAATTCCCATTGAGGGAAAGGTTTTGTGGATTTTAGAAATTAAAAGAGAATACTTCAGAAAGATAGAAACTCAGTCACTCAAAATAGCTGTTAAGCTCTAGAGCAACAGAGAGGGATGGTGATGGGGGTATGATGCTTGAGTTCCCTTCTGTGCCCTAGAGTATTTTATTAAGATTACAAAGCAAAGAGATAACAAAGAAAGCAAGACAAAGAAAACCTCCCAATTCCTAAACATAGTAAGGCCAAAATGATAAGATGGCACTCTTCCTGAACACTAGGTGACTGCTTTCCACTCTTCTAATCCTACTCCAGGAATCCTCTCTCACATGGTAGGCAGGTTTCGAGTTTCTTGCTAGACTATAGACAGAGATGGCGATCTCAAGGTGTTTTGCTCTCGAGTGCGTTATCTTCATCTAACCTTTTTTCTGTATCTCTCTCCACTTTTTCTATTTCTCTTTCTATCTTCTCCTTGTCTTCTCATTCCTCTATGGTCCAGTTTCCTTCCACTGTCATTGCAATGCAACTCTACAATAGTTTGACTCTCTTGATCTTGCTATAATTAGCCATCAGTAATGATAGCCCAGATCTGATTGTAACTCTTCTATAAATAATGCTGCTGGCCGCTGAGGTATGACGACATCCTGATAGTACTAGGGCTTCAAAGGTTGTCCCTACTCTCAAGCCACTTATTCTGGTTATTACAGTGAAAAATGCCACTTATTTTGCCTAAACTGTTATACAATGTGATACCGTTTCTCTCCATCTCTTTGCCTTGTATTCTCCCCTCGTTCTCTAAGTTGAGCACCACAGATTGGAATTCTTGGATGCCATCCATTCTCTCCCTTTAGAAACAACAAAACATAATAGAAAGCAGCATATAAAGGACTATTCTGGCTGATCTGTTCAAGTCGTCCTCCTCTTGCCTGTAATACTACATCTCTATTGTCCATTGCATAATGCACCCCTTTCTCTGGAATAATGACTGCAATCTCCTCAGCTGTTGGCAGGTTATGGGTTCTTTGATCCTGTTGCAAATTCACATGTAGCCTAATTGTG
>Ga0157360_1000916_pt1 | contig 11073 bp, 14 predicted proteins | sample AttlaeALBM1_FD_111483 | JGI IMG/M metagenome (GOLD analysis project Ga0157360, IMG submission 111483) | Fungus gardens microbial communities from leaf cutter ant in Ribeirão Preto, State of São Paulo, Brazil - Atta laevigata ALBM1 | ecosystem: Host-associated > Fungi > Mycelium > Unclassified ... | reverse complement strand
GACATCAAATCTCTTGAGTGAGATTGGTTTTGATATCCCTATTCCTCACCTCTATGGTGATAACCTTGGATCACTCTTCTGGAGCACCAACCCAGTGCAAGAAAAAAGGTCCAAACATATTGATATCCGGTATCACTATGTCAGGGATGCAATAGAGGATGACAAAATCAAACTATATCACATTGATGGAGCCAAGAACTCTGCTGATATCTTAACTAAGAATCTCGGTCAAATACTGTTCCATCAATTCCGTCCACTCCTTGGTCTGGAGGTTCTATGACCTCTCCTTTTAATTTATATTGTCACTTAATGACTACTACTTTGAGTGAGGGGGAGTGTTAAATTAAAATAATTATTGTACTGTGTATTACTGTAGTCTAATATACAAGTCACGCTTATCTAAGTGCGGTGCTTCTTCGTCTCAAACTGCCACGTCACGAACCTCTCTGCTTCTCTCAAGATCTTTCTTTCCTATCAGGTTGACTATTATTATCTGTTGGATAACCTGGTGAGTGGCCATCATTTGTCCCCACTGTAATTGCTGCTCTCTATCCTTCTAACAGGTTTTGAGTAGAAGAAGCAGGGATGTTGTACTCTATTGTTATCCCTTTGTGTGAGTACTGCTCCTGTCATGTAATTTGATGTGTCAGCAAATATTTCAAATGGTTTTGTTGGATCAGGCATAATAAGGATAGGTTTCTCTTCAAATTTCTTTTTCAGCTTATCAAATGCTTTTTGTGCTTCCTCTGTCCAAATGAATTTTGTATTCTTCTTTACCAATTGATTAATTGGTGAAGCAATTTTGGTGTAGTCTTTGATGAATTTTCTGTAGAAGTTACAGAATCCAAGGAATTTTCTTGTTTTCTTGACTGTTGAAGATACAGGCCAGTCAGATATGCCTTTGAGTTTGATTGGGTCTATTTGAACTTGATCTAGAGAAATAATATATTCAAGATAAGAAAGTCATTGTCTGGTGAATTGGCATTTCTTGGGTTTGAGATATAATGTCATGACTTGGCAAAATGGCTAAATCACTATTTATATTTCTTTTCTTTTCTTTTTCTTTTTCTTTGGACTTACAACTACAAGGTGGAGCATGGGAAAGTATCACGTGACTTTGTCACAATGTCACAATGGTGATGGATGGTGACGGGTGGTCACATCACAAGTCACAGTCACAAGGTGTCACATGACTAGAGTAACATGAGGACCATGGGAGAATAAGCGCATAGCCACAGTAGTAAAGTGTATAAGTAGGTAGAGGAATGAGCGAGAACTCTATCGAGTTCTCTTTGTCAAACTCTGAACAAAGAGACAGTTGGCTTAATTCCAGTCATCGGACTTTAGACGCTGACATATAAGTCATGCTTCTAAAGTATTTTGAGTACTTCTTTTGTTATCTTGTGTAGTTGTTTCTTTGTCAGAGCATAAATGAGGATATTGTCCACATAAACTAGTATAAGGTTTTTGGCAATGAGTAGTGCAAATATTATGTTTATCATTGTTTGGAATGTTACTGAGCTGTTGCAGATTCCAAAGAACATAACAGTTGGTTCAAATAATCCTTGATTTGTCCTGAATACTCTTTTCCATTGGTCTTGTTTCTGAATGTGAATGTTATTGTATCCAAGTCATACATCCATTGCAGTAAAGTATTTTGATCCACATAGTTTATCCAAAATGGTTTGAACATTGGGTATTAGGTAGGCATTCTTAATAGTGTGTTTGTTAAGATAGTGATAATCTTGACACAGTCATAGTTTTCTGTCTTTTTTGGCCACAAAGAAGAAGGACGAGGCCATCGGTAATTTTAAGTGTTTGATGTATCCTTTTCATAAATTTTCTTCAACAAATTTTTCTTGTTCTTTGATTTCTATAAGGGTGTCAAGGATGGAATTTGGGAGGATAAAAGGGATAGAATGATAGACAGAAACTACAATCTGGGACAGAGTAAAGTATTATGGCGGAGAGAAGTATTACTTAGCAATAGTACAAAGAGGACTCCGGCGGATAGTCAAGAACGGTGGAGCAGAGAACGACTTATTGAACGACCTTGGCTTCAACTTATATGTTGCGCCCCGGTCTCCGGTCATGAGTTGGTCGTGTATTTTGGAGTGATGGAAGTCGTTAGGATAAAGGTCCTAAGAGTTAACTGAAGGGGTCTGAGTGGACAAGACGAGAGTAGGACCAGATGACGTTAATTTATAGACTGAGGAATTACACTGTAACTACTCAGTACTTATAGAAAGTCCAGAATAGGAGGAGAGTAGTCTACTACGCTATCCTACTATTATTAATATTAGGAGAATAATTAAGAGAAATAAATTATATAATTATCATATTTCCAGAATATAACAGTACCCCCCCCTTTTGGGCTGAGCCCTCAAAGCTTCTATGCATAAGCAATTTAATTATCACCTGATCCTGTTTTTTAAAGTTTTCCATTGCAGACTTTTAATCCTGAAACTATACCACCATGTCCTTCAATTCCACCTCGATCACTAACCTTTCTGACTCTGATGACGAGTTATACAAGGCTGGGTTAGCGAAAAGACGTGCTGAAGCAGAAAACTTGCTTCAACAGCAGGAGGAGAAGGAATGCCTTGAGCACCAAACATGCAAAGAGGTAAAAATGGCTGAGCAGAAAAGACTGGAGGAAGAGGCGCGCAAAAAACAGGAAGAGGAAGAGACACAGTAGAGAGAAGAAGATCGCCAGAGAGATCTGGCTCAATGTTTAGAGGTGGACCGCGTTACTGCCATAGAGCAACAACGGCACAAGAATTGGATGAAGACTTTTCTGCCGCCCTCATCTCCTCCTTCCGACGAGGAGATGAACTTAATTGACCTTCTGCCTTTGACTAAGAGACAATGTGTTCGATACCTGCCACAAGAAACTCTGGAGTCTCACCAACGACGCGAAGAATTGGCAAGAGAAATGGGGACGCCAGTTGTTGGTGGGGGAAGCCTGTGTGAGAGATGTGCAGACTTCGGAATCTTGTGTATTCCCCAATCCTTGCTATAAGTATCATTCAAATTTTTTTCTTTCTCCGCTAATTGTTTGTAGTTATGCAACTTCCTGCGCTCCTTGTGCCAAGGCCAAGGCTGCCTGTAAGCCCTTCGACGCAGACAGGGTGTAAGCAAAAACCAAGTCGGAAGTAGCCAGAAGGTCAAAAGCCAGAAAAGCAAAACAACAGACAGACGCTGAGTGGAAATCAGAGGTTTTACGGAAACTGGAGGGTTTGGACGAGTTGAGTGGACTGAGAAAGGACGTGTGGAGGATTGCAGTGGCATTAGAAGCGTTGGCTGGTATCGAGGGTCAGGATCCTGATGAGGAGTTGATTTTGTGGCCGGAGTCAGAGGGAGAGGACACAGAAGTACAGGAAAATAGGGAGAAAGGGAAACGAAAGAAAAAGAAGATAGACGGAATGGAGGAAGATGAAAATGGAATGGAGGGTGTAAAGGAAGGGAACGGTAGTCTCTCTCTGATTGCATTCTCTGTTGGCACCGGAATCTTGTAGTTTTTCTTTTTTATTACATTGAATTTTATTTTATTTTTTCTCTTTCTGTGGATGGAAAGTGGATGTGAGTAGTGACAATTGATGAAACAGAATACAAGTAATCGATGATTGCAAGGGAATTTTGTGAAGAAATACAAGTATCTAAGTTTGCAACGGAAGCTGCGGAGTGGAATACAAGTAAGCAAGTCAGTGCAAAGGGAACTGCACTCCGGAATGTATATAAGTATGCAAAATTTTCTTTTTTGAACCAGATGTGATTTCGAAGGAACGGAGTTGAGGGAATGGAGTGACGGTATTCCAGGGTTATAATGGTCCCAGTTTAGCGGGATATTTGAGGTGGAAATCGTTTACTAGTTCTTTGGTGTGTTCCAGTTCCGCTGCTGGTAACCATTCGGAGTCGTCGTCAGTATCTTTGTATCCCAACCATATGACTTTATAGAGCAGTTTGTATGCCCTCCAGCAGTCAATCTTGGAGTCGACTATTTTGGAGATTTTGTATTCTGGCTCCCCGTCGATGATTACAGGTGTTGGCGGAGGTTCAGAACGTTGCTGGAAGGTGTTGGGTGTGAATGGTTCGAGCATAGAGACATGGAACATGGGATAAACGGCCCTCATGGTGTCCGGAAGGTGGAGCGTGAAGGATTGTGGACTTGGCTGAGCAATTATTTCGTATGATCTGAGGTACTTCTCAGAGAGTTTTTTCGATGGTCGTGTTGTTTGGAAATACTACAATTTGACAAATACTGATTCTCTGACTTGGAAATCCGGTGGTTGTTGTCGACGAGAGTTGGCGGAGAGTTGATACTATCTTTGGGCTTTGGCGATTTCCTCTTTGAGTGTACTTTGTAATTCGTCAAGGTCGACTATGAAGTTGCAGGTGTGAGAGGAAGCTATGTCTTGCTCCAGGTATACAATGAGGTTAGGGTGGTACTCTTTGTTGGCAAAGAATGGAGAGACACCAGTGATAGCACTAGGAACGTTGTTGTATGCAAATTCAGCCAGAGGTAGTAGTTCCGACCAGTTGTCCTGTTGATAATTGCAATATAAGCGAAGATACTGTTCTAACGTCTGGTTGGTCCATTACACTTGACCATTTGCCTCCAGATGGTATCCACTGGTAAAGTGAAGCCTCATATCCAGCACAGTACCTAGGGAGCAGAAGAAGTGAGAGATGAATTCAGAACTGCAGTCGGACGTAACGTGAGATAGGACTCCGTGCTTTGAAAAGACATGGATGACAAACAGGTATGCTAGTTCCGCTGAAGTTATGGTGTCGTGGGTAGGGATGAATATTGCTTGTTTCGACAGTCGATCCACTATAACTAGGATAGTGTCGAAACTGGAGGAGGAAGGGAGTTTCTCGATGAAGTCTATAGAAATTGAATTCCATGGGCATTCTAGAATAGGAAGCTGTTGGAGAGATCCGTATAGTCTGTGGCGCTGTGGTTTGGACCACATATAGGTAACGCAAGACTTGCAGAACTTTTGTATGTTGTCGCGGATATTTGGCCAGGTATAATGTCTCTGGATGAGTTCCAGTGTCTTGTTCTGTCCCAGATGTCCTACTAGAACATGGTTGTGGTGATACTGGAGAACTCGGAGGCGTAGGTTGGCATTATCTGGAACATACATTCTGTTGTCAAATCTGAGGAACCTTGCGTCGTCTTTTGACCAACGTCCTTCTGGATAGAGTAAATGATTGGAGATGGAAGAGTTAGAAGGAAGTGCTGTCAGGATATCGGAGTAGAGTTGGTTTTGATCCAATATCATGGCTACGCGAAGTGTTGGAGTGGTGAGAATAGTTGCTCGGAGAGATGCTGCAATTTGTTTCTAAGTAAAGACTGGACGGAAATTGTGAGGGTTCACTGAAGCGTAGCCATTATCCCCCCTTTTTGGGTAGACGTCCCATCATCTAGTCAGTGTGTCTGGTTTGGTGCCAAGACGTCTGGGACGGAAACAAATTACGAGGTTGAATTGAAAGAGGTACTCCGACCATCTTGCTTGCCGGCGAGTTAGAACTTTGGTTGTCGAGAAGTACTCCAAGTTCTTGTGGTCTGTTACGACATTGATTGGTGAAGCGGACCCCTCTAAATAGTATCACCAGATTTTGAAGGCCTTGAAAATTGTAAGTAATTCTTTGTCATGGACGTCATAGTTGAGTTTAGGAGCAGAGAACATCCGGGAGTGGAAGGCTACAGGATGGATCTCATTATCTTTAGTCATAATAGAGAGAATGGCAGCAAGAGCATAATCTGAAGCATCGGTTTCCATGACCAGTTATGCGTCTGGAACCCAATGCGTAAGGATAAGAGTGGAGGTGAAGGCTTGTTTTAGGGTTTTAATTGCTCTTCTGCATTTGTTGTCAAAATTCCAAGAAGTGTCTTTTCTGGTAAGACAGGTGAGTGGGATGACTATGTCTGAATAGTTGAAAATGAAACGTTTGTAGAAGTTGGCAAATCCCAAGAATGACTAGATGTCCTTTATATTCTTTGGTTCCGGCCACTCCTAAATGGTTTTTACTTTAGCATCGGACATGGTCAAACCAGATGGAGATAGCACATAGCCTAGATACTCGATAGAATCTGAGTGGAACTCGCATTTTTCTGCTTTTGCATATAATCCTGCTTTTCGAAGTCTTTTTAGTACCTCTTTGATGTAACTCCAGTGTTGTGTAATGTCGTCGGAGTAAATCAGGATGTCGTCCAAGTAGACTACTACACACACATCCAGGAGGTTGGAGAACACATCGCTCATAAAGTGTTAAAAGGCAACTGGGACGTTGGTTAGTCTAAATGGCATCACTGACCATTCGAAAGCACCATAGCGAGTCCGGAAGGCGGTTTTCTATTTGTCTCCTTCGGCAATGTGGACCAAGTGGTATGCATGTCAGAGGTCAATCTTGGTGTAAATACGAGCCTTATGGGGGGAATCTAAGAGGTCAGAGATGAGAGAAAGTGGGTATTAGTCTTTCTTTATGATTTTATTGAGTCCGCGAAAATCTACACAGAGCTAGAAAGAACCATCTTTCTTTTTTACAAACAGGACTAGTGCTCTGTGGAATGACAATGTGGAGCGGATGAATCCATTAGTGAGGTTTTCGTTAATGAACTCCTTTAATGCTTTCTGTTCAAATTTGGATAATGAGTAGATGGTTTCTACCGGAGGATGGAAATCTTTCTCTAGATCAATTCGGAGGTCGTAAGGACAGTGGGAGGCAAGTGTTTCTGCTTTGGACTTGCTAAAGACATTGGCATACTCGTGGTACTCTTCCGGAATAGCAGAGAGGTCAATTTTTTCGGAGACCGTGGTGGATTTGGCCTGTATTGTGGAACGGAATTGGAGGGAAAATGTTTTCGAGCCTGATAGGCACGAGGCCCAGATTAGGGCTGGCGCACTGATAATTGCGATATGAGGTTGCTTAGGGTTAGACGGAGTTGTCTCAGATGGGATAAACTGCAGAGGATTTTCCGCTGGAGAGAACAAAGGATTTACCAAGGTTTCAACAGGAGGAACAGAAGCCGGACTTTGGAGTACAGATGGTGGTCGAAAGAATATTGACCCAGAAACCCAGTCAATCAACAGATTGTAGCGGGTGAGCCAAGAGTGACCTAATACCAGCAAACAACAAGAATCAAGTGGAGTGACATAGAAGTTAAGAGTTATGCATTTACTGGAAGGGAATTTTACAGGCAACAATACTACCTCAGAGATAATATTATTCGAGGTTCCATCAAACAGGCACAGTTCTAGGAGAAGTAGGAGTAGTAGGCAGAGAATGTTCACAAGCAACAGCAGAGTCCAAGAAACAGTACGTGGACCCGGAGTCTACCAACATTTGGATGGGTATAGGCTGGAGATGGTCCAGAACACACAACAGAGGAGAGATGAGAGGTATATAAAGAGAATTTGGATCAGAAAGAGCGGACGCATTGAGATGCATTGGACTTGTAGTTGCACAAATGAGTTCAATGCGACTTCCAGTTTGTGCTGAGTCTTGGGAGCCGCGCTCTAGTTTTCCAAGAGATTCTCGGAGAGCGGAGTCCCTTGTTCCTCCAGAGTAGTTAATCGTGCCCTGACCGGTTGTTTCCTAGGGCATCCATCTACCTTGTGGTCCTTCGATCCGCAGTATAGGCAGAGATTATTGTCGATACAGCGCTTGCGCTCATTGCTGTTCAATTTTCTGTCTCTGCCTAGTTTGTCAGAGAGGTCAACACATGGAGTGGACAGAGATAGTGATTTAACAATGGAGGATGGTCGTCTGGAGGGTTTTTGGGAACTCCGAGATAGCGCAGTTTGTGGCGGAGTTGTAAATGACTGGGGACGAGACAGAGCGGAGCTTTGCAAGGAGACGGAGAACTGAGCCATTCTATCCTGTTTTCAGTGGTGACTGTCTGCTGCCTCCTTCTCCGTATTATGGAAACGGTCTCGTTCGCAATTTCGTTCCCAATAGCGATTGTCGAAGGTGATTGCCAGTTGATACATGGCATGAAAGGAGGTGGGTTTTCCCTGTTCCCTGTTTGCTATCAGGTCCTGGAGGCGATTTGGCAGTCCCTGGTAAAAGCAATGGCATAGAACTGTATCACCCCAGTTCAACTGTGCTGCATACCGCATGAATTCCACATTATAAGTTGCAATTTTATCTCTTGGCTTCATGCAGAGGTTGTCAATGAGACTAGTAGCATCCCCTACTGGGTCTGAGAGTCCAAAATGCACTCGGAGCTCTTCAACAAAGAGGTGCCAAGTGACAAGCCAGGGTTGTGCATAACCAAGATCTTCCTGTTGTAGTGCGACTTCGAACTAATCTTGCACTACACCGGAGAGGTAGGTCATCGCAAAATTGATTTTCTCTTCATTGGTAGAAAATTGCAAAGGGTTGGCATGAAAAAAGAGTCGGCATTGGAATAGGAAGTGATTTAGCTTGTGGGGGTCAGAGCCGTCGAAGGTGTCTGGAATACGGGCCTTCGATTGGTGGAGCTTTAGTGCTGATCCTCTATTAAGGTTTTCCAATATTTGTCAGAGAGCCTTAGCTAACTGGTTGCTAACGGGGTTATGGTCAGCCACAAGTGGAGTTTGGAACACAGGGGTAGGAACAGGATTAGGAGCGTCGACCCAGTCTGGGTCGTCATTGACATGAGGAACAGTGGAGGGATCCACACCATGGAATTCCGAAGGTTCCACTGGAAGTGGAGATGAGCGGGATCACACCGAAGTGTGAGGTGTCCCTAATTGGAGATATCTCGACCTTCTTGGAAAGCCAGAAGTAAAGCGACCGATAGTTTGGTCGGCGAGAGAAATGGAGTTACTCCCGGAAGAGGGAGCTGCAGATTGGCAAGACATCAGGAAATAAAGCACAATAGGAACCGGTGTGAGTCTATAAATTCTGTCAAGGACAGAATTTGGAAGAATAAAAGGGGTAGAATGATAGACAGAAACTACAATTCGGGACGGAGTAAGGTACTATGGCGGAGAGAAGTATTACTTAGCGATAGTACAAAGAGGACTCCGGTGGGTAGTCAAGAACGGTGGAGCAGAGAACGACTTATTGAACGACCTTGGCTTCAACTTATATGTTGCGCCCCGGTCTCCGGTCATGAGTTGGTCGTGTATTTTGGAGTGATGGAAGTCGTCAGGATAAAGGTCCTAAGAGTTAACTGAAGAGGTCTGAGTGGACAAGACAAGAGTAGGACCAGATGACGTTAATTTACAGACTGAGAAATTACACTGTAACTACTCAGTACTTATAGGAAGTCCGGAATAGGAAGAGAGTAGTCTACTACACTATCCTACTATTATTAATATTAGGAGAATAATTAAGAGAAATAAATTATATAATTATCATATTTCTGGAATATAACAAAGGGAAAGTTTATATGATTTGAAAGCTTTTGGCTCAAATGTTAGTTTTATTTCAATCTTGTGGTCCCAAGTTCTTGCTGGTGGAAATTGTTCACTTTTCTTCTTGTTGAATAGTGATAAGTATTTGTTGTCAGAGAGCCAAACTCTATGCCGGAATTAAGCCAACTGCTCTTTGTTCAGTGTTTGACAAAGAGAACTCGATAGAGTTCCTGTTGGATTTCTTACACTACTTATACAAATATCTAACCCTAACCTCATACTAAAGTCCTGCACTTCCATATGGGTCACTATTATCCCACGCGTCCATTGATAAGAAAATAAAAGAAAAGAAAAAGAAAAGAATATTAAATAATGACTTAGCCGTTTTGCTAAGTCATGACATTTGTGGTATTCTTCTAGAACCATTTGTTCAGTAGTTTGGTTATCTTTCTACTTATCTTTCTGTGCTAGTACTTGTGAAGCAGAGATTTTAGCATTTAATTTATAAATCTTATGGTTCATTAACCATGGGTCTTCTCCTTGAGAGTCGAGTAATTCACTAAAATTCTTTGTTAGTTTAGCGTTTCTCCATTTCATCATACCTTTCTTCTAATCAATAATTGGATTGTGTTTCTTGAGCCATGGAATTCCTAGTATAATTCATGGTCATCCTAGGTCTACAATTGTAAGTATGAGTTTAATCCGTTGTTGATTGATAATTGCATCTAGTTTGACATAGTCAGTTATTTTTTTGTTTTTGTTTATACTTTCGTCTTCATTTTATATTGAAAGAGGTTTTTTGAGTTTTCTTTTTGGTAGATTTCAGTCCTTAATAAGGGTCTTGTTGATTAAGTCAAGTCTTGTTCCTAAATCTATTAGTGATAAAGTGTCCATGGTTTTCCTTCTTAAAAGCACTTGTGTGAGAGAATAAAGGATGTTAGATTAACATAGTTTCAACTGCATTTCTACAATGTCTTTTATATGTAGTCCGTTTACTTGTCTGTCATTGTCCTTTGTACTGGAAGTTTTGAGTGAGTTAGGCATGGGTCCTAGTCACTTTGGGGAAAATCCTTCTTTTCATCATTAGAGTCAGAGTCAGTTGCTGAGGTTTTTTCTTCTGGGATGTTTTCTATGAATTTTCTTTTTTTGTTAGTCTTTTTGGTGAGGAAATTCTTCTTAGCCTTGTAGGTCTTGTTACAGGATAGAGTTTTGAAGTTGGGTTTTCTTAGTGTCACAAACTTCATTCAGTCATATCTCCACCAAATCTTTGATGATTCCCACGGTTTTGAAGCCAGCTTAAAGCCCTTAAGAAGGCCTTTTGATTGATGCCAGTCACATCTCAAGGCAATCAATAATGGCCAAGATATTAAGCAGATCAACTGGTAACTACTATGTTACTGTTTATTAAATTGCTAATATCTCGGAAACCGGCGTGATCAATGCTTTGGTTCTAGACTCAGCAGAAGCCCTCTTCATAATGCTCAGAATGAGCCTAGAATAACCTCAAGGCAATTAATATTAGTGGAGATATGAAGACCTTAATGTTTGCACATGGACTTCATTAATTACCCATTATCACAAATGGTTACTTACTTGATTTTGTGATTTGAGAAAAGAGTTCTTCAAGAGAGTTCAAGCAAGGTTTAGATAATAACAAGAGATGTTGTTAAGTCTGAGGTCTAATCCTCAGACTATGAGTCCTTATATACAAGAAAGTGAT
>Ga0157360_1000915_pt1 | contig 11074 bp, 14 predicted proteins | sample AttlaeALBM1_FD_111483 | JGI IMG/M metagenome (GOLD analysis project Ga0157360, IMG submission 111483) | Fungus gardens microbial communities from leaf cutter ant in Ribeirão Preto, State of São Paulo, Brazil - Atta laevigata ALBM1 | ecosystem: Host-associated > Fungi > Mycelium > Unclassified ... | reverse complement strand
TTGATTGCCTCAAGATGTGACTGGCATTGATCGAAAGGTCTTCTTAAGGGCTTTAAGCTCGCTTTGAGACCGTGGGAATCGTCGAAGAATTGGCGGAGATATGACCAAATGAAGTTTGTGACAGTACTCCTTCCATTACATAGTCCAAGGCATCTGCCTCCACCCTCATTTCCTTATCTATGTCTGGAATTGCTAAAACTGGTTCCATAGTGAACACTGCTTTGAGTTTTCCAAACACTTCTTCCTGCTCCTTTTCCCACTTTCATTTCTGCTCTTTTCTGACCAGCACATGTAGCGGTGTTGCTATTCTAGCAAAGTCTTTTATGAACCTCCTATAATAGTTGGCAAGACCTAGGAACTTTTGTACTTCCTTGACATTTCTTGGTACTGGCCAATTGAGAACTCCTTCTACCTTTTCTCTCTGCATCTTTACCCCTTTTGGGTCAATCACTACTCCCAAGAATTCTATCTCTCTGACCTTCCACTTGCATTTTTCCGGTTTTACAAACAAATCATTCTCTTCTAGCCTCCTGAGCACTTTGTCTACTAACTCGTCATGCCCCTCCTCTGTATCTGTGGCTACTAAAATGTCATCAATGAAGGTCGCGGTATCCCCTTGATTAATGAGATCTCAGAATAGGTCATTTATTATTGTTTGGAAGGTAGTGGGGGAGTTTGTCAGCCCGAAATACATAACTGTGGGTTCATAAGCTCCAATATGCATTGTGAATACTGCCTTCCATTCGTCTCCTTCCTTGATCCGGACATTGTTATAACCCCATCTTAGATCCAACTTTGTAAACACCTTTCTTTTCCCTACTCTGTCCAGTATGTCTGCAATAAGTAGTAGGGGGTATCCATTTTTTATCGTTCATTGGTTTACATGATGATAATCTTATACCATCCTTCTTTTCCCATCCTTTTTTGCCACAAAGTATACTGGTGATGTTTGTGGTGATTTGGAGGGGTAGATGTACCCTTTTTGCAGTTGATCTTCCATGAACGCTTGCACTTCCTCCCTTTCCTCTCTTGACAATGAATATACTTTCCCTTTCCTTGGTGTAAACCCCTCTTTCAATTCTATCATGTGATCCCAGGCCTTTCGCACTGGCATTCTTTCTGACTCTCTTTTCCCAAAGACTTTCTTTCACTTCCAAAACCTTTTGGGCACTAATTTCCTCAGTGTCTCTTTATCTTCATCCTTTTCTATCTTCTTTACTTCCTTTTTCCTTTCCTCTTGCTTCCTTTTTCCACATATAGGTGGACACCTTGTCATTTTTACCTCCCCTTTTTCCTAATTTATCTCTGGGTTATGGGCCACTAGCCACGGCATCCCTAATATAACCTCAGTCTTTTCCAGGTTGCATATGTCCATCCTGACTCTCTCTACATGTCCTTTAAAGAACATGTTGCACTCGACTTGGTGCATTATTGCTTCTCCCACATTTATTGTCCCATCCACGTTTTTGACTATTAGGGGTTTTTTTACTCTTTCCATTTTGAACTCCTTCTCTCTCGCAAAGGTCGTATTCATGAATAGACCTGTTGCTCTGCTATCTAGCAGGGCTTTTACTGCTATCCTGTCATGACTTTCTAGCTTCTCTAATCCCACTTTCATCTACACTTCTCTTAGCGGCCATAAGGTGTGCCGCACATCTCTTACTCTCTCAGTGTTGTTTGCAAAATTTAATTTATTTCCCAGCTTTTCCGGGCACAATATACTGTACAAATTTGAGGAGGCCAGCCAAGAGCTTACTGACCTCCATTCTCTTTTGCCGACTCTTGCGGCATCTCCACTACTCTTGCTCTATTTCTCTTCCAACATTTTTGGGCCATATGGCCAAACTTCCCACAGTAATAACACGTTCTGTCCCCCCCTCTTCCTCTGTCGACATCCATTGTATTTGGGTCTCTCCCTGGACCCATTTGATTTCCTCCTCTGCTAAATAAGTTTCCTCCTCCTTCCCTATTTCCTCCTGTATGCAGAACTCCCACCTACCAGGTTATTTGCCCCCCTCTTCCTCTATATGATCCTCCCCCAAAACTTCTCCTTGGCTGTGCATTTTCCCCTGGGTGCACCGCATTCCTCCCCAACATCCTCTTCTCCACCCTACTCTGCCTCTAGTTCCTATCTAACCTTACCACTCTTCCTTGCCACTCTCCTATGGTGGACGGCGGTTCTTCTTCCTCTACTAGTTTTCTTCTGATGGCCCCGTTGAGGCCTCTTTTGAATTCTTCAATGAGGGGTTGACTCTTATAGCCACTCCTCCTGGCGACTTTTTTGAACTCCTGGATATACTCATCACACGTCCTTCCTCCCTGCTCTATCATCCACAACTGTTCTATCTTTCTCTCCTCTTCTGATGTCTCTCCAAAGTCGTTCCTGATTTTTGTGAACAACTGCTCTACTAATTCTACCTCTGACTCTTCTTTTGCTAACTCATCCATCAAATTGTCCTTCCATGCTTCTGCTACTCCCCCTTGCACGTAGGACAATACCCAGGCCACCTAGGTCATTGCTGCTTCTTCCGTCATCTTCATTCTGATGTAAATACAAGCTGCATTGATGAACGTGCTCACATTCTCCATTTTTCTACTAAATACTTGAGGCCTTGTGACCTCTATTCTGCTCCCCTGCTGTTGGAGGAGCATGGTGTTGACCTACTGTTGCAGGGTGGCAATCATGGCGAGGAGTTGTTCCTTGCGGGTTGGTGGTGGTGGTTGTGGGGCGGGTGCTTGGGAGAGTTTTCCCCTTGATTGTTGTTGTTGCCGTGACATGTTGTAGGGCAGCAGTGGTGATGGTGATGGTGGTAGTGATGGGGAAAATGATGATTTGTATTCGGACTCAGTTTCTTGGTCCAATTCTCGATCCAGGGTGAACTCAAGGCTACGTCTAACAGGGAGTGCGATCTTCTCCTGTCTAGACTCCTATTTCCTTACTAACTACTGCCCTAATCAAAGGTGTACGCAATTGTCCCTAAGGAAGGAACCCCTAAACTAAGTGGCCTTTTAAGAAGTGACCACCGATCTCCTGTGTGTACCCGTCACAATAGATGACAGCATGGAGCTTATATAGAGAAAAATATAACTAGTAGGCCCAATTAACAGGTCAGGACTTGAATAGAACACCTGGACTTGGTGTTCAGTCTTCTCCCTTAGTCTCTCTTGACTGAGAAGTCCTCTTTACAGCTAGGGCCCGCTATCCAAGAGGCTTATGAGTGCTGTGCTCACTAGCAAGGGCGATGAGAGAATAAGTGGTGGTGGGGGTACTCACTCGCAGTGCTGGAATTAAGCCAATTGTATGTAGAACGAATATGAGCAGAGATCGAGGTAATCGGTGCTCGGGAGTAGAATCAAGTTCTTTTGTTATCACTAAGTCTTGACGACTCAAGGACCACTTGAGGTGAGTGTTTAGGAAAAACTCGATGGAGTTCTCTGTTAGATTTAACTACCTACTTATACTACTTTTACAAGTGGCTGTACACTACTAGTCCATGATCACATGCCCTTCTAGAATGTTCTACAATCACATGATCTTGTCACGTGATATGGTTACTTCAGTTTCCATGCTATTTATATCTTGTCTACATTGTATAACTTGATATTTGCAATCAAGTGTTTGAACACATGGGAAACTTGTTCCTTCTTGGGGATCTCATAACAACCAAGTTGATTTAGGTCAAGAAAACCATTGTCTATCATGTGGAATTGGAGTTGATTACTAATAACTTTCTCAATAAGCTTACCAGCAGTATTGAGTAAGATAATAAAGTGAAAGAATTTGGGTGTGCTATATGACTTCTTATTTGGCTTAGGGATAATAACAGTATTGACAGCTTTGAAGTAAGATGGCCAAAACTCTAAGTTGATATAAGCATCAACAATGTTTACTATTTTCTCCAAGCATAGGTTGCTAGCAAATAGGGTTTTAAAATGTTTTCAAGAGATGTGGTCAAGTTCTGGGACAGATAACAATGAACACTTAGCTATTGCATCTTTGAATTCTTGTTTAGAAAAGGCAGGCCAATCAATGGGATTTGCTTGGGGGACTTCATTGAGGAAGTGGGTGTCAACAGGTCTGTTCTCAGCAGAGTTATAGGAGTTGTGGAGGGCATACCATAGGTCTGGAAGGATATTACAGGGTTGATTCTCATACAAAATGGATTCAATAGCTAGCATCAATTTCTTCCAAACCCAGTTCATTAAATCCCAGGGTCTTTTATTTGAGAATGCAATTTTATATATTTTATTGTTGAAGAACTTTTTTTGGTGACCCAAATAATGGCCTTGAATTCCTTCCAGTGTTGGAGATCACCTGATGCTCAGTATCTATTGAGACCTGTGGTACAGTCTTGGTTCTACCACTCTTTTGAATGCTTTGTGATGTGTTTTAGCTTTGCATAGTTGTTCCAAGACTCTTTGAAAGTATCGGCTATCTGCTGGAATACTCTTTCTAATTTCTCTTTGGTTGTGATATTTAATGAATTTATGTTGGAGAAGCCATTGATAAGTAATGCTATGAAGTTTTCCTCTTTCTCATTATCTTTACTGATTGACCTGAAACTAAGGTCAATGTTAGTTTCTGTGATGCCTACTTTGATAGTGAGTGGAACATAGTCAAAAGGTTTGCAAATGTTAGGATGAAGCATATATTGTCCAAATCCTCTATTGTCAGGGGGAAGAAAGACAAGATCTATAACAAAGTTAGAGTCCCATGTGTTGTTTGCAAATCTAGTAGGTCCAGGGTTCAGAGGGGGAGAGAGCTCCAAGCCAAAGCTACTGGTGATAATGAGGAGGTCTTCAGTATGGGTGGAATGGTGTTGGAAGTTGGGGTCCTAGTTACTGTCCCTAATATTGAAATCACCTGTCATGATAATCATACCTTCCAAACTGATGATATTTTGACACAAGAAATGTAAGGCAGTTTGATTGCTGTTAGAGTAGATGTTAATAATGAAGTTTATATTGCAGTCAGAGTAGAAGGCCAAGACATTAATGTCTCAGTGATTGATGATATCAAGGCGCAGAGCAAATCTAAGCTTTGACAGTTTTTTATTGATGTAGGTGGTGACATAGGGTAGTTGTCTTGTGATAGATTGGGGCAGATGAATAGGGTCTATTTGGGGTAGTTGAGCATACCAAAAATGGGATCGCTTGCAGGGTTTGTGTGACTAGGGACTCGTCTGATAAGGGACCTAGGCAGTTCTTAGATAAATACAATATCTGTTGAGTTTTTGTTATTTTCTAAGATGATGTTAATCAGTACTTTGTTTTTCCTGATGTTCTGAGAGAAGATCTTAAGGCTTTGCTCAATCATAGATTCTTACCACCTACAGCTAGGCGAATTGAATTGGTCCTGATTCCATGGGCTTCCTGTACTTTTTTTGAATGCCACTCACAGTTAAACTGATTCCTCCAAAATGGACATTTAACATCATCAGCAGAGTGTTTGCCCTTGCAATTGATGCATTTGAAAGAGTGAAAGCATGGTTTGCTTGCTTTTGTTTCAAGTCTAGGAGGATTTATTTTGAAGTTTGCTTTGTAGCACCATGTTAGGTCTCTGTGGTGCTTGACTTTGTATGGGCTATTGCATTTCTGGCATTTTGATCCATGTGAATGACAAGCAAAAGTAGTATGGCCTTACTTTCAGCAGTTCTTATATTGAGGGACACTGGGGTTCATATTAGTTCTACAAATTTTGGCTATGTGCTTGCCTATATTGAAGCATCTGTTGATTAGATTTTGGCTTTGGTGCCATTTGGGAGTCCCATATATCAATCTAGATAATAGCCATGTTAGATTTAGAAGACACTTTAATAATGTGGGGGCTAGATGTTAATGTGACGTCGTTAAACAAGTAGATTCTCTTGATAACCTCTTCAATTTGGTTGTGGGTAATAGGGGTACCATTATTGGTTAGATATGGTATGCCCAGGATCTTCAGGTATGATTTGGATTGGGGGAGTTGTGGAGAAGAAACCTCATTGGTATTGACATTGGTGGAATCTTTAATATAGTTCTCTATGATGTTCATATCTAATGCTGAGGTGACTTGATTAGTAGTTATGATAATTCCTATGCTATCAAACTGGATGAAGTCTGCTGTCACATTTGATTTCGTAGACTTGAGGAGTCTATTGATATTGAAGATATGTTTGTTAGCACATGAAATGACTATATTTGAATTATCCTGGCTTATAGAGATAATAACTTGCTTCCTAGAAGGTCCTTTAGTAGTCATATTGAGTTTGGGGCAAGCCTTATGGCTGATGCCTTGGGCAATATTATGGATTTCAATTATCTTTTTTGGCACCAATTTGAGAAAGGCCTCTTTGACTTTCAGGATGTTTTCTACTTTGCCTTTTGTCACTTGAGCAAATAACTTTAAGCCTAGTTTAGATTTGACTAGTTTGGATTTAGCCAGAATGATTGTACTAGGCTTAGGGGGAATAGAAGGAGGAATCTAAGATATTTGCCAAGTGAGGTATGTTGCCTGCCTTTGAGTCTTTTGGGTTTCCCCTATTGAATTGTGATGCAATGCATTGATGAAAGGTTCTCAAGTTGCTGTCTGCCATGAGTTTGTTCAATCCAGAGTTGTATATAGCCAAGATAATGTTCTAGGCTATAAATCCAATATCAGAAATCTGAGGGATATCTAGGCCGTCTTTGTTGCCAAGGGGTCTCTGTTTGATGAAGATGGCAATTCTTTGAAGAGAACATACAATGTTCTTGGCATCACCTTCTAAAACCTCAATTGTGCCAAATAAGGAAATTGAACTGAAGTTACTATCCCATAGCGTTGGGTCCATAGGTTGATTAGCTTGATATGGGATGGTAGAGGGTTCTAGATTGACAGGGTTTATCGTGAAGTTTGCGCCGGTAGGGTGTGTTACAGGGTCAGGTGTAATCACCTCATTTTGATTGAGGGACACATTGCTTTGAGAGAAGGTGGCCCTGTCATCAGCTTGGTCTGCTCACAAGTGTTGGTCAATGAGATTGGGTGTAGTGTCAAGTTTGACATTTATACCATTTTTCACAAAAACATGCTCAGCATAGTTGACTTCTGAGGGGAGGAAGAGTTCATAGGGAATAGGGATGCACTTCTGGGTCCTTCGATACTAGGGCAGGAAGGAGATCTACCCCATGATAAGTCGACTGCTGAGTCGGTGAGATATTTGTTGGTATGTTCAGTACTTATGAAGAGGCTAACAAAACTAAAATTCACTATTCTACACTTAGGCGCTGTTATGCCGCAAGCAAATTTTCCATGGAAGATAACATTTATAACAATGGATTCTTAATTGGAATTTGCTCTAGAACCCTTTCTATATTCTCAGAATATAACATTATATGATGAGTACATTAAGCAGGTGATAATCGACCTAGAGCTTGTGTTGAGACCTTGAGAAGGAATTAAAATGAACTGGCATCGGGTTACTAAGAGAGTTACTAAGGGACTATGCTCTAGATCCACTTTTGGATAGACTAACTTAGAAAGATGGTAAACTTGTACTCTAGGACCAGTACTACTTAGATGAAGAACTTAGACTGATAGACTTTGTACTTGTAAATAAGCATTGATGGCATCAGATAGATTATATTTAGATAAATGACCTCTAGGACGTGACTTGGAGATACTAGACATTTATTGGGACTTGCTAACTGTTTAACAGATATTTGAAGAAGTCCAGATTACAAAGCAGCATCAAGAGTATGATAGAGGAAGCTAGAAGAATATTCTAGAAGGAAGCAGTGATGAAGACACGTCATATTTGATAGGAAGGACTTAGTAAGAGAACATGTCATCACAAAGAAAGGAGAGAACTGCATCATTAGTGGGATTTTGGGAGGACTTAAGAGAGAAAGAAGTCAATGGAATCCTAAAAGTAGTAATAGCTTCCTTTTTATATCTCATTTCTTGACTTTTAGCTATTTGTAATATCTTTAATATAGTATCCAGAGTACAGTTGGATCAGAGAAGAATCTCTTGACTCCTACCTCCATTTACACTGCCTCTGGAATTGTGAATGCAGATCTATTGAGAGTAAGAAGACTAGGACTAGTGGGGTATCTTGAGAAGAACACAGAATATATCCAGAACTCAATCTAGGGAGAAGGTGCAGATGCAACTCGGGTAGGCTTCAGAGAGGACAGCAGGCTGGGAAAGCTTGGCTAGGTGCATACTTAGATTGTATTATACCTGTAAGATTCAGTGTTGGGGGTGTAGACAAGAGGGCAACTGAGTGTGGAGAGTCCATGAGTAATCAACTAATTGTATTTTCCAGAGAAGCTTTTGTCACAATATATAAAGGTTGACATCTTAGTGAGGCTATGTGACGACAATCTAGAGAGATCTTACAATCCTTTTACAACCACTAACATATATTTTACTGGAACTGCATATAATTCTTATTTCTCTAATTATTTATAAACCTTCAACTTTGATAATCTCCCCTTAGACCTTTAGCACATAATTGGGAGCTGGCATATCATTGTTTTGTTTGTCCTAGTATGCAATTCCCTTTTGCACCCTTTCAGCACTACTATCTGTGATGGAGATAAGAGTGAAAGAAGCAATACTGTCATGTGATATCTTTCTATACTCCACCTTAGTAATAAGAAAAAGAAAACAAAAACTTAACCGTTTTGCCAAGTTATGACACCTGAAGTGTTTAACTTTGACAACGGATAGAGTCCTACTGTGGCACAACTCCTAAGAGTAAAAGCATAGCTCATTTCCTCTTATTTACTTTCACCTATATTATTTTCTTTTGTTTGTGTATCTAAGTAGGTACTTTGTACTTACTACGGTCTATTTATGTGCCCTATATAATAAATCATTGATTTTAAAAATAAAATAAAAAATAAAAAAAAGACAGATGTGCAAGAGGAAAGTGACTCATAGAGAAGCATAGGACATTATAGTAGGGTTAGGATTACTGTTTGTGTATATAGTATACAAAATCTAACAAGGACTCTATTGAGTTCTTCTTGTCAACTCAGACTTAGAGGGTGATTAAGTTATCTTAGGCTAAGTTGATATAGTTCTCTTCTTCTACTCAAAGACCCATGATATAATATTAGGACTGTCAGTGACTAACTTAAGACCTTAATTCTGAGTTAGAATCAAGAAAGCTCTTCAGGGTTAGAAGAGAACTCAATGAAGATCTTGATTAATTGTGCTATACTATATATACAAGTTATGCTATTTGTTCTTGTTTAATCTAAAAGTGTCCATCAGTCCTTAGTTTGATTCTAGTTTATGTTATATTTTTTTTGGTCATGGTCAAGGTAACTCATGACAAGGACAATCAGTGGCTGTTTGTCTAGGGAAAAGACTGTAGATGATTTCTGGCCACTTGGAATTAGCAGTCATAGTGAGAAAGGCATCTGGTTTGTGGAAGTGTCTATAAATGGCCATAGCATCTCTAAACAACTAGGTTATAAATCTGGGACTTCCCATATAAAAAGAAAAAAGAATGAGTTTATGTCCTAAAGGTATAACATTTTCTTCATCATGCCAATCATGCACAACAGTATCCTATAGTCCCTGGTAGAGCTCAGATCTAAGTGTGTTCCAGCCCAGTTGAGTTTCCTCATAATTTGAACTTGCATCATCAACAAACTACTAGAATAGCTTTCTATCATAGAAGAGAGATGGCTAAGGACCATCTCTGACATGAAGACAATAGGCATAGTAGCATATATCAGACACCACCTTTGAGCAAGCTCATTCCTCTCCATCTCTTTGTCTTCTATTCTCCCCTTGTTCTCTCAGTTGAGCCCCATAGATTGGAGTTCTTGGATGCTACCTATTCTCCTCCTTTGAAAATAACAGAACATAATGGAAAGTAGCATTGACACAGCAAAATAAATTGAGCGCAGGGGAAAAGAGGGAAAGATAGAAAGACTTAATTAAAATGTAACTACAATCCCATATTTATATGTAAATATCTGAAACAAGTGCTCCAGCAAGTGGAGTTTCCAAGACAACTCGATGTCATTCAATAACAAGGGTTTCATTTCACGACAAGCATATGAAGGATGGTTCTGTTTAAGTCATTCTCCTCTTGCCTGTAATACCACATCTCTATTATCCAATGCATGATGGACTCTTTCCTCAGGAATGATAACTGCAATCTCTTCAGCAGTAGGCAGATTGTGAGTTCTTTGATCTTGCTATAAATGAACATGCAACCTAATTGTGATCTTTTGCTATTCATCTGCTGGTTTTTCCTTGATAAGCTTATATGCATGACAGCAGTGACTAATATATGGGTAACTGTCTAGAAGCATCATCTGAAGATTGTCTATTACCACAGGATCCAGTTTATTGTTGTTGGCTCTCCTGACATTGAGCTGCTCTGCTGTGTCAAGGATATAGATTTGTGCATACATTGGAGTTTGATCACCATGAGGGAGGAGAGCATCAGTAAGATGATGAAACTCTCCCTGAATTTTGAAACAATACTAGACTAGATGCCTATTATTATACATTGAAACATCTGATCTATATAAAACATCAAAAGATAAAACCTAACTTATTTTTGGTATAGTTTTCAATATTCCAATATTCAGACCTTCCCAGATTGCTTGCAAGAAGTCATTGTAAGGGTAAGTCCAAGAGTTAACTCAGAAGTCACACCAATAAGCTATATCAAGGTCCAGAAAGCTAGGTTGATCTTTGAGTGAAGCTAGATTTAACTATACAAGCTCCTGTATATATGTACTATAGCAATACAACTACTAATTAGGAACTGTCAAATCAATATCCAAGGCAATAATACCAGACTTGGATGTATCTCAGATAAGAGGATCTTTGCTAAGCACAACCCTAGATTGAACCTGGTCTTACACACTGTCAAGGCCTCCTTTTTAGCCATCTGTTGATTTGGGGTACATTATATATTTTTTTCTGGTGTGTTTGAAAGAAATATTTGCGATAACACCAATGATGAATGATCAGAATATTTGTGATGATATCAATTGATGATGTCACATAAGAATGATCAGACTATCTTTTGACAAGTATATAACAACTCGTGAACTGCCTGTTACTACTAACATACTGATG
>Ga0157360_1000914_pt1 | contig 11076 bp, 18 predicted proteins | sample AttlaeALBM1_FD_111483 | JGI IMG/M metagenome (GOLD analysis project Ga0157360, IMG submission 111483) | Fungus gardens microbial communities from leaf cutter ant in Ribeirão Preto, State of São Paulo, Brazil - Atta laevigata ALBM1 | ecosystem: Host-associated > Fungi > Mycelium > Unclassified ... | reverse complement strand
CTGTTGTCTACTCCTATAGGATCACAATGTAGACTAGTTACTTGTACTCCTCCTATTCTGGACTTAGTATAAGTACTCCAGTAGTTACATCCTAGTTCCTTAGTTCGTAGATTAAAGTCATTTGCGTCTTCTACTTGTCCTATCCTCACTCCTATCAATCTATACCACTCTTCTCCGAAACTCCTGGCAACAATTCTGTCCTCCTGAAATACACAACCACACATGCAACAGCAGATCGAGGCACAGCACACAAGCTGAGGCCAAGATTGTTCCTCCACTTTTGTTGTCAACTCCTTTTTACTCTGAAGTAATTCCACTCCACTTCAGGTCACTCCACTCCCGCTCCGCATGTCCGTGACACAAAACCTCAAGTGCTTTGAGGAAAGATAGAGGAAGTGAGTGCGTTCATTAACACAGCTCGATTATATTTGAGAATGAAGATGACGAATGAAGTGGCAACAACCCAGGTGGCCTGGGTATTATCATATGTACAGGGAGAAGTAGCAGAGGCATGGAAGGACAATCTGTTGGATGAGCTGGCCAAGAGAGAGTCAGAGGTGGATACAGTGGAGAAGTTATTCACAAAAATAAGAAATAATTTTGAAGAAATGTCAGAGGAGGAAAAAAAAATAAAGCAGTTGCAGACAATGGAATAAGAAGGGAGGACCTGCGATGAGTACATGCAGGAATTTGAAAAGGTCACCAGGGGGAGCAGCTACATAGGAAGACCCCTTATAGAAAAGTTCAAAAGGGGACTAAATAGGGCCATCAGAAGAAAGTTGGCCAAAGCAGAGGAACTGCCAACCACCATTGGAGAGTAGCAAGAAAGAGTGGTAAGGTTGGATAGAAATCAGAGACAGAGCAGAGGATGTTGGGAAGGAATGCGGCGTGCTCAGGTAGAAATGCACAGCCAAGGGAAGGATATAGTGGAGGATTGTATGGGAGAAAGGAAGGGCAAATTACATAGAGAGCAGGAAGCAGCAATAGAGGTTATTGGAGGCCAAGTATACCCACCCAAAATCAAATGGGTTCAAGGAGAGACCCAAATGCAATAGATGTAGACAAAGGGAGAGAAGGAGACAAAACTTGTTATGTGTGCAGAAAATGGAGCCATATGGCTAAAAATTACTAGGAAAGATGGAAAAAGGAGAGGGTAGTAGAAACATCACAAAAGTTGGCAAAAGACAATGAAGAACAGTAAGCTCTTGGCTGGCCTCCAATAACCTGCACAGTGTATTGTGCCCAGAAAAATTGGGTATCAAATTAAATCTTTCCAATACCACTGAGAGAGTAAGAGATGTGCGGCACACACTCTGGCTACTACGGGAAATATGAATGAAAGAAGGACTAGAGAAGCTGGAAAAATATGAGAGGGTGGCAGTAAAGGCATTGCTAGATAGTGGAGCAACAGGCTTATTCATGGATACAGCCTTTGCTAGAGAAAAAGGGTTCAAGATAGAAAAGTTAAAAAACTTGCTTTTGATTAGAAATGTAGATGGAACAGCAAACATGGGGGGAGCAATAATGCACCAAGTAGAGTGCAACATGTTCTTTAAAGAATATGTAGAAAGAGTTAGGATAGATGTGTGTAACCTAGGAAAAACAGAGGTCATACTAGAGATGCCATAGTTGGATGCCCACAACCCAGAAATAGATTGGGAAAAGGGAAAAGTAAAAATGACATGGTATCCACCTATATGTGGAAAGAAGAAACAAGAAGGAAAAGGAAAAGAAGTAAAGAAAGTAGAAAAGGATGAAGATGAGGAGGTGCTAAAGAAGTTAGTATCTAAAAGGTTCTAGAGGTGGAAGAAAGTATTTGGAAAGAAAGAGTCGAAAAGGATGCCAGTGCAAAAGGCCTGGAATCATGCTATAGAGTTAAAGGAGGAATTTGTACCAAAAAAGGGGAAGATCTACTTGTTGTCAAGAGAGGAAAGAGAAGAGGTGCAAGCATTTGTGGAGGATTAGTTGAGAAAGGAATACATTCGACCCTTTAAACTGCCCCAGACATCACTAGTACATTTTGTGGCAAAGAAAGATGGAACACAAAGAATGGTGCACAACTATCATCACATAAACCAGTGGACAATAAAGAATGGATACCCTTTACCCCTTATTGCAGATATACTAGATGGAGTAGGAAAGAGGAAAGTGTTCACAAAACTAGACCTGAGGTGGGGATATAATAATGTCAGGATCAAAGAAGGAGACGAATTGAAGGCAGTGTTTACAACGTACATTGGAGCATATGAACCTATAGTCATGTATTTTGGGTTAACCAACTCCCCTGCTACTTTCCAAACGATGATGAATGATCTGTTCCGAGATCTCATAAACCAAGAAGATACAGCGACATTCATTGATGACATCCTAGTAGCCACAGATACAGAGGAAGGGCACGATAAGTTGGTAGAGGAAGTGTTAAAAAGACTAGAAGAGAACAACCTGTTTGTAAAGCTGGAGAAGTACAAATAGAAAGTGAGAGAAGTGGAATTTCTGAGAGTAGTAATTGGTCCAAAGAGAGTAGAGATGTAAAAAGAGAAGGTGAAAGGAATCCTCAACTAGCCAACACCTAAAGACATCAAAGAAGTACAGAAATTCCTAGGCTTTGCCAACTATTATAGGAGGTTCATAAAAAGCTTTGCTAGAATAGCAGAACTGCTACATGTACTGGTCAGAAAAGAGCAGAAATAGAAGTGGCAAAAGGAACAAGAGAAAGTGTTTGAAAAACTTAAGGCAGTATTTACTACAAGACCTGTCTTGGCTATTCCAGATATTGATAGAGAGATGAGAGTAGAGGCAGACGCCTCAGACTATGCAACAGGAGAAGTGTTGTTGACACAGTGTGAGGATGGAAAGTGGAGGCCAGTGGCCTTCATTTCTAAATTGCTGAATACCACAGAGCGGAATTATGAAATTTATGACAAAGAGATGCTGGCAGTGATTAGGTGCCTAGAAGCATGGAGGCACTACTTAGAAGGGGAAAAACTCAAATTTGAAATCTGGACAGACCATAAAAACCTCCAGTATTTTATGACGAACCAAAAATTAAACCATAGACAAGCAAGATGGGCCCTATACCTATCACAATTTAATTTTGGATTAAAGTATGTTCTAGGGAAGAGCATGGGGAAGGCAGATGGACTGAGCAGAAGACTAGACTGGTAGGAAGGAATAGAAAGGGATAACGTGAATCAAAAGTTAGTAAAGCCAGAATGGATCAGGGAAGTGGAAATAATAGTAGAAGAAGGAAACCTAAAGGATAAGATTAGAAAGACATAGGAGAGAGACGAAAAAGTAGTAAAAGCAGTGGAAGAACTAAAGAAAGCTGGAATAAAAACATCAAGGAATGAAGAATGGAAAATAGAGGACAGGATAATAATGAAGGAAAGAAGAATATATGTGCCAGAAGAGGAACTCAGGAGCAAAGTAATACAGTTACATCATGATACCCCAGTAGAAAGGCATGGAGGAAGATGGAAGACAACAGAGTTGGTCTATAGGAATTACTGGTAGCCAGGAGTAACAAAAAAAGTAGGAATATGTGAATAGATGCAATACTTGTCAAAGATACAAGAATTTAAGCAAAGTACCAGTGGGCAAACTAATGCCTAACACAATCTCAGAGAAGCCATGGAGTCATATCTCAGTGGACTTCATTGCCAAGCTACTACTAGCTCAGGGATACAATGCCATCTTAGTAGTGTGTAATCGATTTAGTAAAATGGCATACTTTATAGCAATTACAGAAAGGACGCTGGCAGAAGGCCTTGCAAAACTATTTTGAGATCACATATGGAAGTTGCATGGACTTCCAGAAAGCATTGTATCGGACAGAGGAGAGTAGTTTGCAGCGGGAATAATAAAAAAACTGAACTACTTATTGGGAATTCAAACAAAACTCTCGACGGTCTATTACCCTCAAACAGATGGGCAGATGGAAAGAACAAACCAGAAGCTGAAACAGTATCTGAGAGTCTTTATCGACCATAGGCAAAAGCAATAGCCAGATTGGTTGGAAACAGCAGAGTTTGCACATAATAACAAAATCTATGTGGCAACAAAAATATCACCATTTAAAGCAAACTATGGCTGAGACCCAAGGATAGGATTTGAAGGGAGGAGAAAGGGAAAATATGAAGTGGCAGGAAAATTTGTGGAAAGAATGAAGAAGATCCAGGAAGAAGCTAAGGCGACGCTAGGAAAAGTGCAGGAGGAGATGAAAAAGTTTGCAGATAAGAAGCGAAGGGAGGGAGAGGAGTACAGAGTAGGGGACTTAGTACTACTAAGTACAAAGGACTTGAAATGGCAGATAAAAGGAAAGAGATCGGAGAAGTTAACCAAACATTTTGTGGGACCCTACAAAGTCAAGGAGATTATCTCTAGTAATGCAATAGAATTAGAACTGCCTAAATCTATTAGAATACACCCTGTAGTAAACGTGAGTAGAGTACGACTCTATAAACTGCAAGTAGAGGAACAGAAGAAGATACCGCCAAAACCGGTCATTATCGAGGGGAATGTTATGACCTTGAGGAGTAACTTAGGTTGCAACTTCAAGTAAAGACTTGAAGATGATATAAGAGTTGAGAAAGAAAGGGAATGATACAATTGGTAAAGCGTAAAGAATACAGAAGAGTATCTACTGTATATATACCTATGTACCATGAGGAGTAAATAAGGAATACATGAGATCTGCTGAGTAAAGAACATGCCCCACCAGTGAGATGCTGACTGAGTCATTAGGTATATGAAGTAATATGAAACAAAGAAGTAGTCCATGTGGTTGCATCATGGTGAACACCTGTATGAAATGAGGTCAATTGTTACAAAAGCGCTCTTAGATAGTAGTACAATGGGGATGTTCATAGATAGAAAGACGGCAGCCAAACATGGATTTAAGCTGCAGAAGTTAGAAAGGCCAGTAAGAGTAAAAAATGTAGATGGAACATATAACAGTGAAGGGGCTATTACACATGAGGTGGAAGTAAACATGTATTATAAAAGCTATGTTGAAAGAATGAGGATGAATGTATGCAACTTGGGGAAAACAGAAGTAATTCTGGGAATGCCCTGGTTAGCAGCACATAACCCAGAAATCAATTGGAAAACAGGAGAAGTAAAGATGACAAGATGCCCACCTCTATGTGGTAGAGTAAAGATAAAGGGAAAGAAGAAAAAGGAAAGAAGAGTAGTAACATTGGAAGAAGAAAAGATCATTAGATGGACGATAGACAATAAAGAGGATTGGGGAGAGAAGAAGAAATTGAAGAGAATTAAAGAAATGGTCCCAGAAAAATTCTTGAAGTGGAGAAAAGTGTTTGGAAAGGTAGAGTCAGAAAGAATGCCAATGAGAAAAATTTGGGATCATGCCATAAACCTCAAAGAAACGTTTGCACCACGAAAGAGAAGGATTTATCTACTATCCAAAGATGAAAGGGAAGAGGTCTAGAATTTTGTGGAAAACAAGTTAAGAAAGGGATATATTAGACCAACAAAATCCCCTCAAATGTCACCAGTGTTTTTTGTAGACAAGAAGGATAGAAAAAAGAGAATAGTTATGGACTATCGCAACTTGAATAGCCAGACAGTAAAGAACAATTATCTACTACTATTAATCACAGAGTTAATCGACAATATGGGTGGCAAGAAAGTATTCATTAAAATGGATCTTAGGTGGGGGTTCAATAACATGATGATCAAAGAGGGTGTTAAGGGCTGAAGGCACTCAGAGGCATCTTAACCCTAAGCTGAGGTAAATGTCCTGAAAGCTAAGATGATATTCGAGTGAAGCTAGATCTAACTACATAAGCAATCTTATATACTAAAACTGATGGTCCGTGCGCACTAGTCACATGAACACTAACTAATAATACCACTGTCCTATTTATAGATCAACAGGCACATCAAGGTGGACATAGGAGAGAAGGGAAAGAGAGTGTGGGATAGCATCTCACAAATACTTATAATAGCTCTTTAGATGGGAGCCGTACTCACGATCTAGGCTGTTCCCTAGGATGTCCCCTTACAGAGGGCGATGAGTGGAAGGGAGCATTTACGACGCATGTGGGCTCTTTTGAGCCATGTAAGAAAGCTAAACTCCAAGCCAGAATAAAGCCAACTGCTCTTTGTTCAGCGATTGATAAAGAGAACTCGATAGAGTCTCCATTAGATTTGCTACACTATATATACAATTACTATCGTGGCTATACATCTTGTCTTCCACAGCCCTTATGTCCATTAGCTGACTTCTTTGTCACATGCTGTGATCATGCTGTGACCATTCTGTGACTTTGTGACTGTCATATGATATTTCCCACACTTCACCTTAGTAATAATCTAAAAGAAAAGAAAAGGAAAAGAAAAGAAATATAAATATTGACTTAGCCGTTTTGCCAAACCATAACAAGCCAACAGTTATGTTCTTTGGAATGACAAATTCACCAGTAACATTCCAGGCGATGATGAATAAAATACTAAGGGACTTAATAAACAAAGAAAAAGTTGCAGCATTTGTAAATGATGCACTAGTAGGAACAGAAACAGAGGAGGGGCATGACAAAATAGTGGAAAAAATATTGAGAAGACTAGAAGAAAACAACTTGTATGTCAAGCCAGAAAAATGCATGTGGAAAGTAAGGAAAATAGGATTTCTCAAAGTCATCATAGGACCTGATGGAATAGAAATAGAGAAAGAAAAGGTAGATGAAGTATTAAGTTGGCTAGAGCCAAAGAATGTGAAAGACGTTAGGAAATTTTTGGGCCTTGCAAATTATTATAGGAGGTTCATTAAGGACTTTGCGTGAGTAGCCAGGCCAATAAACATATTGATGAGAAAAGATGTAAAGTAGCAGTGGGGGCAGGAGCAGCAATGGGCCTTTGACAAGCTCAAAAAGATTTTCACGACAAGACCTGTATTAGCATCCTCAGACTTAGACAAAGAGTTTAGAGTAGAGGAAGATGCCTCAAATTATGCAACAGGGGGAGTACTCTCAATGAAGTGTTCCAATGAGTTGTGGAGACCGGTAGCTTTTATTTCCAAATCGTTGAATGATACAGAGAAAAACTATGAGATACACAATAATGAAATGTTAGCAGTAGTCAGATGCTTAGAGGCATGAAGGCACTTCCTAAAAGGAACAGTAGTTAAATTTGAGATCTAGACAGACCATAAAAATCTTGAATACTTTATAAAAGTACAGAAATTGAATCAAAGACAAGCGAGATGGGCACTATACCTATCTAAATTTGATTTTATGTTGAAGCATGTTCTGGGGAGTAAAATAGAAAAGGTAGATAGTCTAAGTAGAAGGCCAGATTAGGAGGTGGGAGTAGAGAAAGATAATGGAAATGAGATATTAGTAAAACCAGAATGGCTAGAAGTAAAGAGGGCAGAAATCGTAGAAATTGTAGTTGAAGGAGTAGACCTATTGGAGAAAGTAAAGCAATCAAAAGTAAAAGATGACGAAGTTGTCAGAGCGGTAGAAAAGATGAAACAAGCTGGAGTCAAAATATTAAGAGATAAAGAATGGAGAGAAGTTGACAGCATAATATATAAGGAAGGAAAGATCTATGTACCTAAGGATGATCAGCTTAGAACAGAAATCATTAGACTACATCACGATATGCCAGTAGGAGGTCATGAAGGACAGTAGAAGACAGTAGAGTTGGTAACCAGAAACTTCTAGTGGCCAGGAATTACAAAGGAGATGAAACAATATGTGAAAGGATGTGATGCCTGTGTCAAGGACAGAATTTTAGAGGATGGAGGTATAGGATAATAGATAGAAACTACACTCCAGAATGGAGTAATGTACTATGTCAGAGAGGAATGTTACTTAGTGATATTATAAAGAAGGCTCTAGTGAACAGGCAAGGATGTTGGAGTGGAGAACAACTTATTGAACAACCTTGGCTTCAACTTATGTGTTACGCCCTGGTCTCCAGTCATGAGGTTGGTCATGTATTTTGGAGTGATGGAAGTCATCAAGACAGAGGTTCTAAGGAGGCAAATGAAGGAGTCAGAGTGGACAAGACGAGAGGAGTTAGAGTGGACAAGACAAGATTAGGACCAGATGATGTTAATTTACAGACTAAGGAAATACACTGTAGCTACTCAGTACTTATAGTAAGTGCGGAATAGAAGGAGAGTAGTCTACTATGCTATCCTACTATTATTAATTTTAGGAGAATTATTAGGAGAAATAAATTATATAATTATCATATTTCCGGAATATGACAGCCTACCAGAGAAACAAAAATCACACAGAACAACCAGCAGGAAAACTAATACCAAATTCAATTCCGGAAAAGCCTTAGACACATATATTGGCAGATTTTATCACCAAGCTGCCTTTGGCTTAGGGATATGATTCAATCTTAGTAGTAGTTGATAGATTAATGAAAATGGTATACTTTATTCCTACTATGGAAAGAACATCAGTGGAAGAGTTAGCACAGTTGTTTAGAGACAATGTGTGGAAGTTGCATGGATTACCTGAAAGTATCATTTCAGATCAGGGGCCCCAGTTTGCAGCAGGAATTATGCAGGAGTTAAACAAAATGTTGGGAATTGAAAGTAAATTGTTGACGGCATTCCACCTTCAAACAGATGGACAAACAGAAAGGGTGAATCAGAAGTTAAAACAATACTTGAGAATGTTTATTGATCTTAGGCAGGAACAATAGCCAGAATGGTTGGGAACAGCAGAGTTTGCATACAACAATAAAGTATACTCAAGTACTCAGACGTAGCCTTTCAAGGCAAATTATGGACAAGATCCATGTTAGACTAGCTAACTCCAAAGCTGGAATTAAGCCAACTGCTCCTTTATCAGCATTTGACAAGGAGAACTCAATAGAGTTCCCATTAGATTGTGTACACTATTTATACATGAAGAGTAACCTTAACCCTTCCTTTTATCCCACGCTTCCTTATGAGTCACTTTCCTCTCGTGCATCCATTGATAAGAAAAATAAAATCAAATAAAATAAAAAGAAAAACAATATTCAGAACTAAAAGAAAAGAAAAAAAAAAGAAATATTAAATAATAACTTGGCCATTTTTGCCAAGTCATGACAATTCAAGAATGGGATTCAAGGAAAGAAAGAAGAGGAAATATGTAGGAGCAAAAAAGTTTGTAGAGGAAATGAAAGAAATACAAGAGGAGGCAAAAGCAGCACTGGGAAAGGTGCAAGAAGACATAAAGAAATATGCAGATAGGAAGAGATCAGAAGTCGATGAATATAAAGTAGAAGACTTGGTAATACTTAGTACTAAGGATCTGAAATATCAGATGGTCGGAAGGAGGACAAAGAAGTTGACAGAGAGGTTTGTAGGCCCCTACAAAGTACAAAAGATAGTGTCGTTGAACATAGTAAAATTAAAACTACCCAGTATAGTAAAAATTCATCCAGTAGCAAATTTTAGTAGAATACGATGTTATGTAGGGCAAGTAGAAGGACAGAGGAAGGAGCAACCGGCTCCAGTAATAATTGAAGGAGAAAAAGAGTAGGAAGTAGAAAGAATATTGAATAAGCAGAAGATTAGGAGGAAAGATAAATACTTGGTACGGTGAAAAAAATTTATGGCAGAATCAGACACTTGGGAAGAAAGAGAAAATTTAGGAAATGCCAAGAAAGCAATTCAGGAATTTGAGAAAGAATACAGACAGTGAAAGAGTGCAAAAGGAAATTGCATACTGGGACAAACAAAATAATGATGTGCTAGTTCCCAATTGTGTGCTAAAGGTCCGAGAGGAGATTATCAAAGTTAAAGATTTATAAATAATTAGAGAAATAAGAATTATATGTAGCTCCAGTAAAATATAAGTTGGTGGTTGTAAAAGGATCATAAGATCTCTCTAGATCATCGTCACATAGTCTCCCTAAGGTGTCAACCTTTATATACCATGACAAAAGCTCCTCTGGAAAATACAGTTAGTTGATTACTCATAGACCCTCCACACTCAGTTGCCCCCTTGTCTGCACCCCCAACACCAAACCTTATTGTAAGGGGCACACTTGGTGAGGCACCCAGTCACACTACAGTATAATAAAGCAGGCATCTTAAGTAGAAGCAATAAATAGCCCAGGAGCTTCAACTATTGTTGAGGTAAGGTATTCTACTGTATATCACTAGCTATATATACTAGACTAGCTAGTCTGTGCACTAGTCACTATAGTCACATGCACCAGACAATAATAACTACACTGCCAAATATGGTTATTTAGTATCTATGATGGAGACCTGAACTAGAGGATAATAGGAACTATATACCGTGGACTCCGAGGATCCATGGGAACGCTAGACCATGCGAACCCTACCAAGTTATCTAAGCGACACTAGATGTCCCCTTACACTTATGGGTGTGATACAATCCAAGTGTGCACCTAGCCAAGCTTTCCCAGTCTGCTGTCTTTTCTGAAGCCTGTCCGAGTTGCATCTGCGTCTTCTTCCTAGATCGAGTTCTGGGTATATTCTGTGTTCTTCTCAAGATACCCCACTAGTCACAGTCTTCTTACTCTTAATAGATCTGCATTCATAATTCCAGAGATAGTGTAGATGGAGGTAGGAGTCAAGAGGTTCTTCTCCGATTCAACTGCACTCTGAATACTATATTAAAATATTACAAAGCCCTGAAACTTAAGAAATAAATTATAAAAGGGAAACTATTACTACTTTTAGGATTCCATCGCCTCCTTTCTGCCCTAAGTCCTCCCAAATTCCCACTGATGATGCAGCTCTCTCCTTTCTTTGTGATAACGCATTCCCTCACCAAGTTCTTCCCATCAAAGATGACGCGTCTTCATAGCCACTTCCTTCTAGAATATTCTTCTGTCTTTCCCTATTATGCTCTTGATACTACTTTGTAATTTGGGCTTCATTGATTACCTGTTAAGCAATTAGCAAGTCTCAATAAATGTCTAGTATCTCCAAGTCGCGTCCTAGAGGTTATTTATCTAAATATAATTGATCTGATGCCATCAATGCTTATTTACAAGCACAAAGTCTATCAGTCTAAGTTCTTCATCTGAGTAGTATTGGTTCTAGAGTACAAGTTTACCATCTTTCTAAGT
>Ga0157360_1000913_pt1 | contig 11080 bp, 11 predicted proteins | sample AttlaeALBM1_FD_111483 | JGI IMG/M metagenome (GOLD analysis project Ga0157360, IMG submission 111483) | Fungus gardens microbial communities from leaf cutter ant in Ribeirão Preto, State of São Paulo, Brazil - Atta laevigata ALBM1 | ecosystem: Host-associated > Fungi > Mycelium > Unclassified ... | reverse complement strand
ATCGCCCTTTTTTGCACTCGCAAGGCCACCCTGCTACAGTAACATTTGATAGCTGTCGCCATCACAGATGCGATCAGATTAAGGACAGATATAGATGGGGTGGGAAAGGTTGGACCTGAAGTTTGCATCGGCAATCGGGGTGATCGATTTTGAGCATGAATCAGGGTTCTGTAGATGAAGTCTACCAGATATTCATGCAGGCTAAGCTGGGGAATTGATGAACTGTTCTACTTGGTTCTTCCAGAAGTCAACATTTGGAAAATGGAAATCAGTCTAATTGTAAAGGGGCGACCAGCACTCAACTATTCCCATCCTTTGCCCAAATACATGTGGCAATGCCACAAAAGGCACAGTAGGAAGGGAGGCTGGCACAGTCCTGATAGGTTGAAGCACAGGAGCACAACAGTATGCAGGGCATATCCCCAAGAAACATAGCACTAGAGGAGTAGGGATGGAAGACAAAGTGGAAAGTGGTGATTTTTGTGGAGTGTGGGGGGTGTAAGTACAAAGGCACCAAAACACAGGAAAATCAGGGACAGGGATTTGTCTCTGGAGAACAACTGAGCTATCATGACTTGGCAAAACAGCTAAGTTAATATTTATTTTTCTCTTATTTTTCTTTTCTTTTCTTTTTCTTTAGTTTCTAAAGATTGGACACATGGAAGAGTTAGATGAAAAGGAGCATACAGGACTTTGTAAATAGGAATAATTACCAGGGTGTGTACAAGTAGTAGACTGCAATTGAATGAGGACTCTCCTTGTCAACTTGGATAAGTGTAAGGCTCTAGCCAAGGTAACTTAAACCCACTCCAAGTCCGAGTTGACAAGAAGAACTCAATGAAGTCTCCATTAGATTCTGTATACTACTTATACAACTACTACATGATCTGTGCACTACTTTCCCATGGTTATCATGTGACTACCTTATGTGATGTCACTTTTTTTGGTATGACTTGTGACTTGTGACCTTGGTCATATGATACTTTCTCACACTCTCCCTTATATAGTAAGTCCAAAAGAAAAGAAAAGAAAAGAAGTATAAATAATAACTTGGCTGTTTTGCCAAGTCATGACATTTCAACCTTAAGTCTATGTCAATACTTGATATCTTTATGCTCCAAAGGATCCAGTTAAGGTTTTCAGTAAAGTTATATTGTAAGTGTGTTCTGGAAATCTGACAATTATGTAATTTATTTCTTCTAATAATTCTTCTGAAATTATAATTAGTAGAATAGCATAGTAGACTACTCTCCTCCTATTCTAGACTTCCTATAAGTACTGAGTAGTTACAGTGTATTTCCTCAGCTTGTAAATTAATGTCATCTGGTCCTAATTCTATTTCCATCTACTCTAGTTTCTAGTCTATTTCCTTAGGACCTCTTTTCTGATAACTTCCCTATACTCCAAAATATGCGATCAACCTCATAACCAGAGACTAGGGCATAACATATAAGTTGAAGTCAAGATCATTCACCAAGTTGTACTCTACTGTTAGGGAACCACTCAGAGGCGATCACCCTTAAGCTAATGGATAGTCCCGGAAGCTAGTGTGAAATTCAAGTGGGGTATATCTACATACACTTACTGATATATTGTTATGAGAGCCCCAGAGAGGAAAGAGTTTCCCATGCATTCAAACATTTGATCTCTAACATCAAGTCGTATAATAGGGTCAAGATATAAATAGCATGGGAGATTAGGTAATCATATCACATGATCATAGAATGTTCTGGAAGGTCATGTGATTGTGTAATAATAGAGACACAGCCACTTGTAAAGTAGTATAAGTAGGTAGCCAAATCCAACAGAGAACTCCATCGAGTTCTTCCTAAACACTCATCTTGAGTGATCCTTGAATCGTCAAGACTTAGTGATAACAAAAGAACTTGATACCACTCCCGGACACTGATCACCTCAATCCTTGTCCATACTTGCTTAACATGCAGTTGGCTTTATACCGGTACTGTGAGCAGATACCCCCAACCATCACTTACTCCCTTATCTTTCTCGCTAGTAGGCACAGCACTCACAAGCCTCTTGGATAGCAGGTCCTAGCTATAAAGAGGACTTCTCAGTCAGTTAGAGACTAAGGGAAGAGACTAAACACCAAGTCCAGGTGTTTTGTTCAAGTTCTGACCTGTTAATTAGGCTTGTTAGTTACACTCTTCTTTGTATAAGCTCCATGCTGTCGTCCATTGTGACGGGTACATGTAGGGGATCGGCAGTTACTTTTAGAAGGCCGCTTAGCTTAGGAGTTCCCTTCTTAGGGGCAATCATTTACATTTTGATTAGGGCAGTAGTCAGTAAGGCAGTAGGAGTTTAGACAGGAGAAGATTGCACTCTCTGTTAGACATAGCCTTGAGTAATCGCCCTGGATCAAGAATCATCCGACACATTCTCAGGATACGAATCATCACCATCACCATCACCACCACCACCACATGAAATGTCTCGTCAGCAACAACAACAACAACAAGGAAAAGTATTTCCGACATCCACCCCTCACCAACCACTACCAACTCGTGAGGAACAACTCCTTACCATGATCGCCACCCTGCAGCAGCAGGTGAACACAATACTCCTCCACCAACAAGGGAGCTGAGTCAAGGTCGCAAGGCCTCAAATCTTTAGTAGAAAGATGGAGGAAGTCAGTGCGTTTATCAACGTAGCCCGAATATACATTAGAATGAAAATAACGAAGGAGGCAGCGACAACCCAGGTGGCCTGAGTGTTGTCATACATGCAGGGAGGAGTGGCAGAGGCATGGAAGGACAACCTACTGGACGAGCTAGCCAAAGGAGAGTCAGAGATAGTGACGGCAGAGCAGTTATTTATGAAGATAAGAAACGATTTTGGAGAGACATTGGAAGAAGAGAGGAAGATAGAACAGTTGAGAACGATAGAGCAAGGAGGGAGGACCTGCGACGAGTATGTGTAGGAGTTCAAAAAGGTCACCAGGGGGAGCGGCTACAAGAGACGACCCCTCATCGAGGAATTCAAGAGGGGGCTAAATGGGGCAATTAGAAAGAAGCTAGCTGAGGCAGAGGAACCACCGACCACCATAGGGGAGTGGCAAGAAAGAGCAGTAAGGTTAGACAGAAATCAGAGGCAGAGTAGAGCAGAGGAGAGGGTGTTGGGGAGGAATGCGGTGCGCCTAGGGGGAAATGTGCAGCCAAGAGAAGGAGTTAGGGGAGGATCATATGGAGGAAGAGGGAGACAAATAATGCATAGATAGGGAGAAACAGGAGGAGGATATAGGGGAGGAGGGAATACGTTCAATAGAGGGGGAAATCAACCAGGTCTATGAAGAGACCCAAATGCAATGGATGTCGATAGAGGAAGGGAAGAGAACAGAAAGTGCTATTAATGTGGAAAGTTTGGCCATATAGCCCGAAACTGCTGGGAGAGAAATAAAGCAAGGGTAGTGGAGACGCTGCAAGAGTCGGCAAAAGAAAATGGAGTACAGTGAGCTCTCGACTGGCCTCCAACAATTTGTACAGTGTATTGCACCCAGAAAAATTGGGCAATAAAACTGATTTTTCCAATACTACTGAGAGAGCAAGAGATGTGTGGTACTCACTATGGCCGCTAAGAGAAGTGTGGATGAAAGTGGGACTAGAAAAGTTGGAGAGTCATGAAGGAGTGGCGGTTAAGACGTTGTTAAATAGTGGAGCAACAGGCCTATTCATGGACACGACATTTGCAAAAGAAAAGGAGTTCAAAATGGAAAAGATAAAGAGACCCCTGTTAGTTAAAAACGTGGATGGGACAGTGAATGTAGGGAGAGCAATAATGCACCAGGTTGAGTGCAACATGTTCTTCAAGACACATGTAGAGAGAGTCAGAATAGATATATGTAATTTAGGGAAAACAGAGGTTATATTAGGAATGCCATGGCTGGCTGCCCATAACCTAGAAATAGATTGGGAAAAGGGGGAAGTAAAAATGAAGATGAGGAAGTACTAAAAGAGTTGGTACCTAAGAAGTTTGGAAGTGGAGGAAGGTGTTTGGAAAAAGAAAGTCAGAAAGAATGCCAATGCAAAAGGCCTGGGACCATGCCATAGAGTTAAAAGAAGGTTTTGTGCCAAAAAAGGGGAAAGTGTATTCTCTATTGAGGGAAGAAAGAGAGAAGGTGCAAGCGTTTGTAGAAGACCAACTAAGAAAGGGATACATTCGACCATCCAAGTTACCACAAACATCACCAGTACATTTTGTAGCAAAAAAGGATGGAAAGCAAAGAATGGTACAAGACTATCGACATATTAACCAATGGACGATAAAAAATGAATATCCCCTATCTCTTATTGCAAACATATTGAATGGGGTAGGAAAGAGGAAGGTGTTCACAAAACTAGATCTGAGGTAGGGTTATAATAATGTCAGGATCAAGGAAGGGTATGAATGGAAGGTGGCATTCACAATGCATATCGGAACCTATGAGCCCACCGTCATGTATTTCGGGTTGACGAACTCCCCCACCACCTTTCAGACAATGATGAACAATCTGTTTCGCAACCTCATTAACCAAGGGGACATAGCAACCTTCATTGATGACATTTTAGTAGCAACGGATATAGAAGAGGGGCATGATGAGCTGGTAGACGAAGTACTCAGGAGGTTGGAAGAAAATGATTTGTTCGTGAAACCAGAGAAATGCAAGTGGAAGGTCAGAGAGGTGGAATTCTTGGGAGTAGTAATTGACCCAAAAGGCATAGAGATGCAGAAGGAAAAGGTGGAAGAAGTCCTCAACTGGCCGGTACCAAGAAACGTCAAGGAAGTACAGAAGTTCCTAGGCCTCACCAACTATTATAGGAGATTCATAAAGGACTTTGCCAGAATAGCAGCACCGTTGCATGTGCTGGTCAGAAAGGAGCAGAAATGGAAGTGGAAAAAAGAGCAAGAGAAAGCATTTGGGAAACTCAAAGCAGTGTTTACTACGGAGCCAGTACTAGCGTTTCCAGACATAGATAAGGAAATGAGAGTAGAAGTGGATGCCTCGGACTATGCAATAGGAGGAGTACTGTTGACAAAATGCAAAGATGGAAAATGGAGGCCAGTGGCCTTTGTCTCTAAATTGTTAAATGCTACAGAGTGTAACTATGAAATTCACGACAAAGAGATGTTGACAGTCATTAGGTGTCTTGAGGCATGGAGGTACTACTTAGAAGGAGCAAAACTAGAATTCAAAATTTGGACAGACCATAAAAACCTCTAATACTTTATGACAAGTCAAAAGTTAAATTGAAGACAAGTACGATGGGCCTTGTACCTCTCACGATTTAACTTCACCTTGAAGCACGTTCCAGGAAAGAGTATAGGAAAAGCAGATGGACTAAGTAGAAGGCCGGATTGGCAAAAAGGGGTAGAAAGAGATAATGAGGATTGGACGTTAATAAAGCCTGAATGGGTTAGAGGAGTGGAAACAATAGTAGAAGAAGGGAATCTGATAGAGAGAATAAAAAAGGTGCAAGAAGAGGATGAAAAGGTGGTAAAAGCAGTGAAAGAGTTAAAGAAAGCAGGAGTAAAAATGCTAAGGGATGAAGAATGGGAAATAAAGGACAGGGTAGTACTGAAGGAGGGAAGAATATACGTGCCGGAGAGGGAACTTAGAGGGGAGATAATACGGTTGTACCATGACACCCTAGTAGGAGGGCACAGAAGAAGGTGGAAGATGATGGAGCTGGTACCAGGAATTATTGGTGGCCAGGAGTGATCAAAGAAGTGGAGAGATATGCAAATGGATGTGATGCCTATCAGAGGTACAAGAACTGAAGCGAAGCACCAGTAGAAAAACTGATGCCTAACGCAATCCCAGAGAAACCATAGAGTCATATTTCAGCAGACTTCATCACAAAATTACCATTAGCTCAGGGATACGATGCAATTTTAGTAGTATGCAACAGGTTTAGTAAAATGGCGCATTTCATAGCAACTACAGAAAAAACGTCAGCAGAGGGACTTGCAAAGCTGTTTTGGGATCAGGTATGGAAGCTGCACGGGCTTCCAGAAAGTATCGTATCAGATAGAGGGGTGCAGTTTGCAGCGGGAATAATGAAGGAGTTGAATAACTTGCTAGGGATTCAAACGAAACTTTCAACGGCTTATCACCTGCAAATGGATGGGCAGACAGAAAGAGTGTACCAGGAGTTAGAGCAGTACCTGAGGGTTTTTATCAACCACAGACAAGAATAATAGCTGGATTGGTTAGGAACAGCAGAATTCGCGTACAACAACAAAATTCACACAGCAACAAAAGTATCACCATTCAAAGTAAACTATGGCCAAGACCCAAGAATGGGATTTGAGGGAAGAAAGAAAGGAAAGTACGAAGCAGTAGGGAAGTTCATAGAAAAGATGAAGAAAATCCAGGAGGAGGCAAAAGCAGTGCTAGGGAAAGTACAGAAGGAAATAAGGAAGTTTGTGGATAGGAAACGAGGGAAGGGTGAAGAATACAGAGTAGGGGACTTGGTACTGCTAAGTATGAAGGACTTGAAATGGCAAATAAAGGGGAGATGATTGGAGAAGTCAACAGAGCGCTTTGTAGGCCCCTATAAGATTAAGAAAATCATCTCCAGTAATGCAGTAGAGTTGGAATTGCCTAAATCAATTAAAATACACCCTGTAGTAAATGTAAGTAGAGTATGACTATACAAACCACAGGTAGAGGGGCAGAAGAAGACACCATCAAAACCAGTCATTATCGAGGGGGAGGAAGAGTTTGAGGTAGAGAAAATCTTGAACAAAAGAATAGTGTGGGAAAAAAAGAAGTTCTTGGTGTGATGGAAGGGGTATACGGCGGAAGGGGACATGTGGGAGAATAGAGAGAATTTAGGAAACGTGAAAGAGCTGGTGGAAGAGTTTGAGAGGGAGTATGGGGAAGAGACAGAAGAACTTAGGCGACAGGAGCTAGAAGAAGAAGAGAAGAAATTTAGCCGAGAGTTACCTAGGGAGTTTATGGCAAGGTTACTATATGGGTGGAACAAAAGGAGATACGAGAGAGACAGAGAGAAGAGATAGGACGAGAGTTGGAGTCGATGGAAAAATTCCTCGGAACAAGGAACCTTGAAAGGAGGACCATGTTATGAGAGCCCTAGAGAGGAAAGAGTTTTCCATGCATTCAAACATTTGATCTCTAACATCAAGTCGTATAATGGGGTCAAGATATAAATAGCATGGGAGATTAGGTAATCATATCATATGATCATAGAATGTTCTGGAAGGTCATGTGATTATGTAGTAATAGAGACACAGTCACTTGTAAAGTAGTATAAGTAGGTAGCCAAATCCAATAGAGAACTCCATTGAGTTCTTCCTAAACACTCATTGTTATGACTTGGCAAAATAGCTAAGTCATTATCTATATTTCTTTTCTTTTCTTTTTTTTTTCTTTTATCTTGGACTTACTATATAGAAGGAAGTGCAGGAAAGTGTCATGTCACAAGTGTCACACAGTCATTGTCACATGACAGGAAGTCACAGCATCACATCACATGATGTCACATAAATATCACATGATAGGCATGGGAAAATAGTGTACAGACCATGTAGTAGTTGTATAAGTAGTGTAGAAAATCTAATAAGAACTCTATCGAGTTCTCTTTGTCAATCACTGAACGAAGAGCAGTTGGCTTTATTCCAGCTTGGAGTTTAGCTTCCTTACACTCATCTCAAGTAATCCTTGAGTCGTCAAGACTTAGTGATAACATATATATACTATAACAGATGGTCAGGCACACAGGCACTAGGCACCAACCTATAATCACACATTGTACTAAATATAGAATAGAAGGCACCACACCACATGATACAGATAGGGGAAGTCAGGAACAATGGAAACGTGATACATATAAGGGGACATCTAGTATCGCTTAGATAACCTGGTAGGGTTCGCATTATCTAGCGTTCCCATGGATCCTCGGAGTCCATGGTACATAGTTCCTATTATCCTCTAGTTCGGGTCTCTATCATAGATACTATATAGCTATATCTGGTAGTGTAGTTATTATTGTCCAGTGTATGTGACTATAGCGACTGGTGCACAGACCAGTTAGTCTAGTATATATAGCTAGTGATGTATGGTAGAATACCTTACCTCAACAATGATTGAAGCTCCTGGGCTATTCATAGTTTCTTCTTAAGATACCTGCTTTACTATACCGCAGTGTGACTGGGTGCCTCACCAAGCGTGCCCCTTACAATACATGAACTGTCAATGAGCCACTAATAGATTCAGGCCCTTAGAACTTACTAAGCGATGCCCTAGATATTGTTCTCTTACATCTACTCTGATGTCTTTTTCTTTCTGCCAGAGTCTTCTCTTGGAGTTATACTATTGCTAAGTATTATTTATCCTCCAACATTGTATATCACTTCTTTTTAGAGTATATTCCTATTCATTACTCCATTACTCTGTCCTCTGTCCATTCTATCCTTAACAAAGTGAGAGTAACAAAACTTTTAGTCACACTCTACACAATTGTCCAAGAATATAGGGTTTTAGGAATAAGAAGTTTTTACACAAGAACCATAGAAAGAGAGAACTTGTTGTTTTTGTCCTTCTTAGTCTTTATTTATACTAGTCTCTAGTATTATAGATGTTACTATCTAAGAAATGTCCAAGTGGCTAGAAGTGACTAGTTGAGTTAATGTCTGTAAATATCCAAGTCCAAAGATTCTCCTTTAGTAAAGAGTCTATAAATAAACTATTAATGCCAATATCACTGTCCAAAGTTTATTCAACATTTCTTCTATATTAGAAGAGACAGCCATATTTACTATGATGTCATAATCTGACTAGTGTAGTACTTGTATTACTAGACTGTCCTTATTTTTGGTACTCACTGATAGGGTACTTCATCCCTTAACTCTACTATATTACTTAAAGGTTATGACCTATTTTTTCCTCTCTTAGCTGTCTACTTCATTCTGTGACATTTGATATTAAGACTCTAAACCTCACAGTTGAATATGCATTTCAACTTGAAGCTTATATTTAACACTCGATATTTTTACACTTCTCATTAGAGGATCTGGTTAAGGTTTTCAGTAAAGTTATATCAGAGGAGAGATGTCAACAAGACTTTGAGTAGTTGTTATAAAAGCTCCAAAAAGGAATTAACTTCCCATATGTTTAAACATCTGATCTATAATCTCAAGGCGTACAATGGAATTGAGATATAAATAGCATGGGAACTTAGGTAATCAGATCATGTGACCAGGCCAGGTGATCATAGAATATTCTGGAAAGACATGTGATCATGGACTAGTAGTTGTACAGCTACTATAAAATAGTATAAGTAGTAGTCTAATCCAACAAAGAACTTTATTGAGTTCTTCTTGAACATCCATCTAGGGTGATCACTAAGAACTATCACAGTCCTTCGATAACATAAGAACTTGATACCCAACAGTGACCTTGCACCTTACGGCCTCACCACCACTTATTCTCTTATTGTCCTCACTAGTGAGCACAGTGCTCATAAGCATTTTGGAAAGCAAGCCCTAGCTATAAAGGGAACTTCTCAGTCAGTTAGGGACTGAGAGAGAAGACTAGGTACCAAGTCCAGGTATCTTGTTCAAGTCCTGACCTTGTAACTGGACATTGTTCTTTACTTGCTTCTCTATATAAACTCTATGCTGCACTCCATTGTAAGTGATATATGTAGGGGATTAGTGGTTATTCTTTAGGAAGCCACTTAGCTTAGGGGTTCTCTTCTTAGGGGCAATCATATACATTTTGATTAGAGCAGTAGTCAATAAGGTAATAGGAGTTCAGACAGGTGAAGATTTTGCGCCCTTGTAAGGGGACAATATCTAGGGCATCGCTTAGTAAGTTCTAAGGGCCTGAATCTACTAGTGGCTCGTTGACAGTTCATGTATTGCATTCCTATTGTTTCTGGCTTCTCCTGTCTGTATCATGTGGTGCAGTGTCTTCTATTCTATATTTAGGACAATGTGCAATTATAGGTCAGTGCCTGGTGCCTGTGTGCCTGATCATCTGTTATAGTATATATATCAGCAAGTGTATATAGATATATCTCACTTGAATCTCATACTAGCTTTCAGGACTATCTATTAGCTTAAGGGTGATCACCTCTAAGTAGTTCTCTAACAGCTGGTCTCCAATAATTTGTACAGTGTATTGTACCCAGAAAAGCTAGGCAATAAATTAAAATTTACCAATACAACTGAGAGAGCAAAAGATATGCAGCATACCTTACAGCTGCTAAGAGAAGTTTGGATGAAAGTGGGGCTGGAGAAGCTAGAAAACCATGAGGGAATAGTAGTGAAAGCATTGTTGGATAGTAGGGCAATGTAAGGGGACAACTCTGAGATCGCTTAGATAACTTGGTAGGGTTCACATCAGCTAGCTTTCCCACAGATCCTTGGAGTCCACGGTCTATAGTTCCCTTCTCTCTAGTTCGGGTCTCCATCACAGTACTATATAGCTATATCTGGTAGTGTAGTTATTATTGTCCTGATATCAGTGGCCATAGCGACCAGCGCACAGACCAGGCTAGTCTAGTATAAGTAGCTAGTGATGTACGGTAGAATACCTTACCTCAACAATAGTTTGAGCTCCTGGGCTACTTATTGCTCTAACTTAAGACACCTGCTCTACTATATTGCAGTGTGACTGGGTGCCTCACCGAGTGTGCCCCTTATAGGCAATAGGCTTGTTCATGGACATAGCTTTTGCCAAAGAAAAAGAGTTCATGATAGAGAAGTTGAAAAACTCACTCCTAGTTAGAAACGTGAATGGAACAGTAAATATGGGAGGAGCAATAATGCACCAAGTAGAGTGCAATATATTCTTTAAAGGACATATAAAAAGAGTCAGGATGGATGTATGTAACCTAGAAAAGACAAAAGTGATACTGGAAATGTTATAGTTAGCAGCCCATAATCCAGAGATAAACTGGGAAAAAGGGGAGGTAAAAATAACATGGTACCCACCTGTCATATTCTGGAAATATGATAATTATGTAATTTCTTTCTCCTAATAATTCTCCTAGAATTAATAATAGTAGGATAGCGTAGTAGACTACTCTCCTCCTATTCCGCACTTACTATAAGTACT
>Ga0157360_1000912_pt1 | contig 11103 bp, 7 predicted proteins | sample AttlaeALBM1_FD_111483 | JGI IMG/M metagenome (GOLD analysis project Ga0157360, IMG submission 111483) | Fungus gardens microbial communities from leaf cutter ant in Ribeirão Preto, State of São Paulo, Brazil - Atta laevigata ALBM1 | ecosystem: Host-associated > Fungi > Mycelium > Unclassified ... | reverse complement strand
GGCACTACCATATGTAGAACAATAGGTAGTAGCATGTGATGATCTGTCCTAGTGCACAGACCATCACTTTTCTGTATATAAGGACTCTCTGTCTGAGGATTAGACCTCAGACTTAACAACATCATTTGCTACTTGTCTAACTTTGCTTTTTTGAGCTTTTAAAATATCCAAACCATCAATCACAAATCAGTAAGTAGCCATTTGTGATAGGAAGAAGTTGAGGGACATGAAGAGAAAGATGCAATGGAGAGTGTGGAAGAGGGAAGTAGTGGTCTTTCTCCAGTTGCATACTCTGTCGAAACTGGAGCTAGATAGGTTTATTTTTTTGACATTTTTTGTAATTTCTTTTTTTGAATAAAATTTGTGTCCAGCATAAAGATTTGTATTTTCAGAGGAGTGGTTTGATTCCTATCTCCCCCTTAAGGCTAGGCATCCCATTGCCTAGCAACAAGAGTAAGAAATTGAAATATTAGTCCTGGCTATGGACTCTAGTACGAGTAAATCATGGAATAATGGAGACAAACTTTTGAAAAAGTCCATTGGCGACATTCTGAATGGTGGGATAGAGATGGGTGTGGAAACCCAGAGTGGACACGGAGGTCCCAGATTGAGCATGGAAGCTTAGCGGAGGCTGGAATTTACAGAGGAGTTGTTGGAGTGACAGATTTGACAAGTCCAGAGTAGAGTCATCAGACAGAAGTGGTGGTCAGAATCTTGACTACACCAGAGTGGTGAACCAATGAAAGTTGGAAACACTAGACAGATGCTAGTATTTCAGGCAGATCTAGTAGGATAAGTTGTGATTCTATTTCAGTCAATCAACAGATTGGCATTGAGATATATCATGGATCCCAGACCAAGGAGCAAGACAGAACAAGTGGAGTGGCATAGAAGCCCAAGATTCATGCAAAAGCCAGGGGAAACAGGAGTGAGAAGTTGCCAGAGGTAGTTATAACATGGAAAATGTAGACCGGAGTAGAGGAGTTGATAATAATTATCATTGTATAGCCAGAGGAATATTGAAGAACAAGAGTCAAATTGAAGTACCAGACAAGGCAGAGAACAGAACTGGACTAAGAACAAAACAAGAACAGGCAGAACAGAGACCAAGAAGCAAAAGCAGAGACAGATTAGCAGAAACAGAAGACCTAGAACAATGACTCTCAAGAGAGATTGTTACCAAGTCCAGAGAGTGAGTCCACTAACTTAGTGACTTGAGTTGACTGGAGACTCTGGGATCCTAGGCCCAGAACCAGAAGTCAAGAAAGACAGAACAGAAGTAGAATCAAAGAGCTCTGACAACAGAATTTGTTGCAGAGCAGGGAACAGAGTACTAGTAGGAGACTCAGAGACTATGGAACCAGAATTGGAAACAGACAACAACAATTCAGAGTCAGAGTCAGAAAGGTCTGGAGATGGAGTATGTCACTAAGTAGAAGATTTATCAGAAGACTCTGAGGCCTCAACATTGGAACCAGGGTCAGATATTGACAGATGAGAGACAGACTCAGAACACTCTGGGTATAAAGAACATTGCGGAGTGGAGTGCAGAGCTCTTTTGGATTTGCATCTCTGCTCCCAGAAATGATTGTTGATGGAGACAGCTGTGGAATATAGAGTCTGGAAGGTAGAAGGTTTACCTCCTTCATAAGTGGAAATAATATCCTGAATGTGATCAGGGAGTCCAAAATAGTACCTATGGCAGAGAGCATTCTCTGTCCACTGTAAATTAGCGGAGTACCAGAGGAAAACAACATTGTAAATTGCAATCTGGTTATCAGAATTCATACAGAGATGATCTAAGGAGTGAGCTGCTTCCGCAACAATATCTGGGATACCAAAGTAAGTGTGCATTTCTTTGACAAAGGAAGACTAGGAGTATAGCCACACATAATGAACGTCTTGATCCTCCTGTTCCAATGCTACCTGAAGCCAATCTTGTACTACTCTGGACATATAAGTCATTGCAAAATTGATTTTGTCAAAGTCCAATTTAAAGACGGTTGATCCGGAGCGGAAGTAAAGACAACATTAGAAGAGGAAATGGTAAAGTTGGTGTAGGTCTGTTCCATCAAAGATATCTGGAATGCAGACCTTGACAGGAGGAGCAATTGGAGGTTGTCCTAGAGTATTGGACAGATGGCAGAGGGCATTGATTATATTGGCAGAGGGTGAATGGACAAATGGGTTGGACTATGAAATGAAAGGATTGGACTCAATAATAGGAACAACTGGTTGTGAAGACATAGAATCTGAAGTCAAACTAGTCAGTCGACTCCAGAGCATAGGTTGGGATTGCAGGAGTTGGGGGCAAGAGGTCAGAAATGGAACTTATTTATTCCAATGTGGTGTTATTTCAGAGCATTCAGAGACTATACCTGTTGGAGACACTGTAGTTGAATAAATGGAATTAGACATCAATCAGTGTGAAGGACAGGAATAGCAGAGCAAACAAGTAAGAACAGTAAAGTTAAGGTAATTGAGTGTGACAGTGACCAATCTTAGTTCATAGATTCTGTCAAGGACTATACAGAGCAGGAGTGGAGTAGCCCGGAGTAGAATGGAATTACTCCAGAGTGGAAGGAAGTTGATAACAAAAGTGGGGGAACAACCTTGGTCTCAGCTCATGCACTGTGTCTTGATCTGCTGTCACATGTGTGGTTGCGTATTTCAGGAGGACTGAATTGTTGCCAGGAGTTCAGAAGAGGAATGGTATATAGATTGATAGGAGTGAGGATAGATATTAAAGATGTAATTGACTTTAATCTACAAACTAAGGAACTAGGATGTAACTACTGGAGTACTTATACTAAGTCCGGAATAGAAGGAGTACAAGTAACTAGTCTACATCATGATCCTATAGGAGTAGACAATAGGAGTTCAAGAGCAAAAAATTAGTAATAATATAAAATATAAAAGAGATTATATTATTAAATAGGTATTTTCTGTTATATGACAAAGATAGAGAAAAAGAAATAGTCTGAGATTTCTCTGAAGAGTCCTGTTCGTGTCAGGTTTGACTCTAGGAAGGGAATTCTTCTTGGAGGGCTTGGCCTCAACAGTGAGTTGTGCCTGCTCCTACACTTGCCCCTTTTAGGATTCAAAAGATTTATTAAGAGAGAGAGAGAGATATATGAGTTGACAAGGATGGGGTCCTTCTGAGGGAGAACAAAACTAAGGTAGTTACAGCAATTGGCAATTATTTAAATAATTTAGAGGATTCCGGAAAGGCTGATGGTGAGCTGACAAATCCATGCGTGTGCGTGATGCACGCACAGTACGCATCACGGTGTCACCATTGTGACAGTTTGTACCATAGGTCTATTGTCTTTTAGAGTCCTCAGACATTTAATGGATTACTATATTGTAATATCCTTATCTAGCATTGCTAACATCTCGTCTATTAGCCATTCATTATCAAACTATGGCTGATAATAGCTGTAGTCCCACTCGATGTTCATAACAATAGGCCCATAATCTAGAAATTAATTAGGAGACAGGAGAGGTCAAAATGACAAGATACCTGCCTTTATGTAAAAGAAATACAAAGTCAAAAGAAAAAAAAAAGTTAGAAAGAAAGTAAAGATAGCAACTATAGATAAGAAAAAGATAGTAAGTGTTACAAACTTCATTTGGACCTATCTCCACCAATTCTTCAATGGAAAGCCCTTAAAAAGACCTTCTGATTGATACCAAATACATCTCAAGGCAATCAGTATTAGTCAATCTACTAGGCAAATCAGTAGGTAACTACCATGGTACCACATATTAAATTGCCAATATCTTGGAAACTGCCACAATCTATACTTTGCTTCTAAGGTCAGAAGAAGCTCTTTCTATACTACTTAAAATGAGTCTAAACAACCTCAAGGCAACTAATATTAATAGAGATATGAAGTCCCCAATGTTTGCACATAGACTTGATTAATTATCCATAGATAATTATCTGTCTTTTATTAGAACAAAGAACAGCCTCCATATGGTTAAGCTATTGCATTTTTAAGTACAAAGGCACTACCATATGTAAAACAATAGGTGGTAGCATGTGATGGTCTGTTCCAGTGCACAGACCATCATAATTCTGTATTTAAGGACTTATAGTCTGAGGATTAGACCTTAGACTTAACAATATCTTTTGTTACTATCTAAACTTTGCTTTCTAAGCCTTTTTGAATATTCCACTATTAAATCAAAAATCAGCAAGTGACTATTTGTGATTTTTCCCTTGGTTCCCAGATGTCTTTGTTTACTATATATCCTTTTTATTACACCAAGTACCTGTCTTTTTCTCTAAGGTTTCTTTTGTTTAATATTTTCTCCACTTTGTATTCTTTTTCTCCCTCAATTATCACTAGTATTAGCTGTTCCTTTTTCTGGCCTTTTACTTGATCTTTGTACTTTTTTATTTTACTGATATTGACTACCAGATGTATTTGGCAGATCTAATTTAATTGCATTCATTGAGATTATCTTCTTTACTTTATAAGGTCCAACAAATCTTTCAGTTAGCTTTTCTGATTATCTTGCATTTGGTACTTTAGATCTTTTGTGCTTAAGAGCACCTAATCTTCTACTCAGTATTCTTCTGGTTCACTTCTCTTTCTATCTATGTACTTCCTCATCTCTTTCTAACTCTTTTTAAGGCTGCTTCTACTTTTTTATGAATATCTTCTATTCTCATCACAAACTCCTTTGCTTTCTTGAATTTTCTCTTTTTTCTTGTCTTAAATCCCATGCATAGGTCCTATCTATTATTTTCCTTGAACAGTGATACTTTTGTACTTGTTTGCATTTTGTTATTGTAGGCAAACTCTTCCATTGTTAACTAGTTAGGCCACTATTCTTGCCTGTGATTAATGAACATCCTCAAGTACTGCTTCAACTCCTAATCCATTCTTTCTGTTTGTCCATCTGTTTATGATAATACTCTCTGGTAAGCTGTGTAGCTTCTAGATATTATCTCTAAATAGCCTTGCTACTTTCTCTGCCAAAGTCTTTTTCATAGTTAGCACAAAGTATGCTATTTTTGTTAAATTATTGCATACTACTAGTATACTATTGCATCCTATGCTAATGGTAACTTTATAATGAAATCTGCTGTAATATGTGCCCAAGGCTTTTCTGGTACTATGTTTGGTATTAACTTTCCTGTGAGTGCCTCTGTGCAGTTCTTATTCCTTTAGTATATGTCATATCCTCTTATATACTTCTTGACCTCCTTAATAACCTCTGGCCACCAGAAACTTCTTGTCACCAACTCTATTGTTTTCTACTGTCCTCCATGCCCTTCTACCAGCATATTATGATATAGCTAGATTACTTCTGCTCTTAGTTTCTTGTTCCTTGAGATGTATACCTTTTTATCTTTTAGCATTAAGCCATTCTTCTCTTGTTATTCCTCATCTCTTAACATCTTAACTCCTGCTTGTTCTATCTCTTCTACTGATTTTATCACTTTGTTATCTTTTGCTTTGGAGTTTCAAATAAGTCTACTCCTTCTATTACTACTTCTACTATTTGCATTGCTCTGATCTCTATTTATTTTCATTTTACCAATACTCTGTCCTTGTTGTCTCTCTCTACCTCCTATTGCCAGTCTAGTCATCTACTGAGGCTATCTGCTTTTCCCATGCTGCTGCCCAGCACATGCTTTAATATAAAGTCAAATCTTGATAGATATAGTGCCTATCTTGCTTGTTATCTATTTAACTTTTGACTGCTCATGAAGTATTCAAGGTTCTTATGATCACTTTATATTTCAAACTTTGTCTGTGTGCTATTATGACTTGGCAAAATAGCTCAGTCAATATTTCTTTTTCTTTTTCTTTTTCTTTTCTTTTCTTTTCTTTTAGTTTCTAAAGATCAAACATACAGAATAGTTGGATGAATTAGAGTATGTGGGATTTTATAAACAGAAATAAATAGTGAAAGGTATATAAGTAATGTACAAGAATTGAATAAGAACTCTATTGAGTTCTCCTTGTTAACTTGGACCAGGAGGGTAATCAAGTCATCTCAGGCTAAGTTGCTATACCAGAACTCAATTCTCTCATCAGCACCACTCATTACAGAGCCTTGCTAACTTACTCTCTCATCTTCCTTGGTACCTTGGTGATTACCACTGAGGACCACTGAAACATAGCCAGGTCCTAGGCTTAAGGGGACTTGTCAGTCAGTTAGAGACTAATAGTAGAAGGTTGGAACCATACTTGGTGTTATGACCTTGAGGAGTAACTCAGGTTGTAACACTCAAGTAAAGACTTGAGGGCAAGATAAGAGTAGAGGAAGGAAGGGAATGATACAATTGGTAAAGCATACCAAATACAGAAGAGTATCTACTGTATATATACCTATGTACCATGAGGAGTAAATGAGGAAAACCTATGGCAGACATGAGGTCTGCTGAGTAAAAAACATACCCCACCAGTGAGGCACTGACTAAGCTATTAGATATATGAAGCAACATGAAATAAAGAAGTTGTCCATGTGGTTGTATCATGGTGAATATCTGTATGAAATAAGGTTGATCATAACAATACCTCCTTCTTAGGGTTCATGTCCTCATGAACCTTTTACAACCTTTCTTCTCCCATAGCATAGATAGCCACTGACTTTTTCTTAGGTCCCACAATATAACCTTCATCTACTGCTTCTGATATGAGCTATGGTTTATGTGATAGTCCTCCTGCATATAGTGGTATTTTGAATCTCCTTCGTTGTTTCTGAGTTTTGCTTTGATTTAAGTAATCTGTAAGGGCACACTCAGGTGAGGCACCAGTCACACTGCAGTAAAGTAAAGCAGGTGTCTTAAGAAGAAGTGATGGATAGCCCAGGAGCTTCAACCATTGTTGAGGTAAGGTATTCTACCGTACATCACTAGCTATATATACTAGACTAGCTGGTCTGTGCACCAGTCGCTATAGTCACATGCACCAGACAATAATAACTACACTACCAGTTATAGCTATGTAGTACTATGATGGAGACCCGAACTAAAGGGAAGGGAACTATGACCGCGAACTCTGAGGATCTGTAGGAATGCTAGATGATGCGAGCCCTACCAGGTTATCTAAGCAATCTAGAGATGTCCCCTTATATAATCCTTTGACAATCCAGTTCCAATATCTAGAGCTGTTTTCTCCATTTCTGCTGATGGTATGATATCTAACATGTGGTAAGAAATGAGTAACATTGGATAGAGTTTTGAATCATTTTAAGCATGTGATGAAATTGTTGATTTTCTCTAATAACTGTATATTGGGATTTTCAGATGCTGAGACCATCAATTCATTGCTTGATAGTGTGGTTGTGAATTTGTCATTGTATGGAGGTAGAGATGGATGTATGAGTATGACTTTTTCTTCTTTATCTTTGTTATCTTTAGGAGGTTTTGTTGGTTTGACTTATGGAATTGATTGGTGTGAGCAAATAATTCTTGTAGACCTCAAATATGATTATCAATTGTTGAATATCCTTAACCTTGGCATGTTGTAAGTTCATTGACTAGATTGCATTGAATACTGTGGAATTGTTGGGGTAAGGTGTCATGTAGGATAAGTCTAAGTGTTTTTGCCACTTTATAGAACTGTGTGGCAATATCCATATGATATCCTTCTCCAGCAAGTAATGTACCTGTTTCTGCATCTGCCATGGTGTTGTTGATGATGTCAGCCATCCTGACTAATTCTTCTGCTTTTTCTTCGAGTCCTGCTATAACTTCAATGGCTTGGATAATACAATCCATTTTGCTTGCTCAATCTTTGGTTTTGTTGTTATGACATATAATCTTATTGTAGGTTTCTTGGTTCTAAGTAAGGGAGGCAGCAGTAGTGGAAGCATTGGTAGCAGCATTAGTAAAAGAAGACATGTTTGAGGTATTTCTTGATTACTAGTATGTGTTTGAGATATTGAAAAATGACCTTGAACTTCCTCTTTTATAGATTTTGTCTTGAAAGCTGTGTCCAATAGTCTTGAATTGCTTCTTTTGCATGTGGTAAATTTGCTTCTGCCATCCATTGGTCATGTTTATTTCATATCCTTTCCAGTACACTAGAAGCTGAGTATCTCTTCCTTTTTTGCAATGTCCTCTGATTTCTTCTACTTCATATTCTTCTTCCTCATTGATAATGTCAGGTAGTGGTACTGGATCCTTGTGTTAACTTGCAAACTCCACCTTTTTGCAATGTGTTAGTAGGTCTTCATTGAAAATATCATATATGGCCCATTCTTCTAGAAGCTCTAGTCTGTATGCTCCTTGTCCAATTTCCTCTTTGATTGTAAAAGGTCCATATCTTTTCTAGTCTAGCTTCTTTGAGGGTCAGTTTGTTTGAATGTTCTTTGCCTCTAGCCACACTTGTTCTTCTACTGTGAGATCTTGTGATTTTTGTCTTTTCTTGTTGTATTGCCTTTTTGTTGTGTCTTTTGTCTTTTCCATTGCTGTCTTTGCTGCTTTTCTTGTTGTCTCCATCTTCTTTAGTAATTCTTCCAAACTTGGTATCTCTATTTCTACTATTAGATTTCCTTTCCAGGAGTGTCTTTTGTAGTTCACATAGAATGGTGTATATCCTATTGCTGCATGTTCTTTATCATTATACTAGAATTCTGCTGTTGCTAGCCATTTCATCCAATCATCTTGTCTGTAGTTGATGTAGTGCCTTAGGAACACTTCAACTTCTTGATTGATTTTTTCTATTTGACCATCAGTTTGGGGATGGTAGACCATTGATAGGGCTCTTTTAATTCCTAATGCTTTGCACAGTTCTTCCATGAATATTGATGAGAATTGGGGTCCTCTGTTGCTGATGATCTTCTTTGGTATGCCATGTATTTTCCATATGTTGTCCCAATATATCCTTGCTACTTCACTTGAGAAGATTGAGGTCATTGTTATGAACATCAAGTGGGACTATAACTATTATCAGCCATGGTCTAATAATGAGTAGGTAGTAGATGAGATGTTGGCAATGCTAGACAAGAATATTACAATGTAGTAATACATTGAATGTCTGAGGACTCTCACAGATAACTGACTCATGGTATAGACAGAACTCTTCAGAGAAATCTCAGACTATTCCTTTCCTCTATTCCTGGACTCATACTGAATAGGACAATATTGGACAGACCTATTAATAGACACTGACTCAACTTGTCACTCTCTTGACTTCTGTTACTGGACTGTCTTTTAACTAGTCACTCTTAGTTACAAGTAGTGTTACCGCATTATAATGCAGTCAAAATATCTAGTTAGGATAAATACAGACCAGAAAGAAAAGAGAATAGCAAGTTCTCTCTTTCTGTATTCCCTTTGTAAAATTCTACTCTAAGGAATCAGTACTCTTGCTTGTCTAAAAACAATCTCAAGAGTGCTACTCAAAGTCTTGTTGACATCTCTCCTCCAATATAACTTCACTGAAAACCTCAACTGGATCCTCTGACAAGGAGTGTGAAGATATCAAGTGTTAGATATAGGCTTCAAGTTGAAACACATATTCAACTGTGAGGTCTAGAGTCTTAACAGTCATTGTAGCCATGAGTCTGATCATTTTGGAAAATCAGTCCACAACTACCAAAATAGCATCTTTGTCTTCTGATCTTGGCAGGGGTCCTATGATGTCAATACTGATTTCTTCCCATGGTGTTTTTGGTATGGATAAGAGGTATAAAGGTACTGCTTTCTTCATGTGTTGCACTTTGTTCTGTTGACATTCCTGGTATCCTTGGATGTATTTTCATACATTGTTGTGTATTCCTGGCCACTAATAGTTTCTCTTGATTAATTCCATCATTCTGTGTTGTCCTGGGTGTCTGACATCTGGTAGATTGTGGTTGTCACTGAGTATTTTGTCCCAAAGTTGTCTGTTTCTTGGCACATAGATCTTGCTGTCTATGTAAACAATTCTATTTTCTTCCTATGTTTGTCCATTCTTTTTCTCTAACTGTTTTGTTACTTCTTGTTCTCTTGTCTGTGTCATATGACAGAAAATACCCATTTAATAATATAATTTCCTTTTTATTTTATATTATTACTAATTTTTCGCTCCTAAACTCCTATTGTCCACTCCTATAGGATCATAATATAGACTAGTTACTTGTACTCCTCCTATTCCAGACTTAGTATAAGTACTCCAGTAGTTATATCCTAGTTTCTTAGTTTATAGATTAAAGTCATTTATGTCTTCTACCTATTCTATCCTCACTCTTATTAATCTATACCACTCCTCTCCAAAACTCCTGGCAACAATTCAGTCCTCCTGAAATACACAACCACACAAGCTGTTATGCTGCTAGAGAATTTTCTGTGGAAATATAGCATGGAATACACATTATACCCCTGGATTTCACTATTGGAATCTACTCTAGAGACCTTCTACAAGCCCCAGACATAATCTAGACCCAAGATTGGGTACTTCTATTAGGTAGTTGGCAAGCTACCATATGCTAGAATAGCATATACCTCAGGAGGCAAGACTGATGAGCTAGCATCAGGTTTCTCAGAAACAGGCTATTAATGTTGATACTCTAGAACTCAGAGGTTAAAGGATACCTCTGGAATACAATATAATTTTGATCTAGAGCAAACTTGGACTAATATGATACCAGGATAACAGATCAAAAGTCTATTAATAGCTAATGATCCCATCACTACTGGACTCAGTCAAGAAGTGGACGTGCCATAGAGCAACAGGAATATTGATGGCCTTTGTATGCACTTGCACGTGTTTCTAGATCGTATTCAGAGTAGAAGGAAGCCAGTTTGGAGGTTAGGGGATGTTGGGTAGGAGTGAAGTATGGAGATGGAGTAGAAGTACATGGCCATGGCCGGGTTATTGAGGAGACTAGACCCTATACCCTACTTGGTCAAGAGACAAGACGCAGCGGTCGCTCAGACAACCTTCTATGGAGTAGCAGGCTTGAAAAGCCTAGCTAATCATCGACTCAGATTGTATCATACCCATAAGGTTTGGTGTAGGGGTGCAGATAAGGGCTTGATTGAGTGTGGTAAGGCCCAGGAGTGGTTTACTGACTACTTTGATAGTGAGCTTGTTACAGTGTGTAAAGGTGGACACCTTAGGGACACCATGCGAGGAGGATCTAGATTGAGCT
>Ga0157360_1000911_pt1 | contig 11104 bp, 12 predicted proteins | sample AttlaeALBM1_FD_111483 | JGI IMG/M metagenome (GOLD analysis project Ga0157360, IMG submission 111483) | Fungus gardens microbial communities from leaf cutter ant in Ribeirão Preto, State of São Paulo, Brazil - Atta laevigata ALBM1 | ecosystem: Host-associated > Fungi > Mycelium > Unclassified ... | reverse complement strand
ATTGTCGTCATCATGGCCAGCTGATACCGATATCAGGTTGCTTGTTGATGCGGCAGATGGCCTATTCGCTCACCCTGCTGCTGTTCTCCGTCATGTGGCTTATCCACCAGACTCACAATTCCGTAAACGACTGCAGTCTGTTCTCGATGCCCTCTCCTGTGAAGGGGAACAAGGATCTACATCAGCCCTTTCGCAACTTTATGCTCTCTATGTCCACATCATGGAGCAGATTCCGGAGCATTCTTCTGTCTGCACAATTCCTTCTTTTCTCTGGCTTGGGCAACCAGAATGCCGACATTCGTTGGTATGTTTCCGTGTATTGTTGCATGTTTGGGATCTCTGAGTGTATGTTCAGAGACATCTGCCACCACCTACATGCCATACTTTTATACGAGCCATTTCTTGGCCCTCCCAACTCAATTGACCCTCGCATCGATCCCACACGGCCGTGTTATGACCAAGGTCAATGGTTCCATCTAATATCTGATTCGATCATGGGACATATTCGCAGTGTTCATGGAATATTTCATTTCTATCACAAATCTTTCTACGATTTCCTCCGCGATCCTACTCGTTCTGGTGCCTTCTGTATCACCACCCCTGCATTTTATTGCAAATACCTTGATCGGTTAATTCAAAATCGCCATCATTATGCATCAAGCTATGCTATTGACGGTTCAAGCATGTATTTTCCCCCCTTGCATCTGTGCTAAACTTACTTGTTATTCCAGAGCTTGTGTCGGTGCCGGACATCATCAGTTCCTCTACCGCACTATCCTGGCCACATGGAACTGAGTTTGCTGACTCCCGTCTCAAGTTGATCACTTTTTCCATCGTCTCACTCATCTGTACTGACCCAGATCATTACTATCTTTTTGAGGATGTTCCGCTCACTATATTGCAGCGACTGGCAGATCTTGATTATCGCAAGCCTCTGATAGCGATGGGAACGGTAACGAGAAGAGATAATCCGTCAAGTCATGATCTTTTCAACCTCTCAGCATCTGTCCGAACATTATCCCACACCAGATTTGAGTGGATTGGCACCGAAAACTTTGATGAACTGGCTTCTGCTACATTTCTTCTGGTATGTTTCAAATATGATTATCCACACTGAATTTATCCAATCGCTTGCCAGGTTGTCAATAAATTGGAGAAAGCAAAGGTCATCCGGCCATACCTTCCTCTCTTTGGATCGAGCCGTGCCTCAGCTTTTCTTCACTTTCTCTCCTGCAAAAAGGTGATGAGGAGGAACAGTGGGCTTTATAAATATGGGCATGGAGAAAAGTCGATTATATGGTATTGGGAGTTTGATGTGGAGAAGCGGTATTTCCACCAGTTCAGAACTATTGACTATGCAGCGGCAGTGGAGTTCTACGAAGAGAACAAGTTCACGATTTGGGACAAAAAAGGAAGAAAGTGACACAGATGAGGAAGAAAACGACACAGAAGACAACCAGGAAGATGGTGAGGGAGAGGGAGAGGGAGAGATTTTCATGGTCATACTACTGAGCATGAACCTGGGGGCAGTGTGAGGCCGAAACTGATGGTCAAGGTCAGGATGAGGGCCAGAATGTTCGGGATGACAATGGCGATTCCAAACACAATGACGATTTGCAGGACAATAAGGAGCGAAGAGGGATATCAGGATATTGTTCATTCATCTTAGGCACTGAGCTGGCTTCGAAAAAAAGGCATTTATATGTCATCCTTTTATTGTTTTTCGATTTATCTTTCGTAGAGTCTTTGACATCTGCTTGCCGGACGATATGGGTTGAACGAACCCTGTTCCAGTGGTATAGATTCATTGAATATTTCAGTCTCGTGTGTCGTCGGTCTACAGGGTAAACATCTGTGACAGATTTATCTCTTTTCTTCTGTTCCTGCCCATCCAATTCACTGTGTATGCAATAGTCGAATTATTGTTCATGTCGTCAACATAATTGGACAATCCCGTGTCTGTCGCAACAAATATAAGAGTGCTGAGAATCCAAGGTCAACGTGTGCAATACATCATATAGATCTGACATAATTTGAAGTCTCCACTTCACGCGGAGACTCAACCTTTTTACTGATTCAAAACTCGTCAGCCGAGCTCGACATTGCACTTTGTTGACATTTTGTTATACCATTGTTCTTATTTTGTTTCGTCGATGTCAATCCATCGTCGGTTCTGTTTGGTTGATCATAATTGTCGATACCTTGTTGGGTCATCCAGGGGTATGATTATTGTTGGTACATTACGGATCATTCATCAATCATACAATTCCTCTCATTTGAAGATCAATTAAGATTACGAGCGGATCAATTTGGCACCAAATGTCAGTGTTTGTAGAAGATGAAAGCCCTGTACAGTCATAATTGATTTTTGACCTGCGTGTGATGCAAAGACAGTGGAAGTCATGAGCACAACACACAAAATTTGATTCAAATAATGAGATGGCTATCAAGATAGGGGTATTTGTGTGATCGATGAATGATCCGTAATGTACCAACAATAATCATACCCCTGGATGACCCAACAAGGTATCGACAATTATGATCAACCAAACAGAACCGACGATGGATTGACATCGACGAAACAAAATAAGAATAATGGTATAACAAATGTCAACAACGTATCAAAAGTATTTAGAAAGAATAGATTACAATGTCGTGCTCATGAATGGCTAGTAGACTTGAGTGATGGACACAACGCATTTAAGTTCATCTGACAGAGAATCTTGACTCGGATTTTTTGCCTTTGTTTGATCCGTGTTCAAATGACCACTCGATCATGTTGTGACGCAAAGGCGATGTAGATCATGCGCACAGCATGCAAAACACTGAGCTGACTATAAAGACCTATCAAAACAGGGACATCGATAAAGTATCTGGATGACCGATGACAGTGACTGTAAATAGGAGGCAAGCACATGTCAATAATCTCACAGCCACTGGTTGCAAATCACCGATAACAATTGATGATTGATTAAGGTACCAACACTAGTGATCGACCAAGGCTTGACACAATCAATGTCCCTAACTGATGGATCAAGATTGACAAAACAAAGTGTTGATAAAGACGGTTTGATATCTCCCCGTAGCGACCGTTCCTGAGATTCACCTTGAGAGGCACAACTATTTGTTCTAAGTCTTTGCGTGGGCAGGAAGTTTGCTACACTCGTGACTTCAACTGTCATATCTGATGATATCATTAATCCTGGTCATAAAAGGACCGCATGAGGTCATTGCAAGAGTCAACTGGACTGAAAGGGTCGAGAGGCACTTTGTAGGCGATCATGGTATAGAGATATCTCGAGCAGCAGACTCAGAGACCGTGGAGCGGAAAGAAATAAGAACTTTGGTAGGTCAAGACCAAAAAACTAAGCTATATACTATCATCGACATTTTTATGCCCAAATTTATCAATCCCACTGTTCCTGGCTTGATCTGCGTGGGAGAGAATGTGCAGACGAGAAATGACACAGCTCGAGCCAAAATGCCTATGGTACGGTAGTGTTGGAAGGGACTCACATGGCCTCAGAAGGAAGAAAGGTGATTTAGACTCAGTACTGAGACGCGTCGGCATATAGGATGGTCGTTTAACTCTGGACAGCAGTGAACTTTGTTGCCAGGTCAATTGCAGATAAATACGTTGGGTCATTAATAGTAGTCCTCAGTCGTCTGCCGTAGAGGTAACACTGAGTGCATTATTCTACTATGTAGTGAAGTGATATAGTAATTGATACTAATGGTAAGTAGTTTGCAAGCACGACGGCGTCTGTTTGTCATTGGCTACTGACCGGTAGTTTGGAGAAAAAATGATATGAGGGTGATGAATTGCTCCTGTATTTCCCTACCCTAATTTCTGTTACAGAAGACTTTTCAATACTCAGTAGCTACAGCTGTTGGGAAATCAAGCTGACGCCGTGATCCGGCTGGATTTTCGGGAACTTTCTGGAATTCTTATTTAGTATATAAGGCTGATATTCATTGTACATACTTATTGGTTTGCAACAGAATCTAGTACATTTTATTCCAAGTCAAACCAACGTGCGACTGGGTTTCTGCGATAACAGCAGCCAGGCCACTATTTTTTATACAGTAGAACAATAGTGTCAAAACTGCTGACAAGTTTCTTTGAAGTTTCTTTGAAACAATGAGAACAAAAGAGTCAATCCTCATTGGATGATGATGACAAAAGGAATGAGTAGAGAAGTAGTAGAGGAGGGTGCTCGTTGATGGAGCTTATGATGTTAGCGAGCACCTGATCTCTACAGTAGGATAATCAACCATGTATTGATATGTAGGTGAAATCCCATACTTGGAGCGCACTGAAAGAAATGCTGCCAGCCAGACCGGTTGATGATAATCGACTGCAGTCGACTGCACCTGAGATTGATTGATCGGAACATAGATTTCGTGGTGGACAGACAAGTTTACTTGGATCATGACATCGTGCAAGAGACCACGCTTGTTTGTTCTTGGTCATCAATCATATATTGTCACAGACTGTCTTGAATCTCTTTCAAATTGGAAATGTTTGCTGCACTCATGACTTTGGGCCCCGTGATGAGATACCAAAATTTCTTGAAGGAAAACATGAAGAACCCCATGAGGCATCTTCAACATCCCACTGCGACTCCTAGCTTTGCCCACAGAAGGACGATTCATTCCAAATTCAATCGACCCTGATATATCTGCAAATTTGCAGACATTTTGTCCAACAGGCGGTCTTCAAACTTCTCTTCTCAATCACTACCTCTGAAGCACCTGTCGAGAGATGAGAAAATAATTGAAAGCAATTAATGGAAGCATGGATGAAATCTGGGCATTTGTGTGGGTGTAAGATGCTTTAAGTTCTGGCTGTCGACAACGCTGACACTGGTGATGTCATTCAGAGGCCTTAGTTTGAGTGAATGGATGGTTGGATTAGAACTGAGGTTATGGTCTTGAGTTTTGAATTAGTAGCGAGGCTGAGCCTGCGCGTAAACTGGAGATTTCAAAATATGTCAGATCTATGTGATGTATTGCACACGTAGACCTTGGATTCTCAGCGCTCTTATATTTGTTTCGGTAGACACGGGGTTGTCCGATTATGTTGAGGACATGAACAATTAATCGACTACTACATACAAAGCAGTGAACTGGATGGGCAGGAACAGAAGAAAAGAAATTAAATTAAAAAATCACAGGTGCTTTCAACACATATTGTCCACCAACTAGATGTCGAAGACTCTAGAGGAATCGAAAAAAAAAGAATGATATATAATGGCTTTTTTCGAGGCAAGCTCAGTGTCCAAGATGAATGGACGATATCTCGATTCCCTCTTTGCCCCTCGTCGTTGTCCGGCTGATCGTCATTATCTTTGGAATCACTACTGCCATCTCGAACATTATGGCCACCATCTTAGCCTTGAACCTCAATTTCAGCCTCACGCTGCTCCTCGCGTTCATGTTCGGCAGCATGCTCATGGGAATCTCCCTCAACGTCTTCCTGGTTGCCTTCTGTGTCACCTTCTTCCTTTTTTTCTTCCCACATGGTGAACCTGTTCGCTTTGTAGAACTCTGCTGCCGCTGCATAGTCAATAGTTTTGAACTGATGGAAATACTGCTTCTCCAAATCAAACTCCCAATACCATATGACCGACTTTTCCTCATGCCCAAGTTTATAAAGCCCACTATTCCTCCTCAGTGACTTTTTGCGGGAGAGAATGTGAAGAAGCGCTGAGGCACGGCTTGAACCGAAGAAAGGAACATACGGCCGGATGACCTTTGCTTTCTCCAATTTATTGACAATCTGGTCATGTGTGGGTAAATTCATTGTGGGTAATCATATTTGAAACATACCAGAAGAAATGCAGCAGGATCCAGCTCATCAATTCTTTCTGTGCGAATGCGCTCGAATACAGTGTGGGACAATGTTTTGGCAGTCGCCCAAATACCGAAAACAAATCCATTTGGTGGATCCCAGAGTTCCCACGACATCCGGTCCGCTATTAGAGACTTACGGTAATCAATATCTGCCAGTCGCTGCAGCATAGCGAATGGAACATCCTCAAAGAAGTAGCAAAAGTCTGGATGATCACAGGATAACCATAACGAGAAGTCGGTAAAAGTCATCAACTTGAGATAGGAATCAGCAAACTCGGTACCGTGAGGCCAAGAGAGTGTGGTAGAGAAACTGATACCCGGTACCGACACAAGGTCTGTGATAACAATTAAGTTTGGGGGAGATACAAGGGGAGAAAATACATGCTTGAACCGTCAATATCATAGCTTGATGCATAATGATGGTGATTTTGGATGAGTTGATCAATGACCTTGCGATAAATGGCAGGGGTTGTGACACAGAAGGCACCAGAGCGAGTGGGATCGCAGATGAAATCGCAGAAAGATTTGTGGTAGAAGCGAAATGTTCCATGAACATTATAAACATGGTGCATGGTCGACTTATCTGGATGGAACCATTGGTCAGAATATGGCCGTGCAAGGTCAATGCGAGGATGAATTGAACTGAGGGGATCAAAAGACATCTCATATGAAATCACAGCATGTAGATGATGACAGATGTCTTTAAACGTATACTCGGAGATCCTAAACATGCAGGAAAGCATGAAAACATAATGACGATTGTCGGCATGCCAGTTACCTGAAGAATAGAAAAGGAGGAATTGTGCAGACAGGAGATAGCACTCTGGAATCTGCTTCATGATGTGGACATAGAGAGCATCAAGTTGCGAAAAGGGTGATATAGATCCCTGTTTCCCTGCATTGGAGAGGGTATCGAGGACAGATTGAAGTCTTTCACGGAATTGCAAGTCTGGTGGATAGGCCACATGACGCAACACAGCAGCGGGATGCGCAAATAGGCCAGCTGCTGCATCTACAAGGGTTCTGATGTCGTTGTCACTTGGCCATGATGACAGCAGTTGTGGGAAATCTCGTTGTTCAAGTATGTTCTTGAAACCACCCCGAAGGTACATCTCGATCTCCCCGTCTGCCTTGCGAGAGACAGGGAGCTCAACAGGATGGGTGACGAAAGGGATGATGTCCTGCTTGAATGTGGACACAATGCGAGGTTCAGCGCGGCTGAAGATAGCCCAATGGAATGGGTTGGATCCTTCCCTGACAGAGAATGCAATTATTTCGATAATTTCTGCTTGTGCGTCCTCGCCCGCACATTCATCTAAACCATCAATGAAAATGGCTTTTGGTGGTACTCTCTTTCCTTGCTTCTCTAGCTCCTGAATCGGCTCAACAATCAGTGATCTGAATTGAGATGGCATTTTCTTTTCAACAAGTGTCCTGTCCCTTGAAATCTTCTCATCAATAGATGCGCGATAGTCAGAGAGGGTAGTGGCAAGTTGGTAAGCGATAGTAGTGAATAAGCGCGAGGGATTAGAGTGTTTGTTGACAGTGAAGAAAAACGCAGCACCAAGATGTCCAGATTTTTTCAGTTTCTCGGCGCATGTCTGAGCGATGGCAGATTTTCCAACACCAGCCGGTCCCCTCATCTAGTACATCGACGAAGGTGGGTCGACAGACTCGGTCACCCAATTTGTGATATCAGCGATATACTGTTCCCGAGTGCCTGGGAAGCAGCGACGATCGTAGTGGTCTTGAGAATCAAATGCAGCTCCTGGATCGGAGGCTTCATAGAGGATATCGATTCCTAGTACTGGATTGAGTAAGATTTCACTGGCCAAAACATAACTGCTCACCAGATCGGCTGTATTGGTTCGTGATGCCAGCATTGAAGCTACTATCCTTAATTATGAAGTCACTGGCACCAATAAACATAGACATGGTGGTGGCAAGACAGATAGGTGTGAGAACAGAAGGCTAAATTCATGTCAACATGTGAATACAGGTCACAAATTATCCAACAACGATCTTTCTCTTCTGGATGATTCTCCCTTTCAATCTTGCGCTAATATAAGTCCATTATCTGGAAAAATGGGATTGCTGCATGACATGAACGGATACTGTCAAGCGAAGAAGGCTTCAACGATTGCGGCTCTCTGTGCTTGGCCCAGGAACTAATTTACTCAGGTCCTCATTCAACATCGGGGTAGAAAGGATGCCCTCACTCTCGTGGAGAATATCCTGCGTCCATTTCGTTCCCGTTTTGTTTACCTTAGTTCTGAGGAGCATGATTCTGTAACAGCTGACACTCAGGCGATTACCCATGCTGCCTTCCTCAGGTGAATAAGACATTGCTCAGTACACTTTCTATGATCGACCGAAGATCATTTTTTCATTCGGTTCCATCCTGTGATCAGCGTGGGCACTGCTTGGGCTTCCGCAGAAGCATATCCATGGGAACAAGGCCTCTTTGTTGGTGGAATTGAGACTGCTAAAGTGAACCTCACACTTCGGATCTCCTCGCTTGGCATGTCTATGCAGGACTGCCCATACTGAAATCCATCAATATGCCAAAAGTGCTTCGGAGCTGCTGAAATTGATGTTGAGTGGGGTAATGGCTCATTAGAAGATAAAGTGAAACTCAAAGAGTGCGTTCAATGGGCCAGACGGGCTGCGTTTGGGCGAGGAGGAACGGTTATAGAAACTGAAAAAGATGAGTGGGAAAATGGTTCAACGACTTTTTCCTTTGCATTCCTCAAGATCTCCTTTACCAACAAAGCAGAAACCAATTCTATTCTCAGCGTCTATTCTTGAAAAATTCAGTCTGGGCAAACTCCAAAGTTCTAATATCACAGTTCCAGAATCCCCTACTGTTTTCTCAGAACCTTCCACTCATGCCACCATCCAATTATCGCCCCAACTCTCATCATTCCCTATCAGCTATGGTGGATTGTTGGGCACATCTTGGGATTAATACATACGTACGCCTTGACCTTGACTCATATTTCGACTTTTCATAGGCGTAGCGGAACACTTGTTAGAGAGTCAATGTGTTCATTTTGGAAACTTTGAATATTACAAGAGGAGATTTGTGGAAATGGGAGATTTCTTCAAGCCGCGGTTCGAGGAGGCTGGGAAACTTGGCAGTGATGGAGACTGGAGTTATGAGAGAAGGAGAGGAGAGAAGACGCTTGGGACATTGAGCGATTGTAAGATAATGATCATAAAATATGATGTACCATTTTCTTGTTCAATATGTGGTCATCGTTTCCATGAAATCGTGATTCTTGGTGATAAAATGCAGTATGGAGTTTTGGGCGCTTATAATTCACCGTATGGGAAGTTGATGATAGAATTTGTAACCGACTGACCACTGGTGTTGCGACATTACATTACTATAAAAACCGGTTTCTACTCCCTAGGTACGGGAGCCTCCACACTCATCGTATTGACGTTGGTGGACTACTCCCAAACAAGTCACATCCGAAACCTAGGAGCCCTACTGTAGTTCCAGTGTAGATTTTGAGCAAACTATATTTCTCAGAGAGGAACTGTACTGCAGAAACTCCACTCCTTCAGCCTACATTGCATTTAACCTTTCAGAACTCATTTGTGTGATATTCCATACATGAATGTTTATTTTATGCGAATGACCCAGTCATAAGTCAGAATGTGAGACTTGAACGACAAACCAACTAACCTACATGTTCAAGCGAGAGACTGAAGCGAGAGTTATCGCATAGTAATGACAATCAGATCGCGATCGCCAAAGGAAGGGGTGATCGGGGACAGGGAACAAGGATCATAGAATACAGCGGTGCCGTACAAAATGACAATGTTGATTGACAGAAGCAGCCCAAAGTCAAGCTTCTTAGGCATAATCAATACTTCTCTTTCAACTCCCTCGCTCCGTCGCTTCGCTTTCATCATCTTTGTCTCCAATAACAACCCCTGTCTTCCGAAGGCTTCGTCTCAAACCCTTTGAGGTACTCGCATCATCTATTGGTCCCTCTTTGGTACATACGAGATATTTTCCTTTCGTTGGGAAAGAAGATGGTGTTAGAAGTGCAAACTATGTTCCATGACAGCAGCATGAAATGGAGCTTCGAGTGACTGAGGTTAATAGTCTTATTGCTGTTTCTATGTACTCGATTACTTATTTCTACTTTAGTTACTTATATTCTTTCAGTATTCTTTCAGACGGTAGGTCTGCAAGCTATGTTGCAAGCTATGTCAGGCAAATAACTCACAAAACATGTGACATAGTGGGCTCCTCATGAGTGTTACCAGGTGTTTGAGGGCTCATGTGAAGAAGGCGGGATTGGAGCCACTCCCATCACTTGCCGTGGTTGTCTTCTGGGCCCATGTGCCCGCCCATCCGCATCCTGTCAAACCAAAGTTTCTTACCCCACATCTTCAACCATCTGTTACTCAGCGTGTATAAGACTCTATTTTCAACTCATTTTCCCACGCAGCATTTTCATGTCGCATCCTGGGTGGATCAGTTTTCATCGATAATATGCAAAACTGTGCTTCTATCCTCACTCTCATGCTGCAATCGTTGAAGCCTTCTTGGCTGGATAGTATCTGTTTGCGTCCTGCAGCATTCCCATTTTTTAGATAATGGGCCTGTCATAGCACAAGATTGAGTGGGAGAATCATCCGGAGGAAGAATCCGCCATTGTCGGTTAGTTTGTGACCTGTGTTCACACGTTAAACAGCCTTCTGTTCTCATCGTCTATCTGTCTCACTACCACTATGTCCATATTTCCCTACGCCAGTGACTTCACAGTTAGGGATAGTAGCTTCCATGCGCAGTCGACTACCAATATCACGAATAACATCAACCAATACGGCCGACCTGGTGAGCAGTTTCGTTTTGGCTAATGAAATGCTAGTTAATCCAGTACTAGGTATCGATATCCTCCTTGATGCCTCCGATCCGGGGGCAACATTTGATTCTCAAGACCACTACGATCGTCGCTGCTTTCCCGGTACTCGGGAACAATATATTGCTGACATCACAAACTGGGTAACTGAATCCGTCAACCCACCCTCATCGATGTACTGGATGAGGGGGCCAGCTGGAGTCGGGAAATCTGCCATCGCTCAGACATGCGCCGAGAAACTGAAAAAATCTGGACATCTTGGTGCTGCGTTTTTCTTCACTGTCAACAAACATACCAATCCCTCGCGCTTGTTCACTTCCATCGCTTACCAACTTGCCACTGCGCTTTCAGATTATCGTGCTGCT
>Ga0157360_1000910_pt1 | contig 11111 bp, 9 predicted proteins | sample AttlaeALBM1_FD_111483 | JGI IMG/M metagenome (GOLD analysis project Ga0157360, IMG submission 111483) | Fungus gardens microbial communities from leaf cutter ant in Ribeirão Preto, State of São Paulo, Brazil - Atta laevigata ALBM1 | ecosystem: Host-associated > Fungi > Mycelium > Unclassified ... | reverse complement strand
TGGCTGATAATAGCTGTAGTCCCACTCGATGTTCATAACAGATACTCTACATTATATACATCTCTTAGTGTCAGGGTCAGCAGGATCGGAGCTAAACTAGTGTGTTTAAGTATTACTAGTAAAAAGGCTAAGGTAGCTCCGGAGGGTTGTCATGGTGTTTAGGGGTGGAAATGGAGGTGTCCCCTTACTGAAGACGGTGTTTACAACATACATTGGAGCCTATAAACCTACTATTATATACTTTGGGTTAACTAACTCCCCTGCTACTTTTCAAACAATGATGAATAATCTGTTCTGGGATCTCATAAACCAAGGAGATACCACAACCTTTATTGATGACATCTTGGTAGCTATAAATACAGAAGAAGGGCATGATGAGCTGGTGAAAGAAGTATTAAGGAGGTTGGAGGAGAACAACTTATTTGTGAAACCAGAAAAGTATAGATGGAAAGTAAGAGAGGTGGAGTTTCTGGGAGTAGTAATTGGTCTAAAGGGAGTAGAAATGCAGAAAGAAAAGATGAAAGGAGTATTAAGCTAGCTAGTATCTAGAAATGTCAAGGAGATGCAAAAATTCTTGGGCTTAGTCAACTATTACAAAAGGTTTATAAAGGACTTTGCCAAAATAGCTGCACCACTATATGTGCTGGTTAGAAAGGAGCAAAAGTAGAAGTGGGAAAAAGAGCAGGAGAAAGCATTTGGAAAACTCAAAGCAGTATTCACTACAAAACTAGTCTTAGCCATTCCAAAAATAGATAGAGAGATAAGGATAGAAGCAGATGCCTCAGATTATGCAACTGGGAGAGTGTTATCGACAAAGTATGAAGATGGAAAATAAAGACCAGTGGCTTTCATCTTTAAGTCGTTAAATGCTACAGAACAAAACTACAAAATACATAACAAAAAGATGTTGGCAGTCATTAGGTGCCTAAAAGCATAGAGACACTACTTAAAAGAGGCCAAACTCGAATTTGAAATCTAGACAGACCATCAAAACCTCTAGTACTTTATGACAAGCCAAAAATTAAACTGTAGACAAGCAAGATGGGCCCTATACCTATCACAATTTAATTTTGTATTAAAACACATTCCAGGAAAAAGCATAAGAAAGGCAGATGGATTGAGTAGAAGACTAGACTAACAGAAAGAAGTGAAGAGAGATAACGAAGATCAGAAGTTAATAAAGCCAAAATGGGTCAGGGGAGTAAAAACATTAGTAGAAGAAGGAAATCTAAAAGAAAAGATTAAAAAGGCACAAGAAGAGGACAAAAAAGTAGTAAAAGCAGTAGAGAAATTGAAGAAGGCAGGAATAAAAATGTTGAGAGATGAAGAATAGGAAATAAAGGATGGAATAAAGGAAAAAAGAATATATGTACCAGAGGGAGAACTCAGGGGGGAGGTAATACGATTACATCACAATACCCTAGTAGAAGGGCATGAAAGGAGATGGAAGATGACAGAACTGGTCACTAGGAATTACTGGTGGCCAGAAGTAACAAAAGAAGTAGAAAAATATATGAATGGATGCGATGCATGCCAAAGATACAAGAATCGAAGCAAAGTACCAGTGGAAAAGCTAATGCCTAATGCAATCCCAGAAAAACCATAAAGCCATATTTCGGCAGACTTCATCACCAAACTGCCACTAGCCCAGGGATATTATGCTATCCTAGTAGTATGTGATTGCTTTAGTAAAATGGCACATTTCATAGCAACAACTGAGAAAACATTAGCAGAGGGACTTGCAAAACTGTTCCGAGATCATGTATAGAAGTTGTACAGACTTCCAGAAAGCATCATATCAGATAGAGGAGTGCAGTTTGTGGCAGGAATAATGAGGGAGTTAAATAACTTATTGGGAATCCAGACAAAACTCTTGATGGCCTATTACTCTCAAACAGATAGGCAGACAAAAAGGATCAACTAGGAGTTGGAGCAGGACTTAAGGGTCTTTATCAACCATAGACAAGAACAGTAGTCAGATTGGTTAGAAATGGTGGAATTTGCATACAATAACAAAATTCATGTAGTAACGAAAATATCGTTATTCAAAGTAAATTATGGTCAGGACCCAAGGATGGGGTTTGAAGGGAGAAAAAGAGAGAAGTATGAAGTGGTGGGAAAACTCATAGAGAGGATAAAGAAAATTCAGAAAGAGGCAAAGACAGCACTAGGGAAAGTATAGGAGGAAATGAAGAAGTTTGCAAATAAACAATGAGGAAAGGGAGAAGAATACAAAGTAGGGGACTTAGTACTGCTAAGTACAAAGGACTTAAAATGGCAAATGAAAGGGAGGAGATCAGAGAAGTTAACAGAGCATTTTATGGGTCCTTATAAAGTCAAGGAGATAATGCGATAGAATTAGAACTACCTAAATCTATTAAAATACACTCTGTAGTTAACATAAGTAGAGTATGACTCTATAAACCGCAAGTAGAAGGGCAGAAGAAAATACTGCCAAAACCAGTCATTATTGAAGAAGAGGAGGAATTTGAAGTAAAGAAAATCTTAAACAAAAAAGTAGTACAAGAGAAAGAAAAGTTCTTAGTAAAATAGAAGAGCTATACAGCAGAAGGAGATACTTGAGAGAGTAGGAAAAACTTAGAGAATGTAAAAGAGTTGGTAGAAGAGTTTGAGAGGGAGTATGGAGAAGAGGCCAAAGAACTAAGGCGATAGGAGCAGGAGAAAGAAAAAAAGGAATTTGGTCAAGAACTACCAAGGGAATTTATGGCAAAATTACTATACAGTTGGAAGAAAAAGAAGTATGAGAGAGAAAGGGAAAAGAGGTAAAACAAGAATTGGAGTTGATGGAAAAGTTCCCCAGGATGAGGAAACTTGAAGAAGGGGCTATATTATAAAAGCTCCAAAAAGAAATTAACTTTCTGCGCATTTGAATATCTGATTTATAACCTCAAGTCATACAATGGGATTGAGATATAAATAGTATGGGAACTTAGATAATCAGATCATATGACCAGGTCAGGTAATCATAGAATATTCTAGAAGGACATGTGATCGTGGACTAGTAGTTGTACAGCTACTATAAAATAGTATAAGTAGTAGTCCAATCTAACAAAGAGCTTCATTGAGTTCTTTCTGAACATCCACCTAGAGTGATCACTAAGAACTATAACAGTCTTTCAATAACAGTAGTACTCTTCAAGATTGTCCTAAGACAAGGAAGAATACTGATTCCTTAGAGTAAGATTTTAGAGAGGAAATACAGAAAGAGAAAACTTACTGTTCTCTTCTCTTTCTGGTCTATATTTATCCTAACTAGTAATATGACAATATTACAATATGGTAACACTACTTGTAACTAAAGAGTGACTAGTTAAGTAACAGTCCAGTAACAGAAACAATAAGGATGATAAGTTGAGTCAGTGTCTATAAATAGGTTAGTCCAATGTTGTTCTATTTAGCACAAGTCCTAAAGATAGAAAGGAAATAGTCTGAGATTTCTCCAAAGGGTCCTGTTTATATTAAGAGTCTAATGTCCATTTGGAATTTCCTAATGTTTAATGCATTACTGCATTATAACATCCTTATCTATTAGTATCATTATTTCATCTACTAACCACTCATTATCAGACCATGGCTAGTAATAGCTGTAGTTTCACTTAATATTCATAATATAATCCCTTTTGTTTGATTTGATGTCCTTATTGAATTCAATATCCAATGGGTTTTTCAAGGATGTTAGACCAGGTAACATTGTTGATGTTGTCATAGTAATTTCTGTCATCATCTTCCCAGTTTTGTTGTATGATTTGTTGAGGTCATCTCATAGAAAGATGTTAAAGAATGGGTCTCTGAGAGTTGGAGGTTGAGAGGAACGCAATAGTTTGACTGGTTGGGAGTCTATTTCTAAAGAAGACTGTCAGACTAGCTAACTCCAAAGCCAGAATTAAGCCAACTGCTCCTTTATCAGTGTTTGACAAGGAGAACTCGATAGAGTTCTCATTAGATTTTCTATACTACTTATACAACTACTACATGGTCTGTGCACTATTTTTCCATGCTTATCATGTGACTTATCATATGACATCATGTGATGTGATGCTGCGACTTCCTGTCATGTGACCGTGACACTTGTGACATGATACTTTCCTGCACTTTCTTCTGTGTAGTAAGTCCAAGATAAAAGAAAAGAAAAAGAAAAGAAAAGAAATATAAATAATGACTTAGCCGTTTTGCCAAGTCATGACAAGGACTTGTTTACTATGTCTTCGAGGAGTAGAATGACATTAATCCTTTAGGGTCTTGGTGAGAAAATGTTCCAGAAGTTATTGTCTAGTTGGAGTGAGACCAATAATGAAAGTGAAAAGTGGTTTGTTGTGGAACAGATTTGGATAATTGATTCTGGCTTGCTTGGCTTGTCATTTGGCCACAGCAAATTATGATTAAGGTCGTCGTGGTTAGAGAAGGCAGAATATTTTGTAGTGATCAGGGTTTCTTTGATTATATTTTTTGCAGACATAACTAGTACATTAGTTGAAAAAATGGTCATATTATAAAAGGCTACTTACTGATTGTGATTTGGTTGATGATAAACTCAAAAGATGCTTATAAGCAAAGTTTAGACAATAACAAGAGATGTTGTTAAGTCTGAGATCTAATCCTTAGACTATAAGTCCTTATATACATAATTATAATGGTCTGTGCACTAGAACAGATTATCACATGCTACTACCTATTGTTCTACATATGGTAATGCCTTTGTACTGTAAATAGTAATAACTTAACTATATGGAGGCTGATCTTTGTTCTAAGCAAAGGACAGATGACTATCTATGAGTAATTAATAAAGTTCATGTACAAATATTGAGACCTTCATATCTCCACAAATATTAATTGCCTTGGTGCCATTTTAGGCTCATTCTAAGTGGTATAAAGAGGGCTTCTTTGATGCCTAAAAGCAAAGCATTGATTGTGGTGGTTTTTGAGATATTGGCAATTTAATAAATAGTACCATAGTGGTTACCTGTTGATCTGTCTAATATCTCAGCTATTATTGATTGTCTCGAGACATGACTTGTATCAATTAAAAGGTCTTTTCAAGGGCTTTTGGGTGCTGTTGAGGCCATGAGAATTGTTGAATAATTGATGGAGATATAGCCAAATGAAGTTTGTGATAAATCACATTGACCATAAACAAAGTATTGTGTGTTGTCTATAATGAAGGAGGGCACATCCTTAGAGTCTCGTAGTTCTGAATTTCCACAAGAATAATTCAGATTTTGTCTAGTTCCTTTTGAGATATTGCCAGTTTCTAGTCATCCAGTAATTTCATTATTACTAGAGTTGGTTTCTTGTATATTATCAGAAATGTCCCCAGAGTCAGATCCAGTTGATAAGCCAGGGTCCTGATTGCTTGTGTTTAGTGAGTATTGTACTCTTCTTGCAATGGTGTATAAGAGGTGTTAATAGATTGTAGGAAGTGGAAACTTGTTGAGATTCTTGAGATTATTTTGGAGTTAAAGAAATTGTTGATCTACTATGTGTTGGAGATGTAGGTAAAAAGCCCAGTTCTCTCTGAATAGGTCAAAATTGACAATAGCTACTGAATTTCTGATGAGAGTGGTCTGCAGCTGGACCAAAAATGGTCAAATAGTATAAATTATTGTATGGGGAAAGTTTCATCAATGGCGATTTGTTAATAGGAGACAGAATAGAATAGTGGAAGATTATTAGTTTGTGCTCAGAGAAACTATTTGATGGAGAGGAAGAAGTTGTTGACTTATTCATGGTTAACTGGTGAAGGTGTTGGTAGTGTAGTGATAATGGTGGTTGTGTTAGAAGTAGAAGAAGAAAAAGATTGTTATTTTTTTGTTAGTTCTTATTCTATCTTCTTTTATATGTCTTGAGGAGTTGTTTGGCATTAGTGAGGTTTGTTTCTGGTTCCCAAGTGTGTTCTGTTTCAGGGTATCCTTTCCAGTAAACTAGAAATTCCTTTATCCTATTTTTATTTCTGGTATCAATTACATCTTTGACTTTTCATTCTTCTTCTTCTGCAATGATTCTTGGAGAGGGTTTTTCTAAGAATCTGCCATATTGGGTGTTCTCTTGTATTGGCCAGAAAAGGTAAACATAGAAAATAGAGTGCATCTTCTAGTGTGGTGGTAATTTTAGCTGGTAGTTGACAGATCCAGTCCTTTCCAAAATTTCAAAGAGGCCTATATATTTTGGTGCAAGCTTCTTTGGGATTTCTTTGATTTGAATATATTGAAAGTTTAGTTAGACTTGTGTCCCTACTTTGAGATCAGGAAGTTTGCTTTTAATTCCCTGGTTGATAAAATTTTTAGCAACTTCATATGCTTGTTTGGTGTTTGTCTAGATATTCTTTATATGGTTAATTCTGTTATCAGCTGTGATAGATAAGGTTTCTAGGATGTTGATGTGGGTTTTTGTAGGATGTTTAAACATGAGTTTAAATAGGGTATGTGATTGTTCTCCATGGAGTTTGGAGTTGTATGAATATTCAGCCATAGACAGCTTATCAGCCCATGTTTCAGGGTTGTCAGCACAATAGATGGCAAGATAAAGTTCAATTTCCTGATTGAATCTTTCTGTGGTGCTGTCAGTTTGAGGGTGAAAAGCAGTGAATGTAGCTTATTTAATTCCTAGTCTCTGTAAGAAGACCTTCATTGACTTGGCAATAAATCAAGGGTCTTGGTCAGAAATAACCTTGTTGGGAATACCAAATCTTCAGAAAAGGTTATCCATTAGGAGAGTTGTGATTCCTTCCAAGGTTACTCCTTTTGTTGTTGATACTAGTATTATTTCCTTTGTTAGGCTGTGGTTCACCATAGACAAAATAGAATTAAATTCCTTTGACTTGGATAAGTTGGTGATAAGATCCATGTTATGAGAGCCCTCAAAAGGAAATAACTTTCTATACTTTTGAACAGTTAATCCACAACCTTAAGATATATAATGGGATAAAACTATAAATAGCATGGGAAACTTAAGTAAACCATATCACATGATTAGATCAGGTGATTATAAAATATTCTAGAAGAATATATGACTGCAAGACTTTAGTACACAGATTATGTAAAAGTAGTATAAGTAGTATATAGAATACAATAGAGAACTCTATCGAATTCTTCCTAAATATCCACCTAGGGTGAACTCTAAGTCTTTACAACTCTATGTTAATAATCCATAGCAACTTGAGTAAATGGTCAGTTGGATTGTGGTATAGAATTCCTTAGAGTGGCAGCTTTAGAGGGTGTCAATTGATCTTGTATCTTTGGTAGTTGTCATATTCTGGAAATATGATAATTATGTAATTTCTTTCTCCTAATAATTCTCCTAAAATTAATAATAGTAGGATAGCATAGTAGACTACTCTCTTCCTATTCCACACTTACTATAAGTACTGAGTAGTTACAGTGTAATTTCTCAGTCTGTAAATTAACATCATCTGGTCCTAATCTTGTCTTGTCCATTCTGACTCCTTCAAATTGTCTCCTTAGGACCTCTGTCTTGACGACTTCCATCACTCCAAAATACGCAACCAACCTCACAACCGGAGACTGGAGCACAACACATAAGTTGAAGCCAAGGTCGTTTAATAAGTTGTTCTCCACTCCGATATCCTTGCCTGTCTGCTGGAGCCTTCCTTATACTATTGCTAAGTATTATTCCTCTCTGACGTAGTACATTACTCCGCTCTGGAGTGTAGCTTCTATCTATTACCCTATACCTCCGTCCTCTGGAATTTTGTCCTTGACAGCAGTTTTCATAGCCTTTGACATAGTTAGTGAATTGTTTGAGTTCAGGTCATGAGTGATGTTCTAACACTTTTCTGAGTGTCTTCTTGATACCAGGATGTCTAGCTGTTAGTGAGTCATAGTATTGCCTGAGTATATTTTGTTTTTCTTCCAATATTAGCTCATTGGATAGTTCTTCTACTAGAAATATTGATTTGTTGATAAGATTGTTTGATATCACTTGTTTTGGTTTATCTTCATCTTTGTGTTATGACTTAGCAAAATGGCTAAGTCATTATTTATTTTTCTTTTTCGTTTTTCTTTTCTTTTGGACTTACTATACAAAAGGGAGTACAAGAAAGTATTATATTACAAGTATCACAGTTACATGATAGGAAGTCACAGGGTGATGTAATATGATGTCACATAATAGGTCACATAATAAGTGTGGGAAAACAGTGCACAGACCATGTAGTAGTTGTATAAGTAGTATAGAAAATCTAATAAAAACTCTATCGAGTTCTCCTTATTAACTCAGACTTGAAGAGTAATTAAGTTGTCTCAGGCTAAGTCGCTATATCTTATCCTCAATGAATTTTTGAGAGAGAGCATCTGTAGCAGTGTTTTTGTTGCTAGCAATGTACTTGATTTTGATCTTATAAGTACTAAGTGTTGTTGACCATTTTGTCATTTGTTATAATAGTTTAGCTGGATTAGTCCAATGAATAATGTTGTTGTGATTGGTCCAGATAATTATTTCCTCTGGTGCTCCATTGATATAGTGTCTCCATTCTTGAATAGCTCAAATGATAGTGAGGAATTCCTGTTCCAAGATATGGTATTGTTTTTTTACTGGTAATAGTGGTTTTGAGTAGAAGAAGCAAGGGTGTTGTACTCCATTGTTGTTTCTTTGAGTGAGTACTGCTCCTGTTGTATGATTTGAAGCATTGGTGAATATTTCAAAAGGTTTTGTTGGATTAGGGATGATGAGAATGGGTTTTTCTTTGAATTTCTTCTTCAGCTTGTCAAATGCTTTTTGTGCTTCCTTTATCCAGATGAATTTCATATTCTTCTTTACCAATTGATTAATTTGTGAAGCAATCTTGGCATAGTCCTTGATGAATTTTCTGTAAAAGTTACAGAATCCAAGGAATTTTCTTGTCTTCTTGACTGTTGAAGGTACAGGCTAGTCAGATATGCCTTTGAGTTTAATTAGATCCATCTGGACTTGATTGGGAGAGATAATATATCCAAGGTAAGAGAGTCATTGTTTGGCAAATTAGTACTTCTTGGGTTTGAGATATAAGTCATGTTCTTGAAGTATTTTCAATACCTCTTTTGTTACCTTGTATAATTATTTCTTTGTTAGAGCATGGATGAGAATGTTGTCTATATAAACCAGTATGAGGTTTTTGGTGATGAGTAGTGCAAATATTATGTTTATCATTGTTTGAAATATTGCAGAACTATTGTATATTCTGAAGAATATGATAGTGGGTTCAAATAGTTCTTGGTTGGTCCTAAATACTCCTTTCTATTAATCTTGCTTTTAAATGCAAATGTTGTTGTATTCAAGTCATACATCCATTGCAGTGAATGTAAGGGTGACTGGGGCACAAGACTCCAGGAGAATCCTCAGAGATTAGGATGAGACTCCTGAAGGGATCTTCTACATTATATATACTAGGTTTACATTCTTTAGTGTCAGGGTCAGTGTGATCGGAGCTATACTAGTGTGTTTAAGTATTACTTTAGTAATACTTGAACAGGCTTAGGCTGCTCTGGAGTGTCACTATATGGTTTAGGGGTGAAAATAAAGCTATCCCCTTATATTGAAGTATTTTGATTCTTGTAGTTTGTCAAGAATCATTTGGATGTTGGGGATAAAATAGATATTCTTGATCATATGTTTATTGAGATAATGATAGTCTTGACATGGTCATAGTTTTCTATTCTTTTTGGCCACAAAGAAGAAAGGTGAGGTTATTGGCAATTTTGAATACTTAATATATTCTTTTCATAGATTTTTTTCAACAAATTTTTCCTCTTCTTTAATTTCTGCAAAGAAAAGCTTATAAGGCTTAAAAGCTTTAGGTTCAAATATTGGTTTCATTTTGATTTTGTGGTCCTAGGGTCTTACTGGTAAGGATCATTCACTTTTCTTCTTGTCAGATAGTGATAGGTATTTGTGATATTTGTTACGACCTTAAGAAGTAACTCAGATTGCAACACTTTAAGTAAAGACTTGAAGATGAGATGAGAGTTGAGGAAGGAAGGGAATGATACAATTGGTAAAGCATAGGGAATATAAGAGAGTATCTACTATATATATACCTATGTACCATGAGAAGTATGTGAGAAATACATATGGCAAACATGAGGTCTGCTGAGTAAAGAACATGCCCCACCAGTGAGGCACTGACTAAGCCATTAGATATATGAAGTAATATGAAACAAAGAAGCAGTCCATGTGTAGAACACCTGAAGGCAATGAGGTCAATCATTATAATATTCTTCTGGAACCATTTGTTTAGTAGTTTGGTTATCTTTTTGCTTATCTTTCTATGCTAGTACCTGTAAAGCAGAGATTTTAGTATTTAGTTCATAAATCTTATAGTTTATCAACTATGAATTTTCTTGCTGAGAATCCAATAGTTTACTATAATTTTTTGTTAGTTCAGCATTTTTCCATTTTATTATATCTTTTTTCCAATCAATAATTGGATTATGTTTTTTGAGCTATGGTATTCCAAGTATAATTTATAGTTTTCCTAGATCTGCAACCACTAGTTTGAGCTTGAGTTTTTGATAGTCAATCATTGTATCTAGTTTCACATAGTCAGTTATTTTTTTGTTTTTGTTTATACTTCTATCATATAGGGACTTAGTCATGACAACTTAATCTTACTCCTTATCCAAGTTAACAAGGAGAACTCAATAGAGTTTTCTTTATTTTCTATACTGTTATGATGGTGACACCATGATACATGCGCATGGCTTAGTCACCTAACTATCAGTCACCCTGGTGTTATGCCACAGGCAAATTTTCCATGGAAGATAACATTTGATACATTTTATACCAATGGATTCTCAATTAGAATTTGCTCTAGAACCCTTTCTATATCCTCAAAACATAACACTATATGATGGGTACATTGAGCAGGTGATAACTGATCTAGAGCTCATGTTGAGACCTTGAGAAGCAATTAAGATAAACTGGCATCAGGTTACTAAGAGAGTTACTGAGGGACTATGCTCTAGATTTACTTTTGAATGGACTAACTTAGAAAGATGGTAAACTTGTACTCTAGAACCAGTACTACTCAGATGAAGAACTTAGACTGATAGACTTTGTGCTTGTAAATAAGCATTGATGGCATCAGATCAATTATATTT
>Ga0157360_1000906_pt1 | contig 11125 bp, 14 predicted proteins | sample AttlaeALBM1_FD_111483 | JGI IMG/M metagenome (GOLD analysis project Ga0157360, IMG submission 111483) | Fungus gardens microbial communities from leaf cutter ant in Ribeirão Preto, State of São Paulo, Brazil - Atta laevigata ALBM1 | ecosystem: Host-associated > Fungi > Mycelium > Unclassified ... | reverse complement strand
GTCCGGTTAACACCGCCTGCGTTTTTTTATGATAAACGTGACAATTACCGGATTTTTCTGACCACATTTGTCGCGGACTGGAAAAGCTGGTGTCGTCATCTATTCTTAAGATGCAAGGCGACTAAGCCTGCATTAATGCCAACTTTTAGCGCACGGCTCTCTCCCAAGAGCCATTTCCCTGGACCGAATACAGGAATCGTATTCGGTCTTTTTTTATATTTTTGAATACTAAGGCTTTTTTAGGTGTTCACACCAAAATTCCACCAATTCCTTGTATTCAGTCTAAACCGTAACATACTCAGCCCCACGGGAGTCCAGGTATTTTTTGGTCATTGATAAATTTTTATGACCCAACAGCCGCTGCGCAAATTCTTCGCCTTTTTCCTTCTCATACAGCCTACTGGCCAGACTTCTAATTTCGTGAAATGACGGCGGGTAAGGGCCAAATTTAAGCACAGTTACATCACGGGTATCTGAGAATGCCTGGGTTAACCCATCCGGCGTCAGTGGTCCGGGCTTTCCTCCACCCCGACGCACCGGCGAATAAAGCAGGAACTCAGATGGATTGTTCACTCTGCAACGTTCTATCACTTCTTTTAAATGAAGATCGGCCGCTTCCAGCTTCAGGTCTAAAGGGATGGCTAATTTATTCCCTGTTTTCTCCTGTATGACAAACAATCTGTCTTCCCGGATGTCAGTGAATTTCATCATGGCTATATCCTCGCGTCGCTGAGCCGTGACCAGCGCAAGATCAAATGCATTTGCCGCCCATACTGAATTAGCAGCTGCTGTTTCTCGTATCGTAAAATACGCTTCGAGCAGTAGACGTTCCCGCTTAACTTTCGGTGCCGGGGTGCGAGTAGGTTCTGCCGGGTTCCTTTCTATATGGCCCTCCACGAGCGCCTCTCTGAATACATCGAGTAGTACAGATCTCAGACCTGCAGCCATGCTTTTTTTATCGCAGGCAATGTATGTTTCCAAAAATTCCGCAATGTCTTTTGTTGTAACTGCGCTAAGAGCGATGGTGCCGAACTCTTTTCTGATCGTCTCTATCTGGTTCCTGCGAACTTTCATTGTGTTTGGTTTTAATTCCCTTCGCTCGAGAATAACGTTATACCTCTCCAGCCATTTAGCCATAGTCAGGGTGGGCGTTTCTTTAATGCGCTGAAGTAGACTGGAGGGGATATAGTTCTGATCAATATAGCTGTTGGCTTCAATGGCTTGGGCTATCGCTTCCCTGCGATCAATGCGGCCCAGATAGATTACCTGGCCGGTTATTGGGTTGCGCCAGAAATAAAGCTTATCTCTCTTGCGAAAGGTCAGGTTACGGGGCAGGTTAGCGTCGTAACGGGCTGGCCTCTGCATTCTGTAATCTCTCCAGTAAAGTCCCTTTGGACGGAACTTTTAGATGCTGCGGTTTTAAGCGCAAATTCTTCTTGCTAGGATCAACATAGATAGCATCCGGGCGGAGCTTATATTCTTTACCGTGTAGCTCGGGGGCAGGATAGATCTTGCCTTCACGTACCCATCTGCGAAGAGTAGAAAGTGATGGCGGTGATGAATACACTTCAGCGGCCCATTCCTGCAAATTAAGAAGCTTTGCCATTCTGTTCTCCTGCGCCTACCACCCGATTATAGGGACGGAAGGCGCTGTTTGATGATAATTCGATATCAAGACATCCGGCCGGCGAGGGCACGCAGACGCCGAGCGCCCATGATCGCTGTGGCCACGTAGCTGGTGCTGCGGTTTTCCACCTCTACCGTTACCTTCATTCCGTCCACCAGCACTGTGTATACGCTGGTCATAGCCCGGCTGGCATAATCACCGAACCGTTCAACATGCCGGGCCAACGCTGCATCGCACGCCCTGCGGGCCAGCGGGGAATCTTTACTGCTTCGGTTAATCAGTCTCATTCGGCACGCTCCCGGTCAAACACGTCCCAGTAGTTCAGCTCCGTATTCGCCAACAGGCGGGGATTTTCTATCTCGCTCATCTCATTACCGGGAGGGTTGCCCCTCCCGCCTCCCTCATGCCACGTATTCGGGCTTCATATCGAGCAGGGTAATGGCAAACTGGTCATACAGCTCGTCGCCCAGATGGCGCTTCGCAGCAGCCAGTGCCTGCTCTGCTTTGGTGAACTGCTCTGTAGCATCCGGTTCGTCAGGCTGGGGCAGGGAGTTGATCGCCGCTTCCACCTTGTTGCGGGCGTCTACTAAGTAGTAGCGCCGTACGGCTTTGTTTTTAAGCTCAGTGAACAGCGCTGAACCGAGAGTAGTTTTGGCCGCTTCAATATCAACCCGCACGGCTTTGGCCTGGTCCACGGATTGAGCTGCTTCAATGCGATCGCGGAACTCGTCGGCCATGCCATCAATATTGGTACTGGACTCCTGCGCGCTGTTAGTTGTCCATTCAGCCGAGATATCAGCAACGCTTATGCGCTGCTGCGGTGCTGGGTTGATTTCTTTTTCCTGACGATCTTCAAGCTCATCAGGTGTGTAAACGCCCAGGATCACATCCGGACAGAACAGACGCGCCCAGCGTTTTACTGCCAGATAGGCGAGTTGCTGGCGGGGATCGTCAGCCCACAGTGTCGAATTACGGGTGCGGGCCTGAGCCAGCAGCAGATCCAGCTCACGGGGGTGATCTTTGCCTTTGAGCGTTGCGCGGATGATAATGCCGATACCTGCTTCGTCCGCCATGGTCCAGCCCGGAGCGCGGTATTCGCCTTTTTCACCTTTGCGGATGTGAAATTTTCCGACCACTTTTTCCCATGGGCCGTACCACTCATACTCAAAGCGATTCGCCAGCACGCCGCTGCGTGAAATCACTGCGTTTACCAGCTGGGCCTCATATCCCAGCACGCCGTTAATCAGATGGGTTTTCTGCGCCACGGCGAAAGGGTTCATTTGCCACTGCGCCGCCTGCATTGCAACGGCCATACAGTCGGCCTGGTTGCCTTGAAGGTGTTTCGGTACTGTCGCCGCACCCTGCGCCATAATCTGGGCGAAAGTGCTGATGGCATTAAGGTACTGTGAATCGAACAGCGCGATGTTTGAGTTAACGACAGCGTTCTGGTCGGCTACTGCTACGTTTGTGTTCTGCATTTTTGTTCTCCTTAAGCCGCGCGCAGCGCTTCAAGGCGGCGCAGATCGTACTCGGTGAGTTCGTCGGTGTAGTCGGTGGTGATTGGCGCTGGCCACTCGCCGGTATCGAATGCGTTGGCAATGGCGCGCATCGTGGCGCGGTACTCCAGGATGCCCAGCTCCACCAGCTCCTGCGAAGCCTCAACAATGGCAATCCAGTGATATCCGTCGTCCTTGTTGACGAAGATTCAGAAGAACTGGTCGAGGCTTGCCGTCTCCATGTACATACCGGCGCTCAGGTGGTAATCGCGATCGATGATTTCACGGTGCAGCTTCGCCCGCAGACCTGACTGCTTGATGTTCCACACAGAAATCGTTTTGAGGTCGGCACCGATGCGCACGCCATCCACGTCCAGCTCAAGGTCGGGGCGCACACGGATTTCAAGGCCGGTCTCTTCGTCGATGCCGAAATAGCTAGTCTCAACGGCGCGATCAGGATGCTGCAGCAGCTTTCCGGCGGTCAGGTGCGCATGCAGCGCTTTCTGTATAGCCAGCGCGGTTTCCAGCTACTGGCGGGTCACCAGCACCTTGCCTTCCGGGTTCTCACGCCATCCGTCCAGCAATTCGTCGGCGAACACGGTATCCGGGCTGACAGCCTTGAGCGCCTGAATCAGATCCACTTTGGTGCCGCCCACTTTCAGCGGCGCGGGCTTCTGCGCCTCCTGCGCAACCAGGTCAGGATTGACGATCGCCAGCTGCTCCAGCAGCGCGTCACGGCTGCCGCTGGTTTTCACCAGAGCGGGCAGGGTGGCGTTGTACTCTTTTATGCAGGCTTTCATAGCTGCAGCGGTCTGCTTCTTATCAGACTCGATGCGCTGGAACTCTGCCGGCAGCGCCATATAGCTTTCTGCGGTTTCGTCTACTGCTGCGCCAAGCGGCAGCGGCGCGGGCAGGGTGGCGTTATGGGCCTCCAGCAGCGCTTTGATATCGTCAGTGCTCAGCTGCGGCGGCAGGGTGGCGTTGTACTCGTCAATACACTCGCGGATCGTCGCCGTGGTGGTGAGTGCACCTTCCGGGATCTCCGGCTCAATGCTGAACTCGGCGGCCAGCGTCTCCGGCTGCAGCGCAAGCGCATGCACCAGATTGCCCATGTCGAGAACCTTCGACCGCTCCTTCTGGATGGTCTTAGAGACATGGCGCGCTTCAAAATACATTAGGGAGACACGGGCATTTTTCACTTGGGTGCTGCTGATGCCGTTCGCGGCGTGGTAAACGTCGTTCGGCAGACCTTCATAACGGCCTGGCTCGAAGTAAGCTGGCCATTCCTTAGCTGCAGCCTCTGGCTCGGAAATATCCGCTACCGGTTCTATTTCTGTCATTTCTGGTTCGGTTGGAGGTAATTCCGGCTCATCCTGGCTAAGAGCATCAATATTCTGGTCCAGATCGGGGGCAACGTTGCGCGTCAGTTCAGGTGTGGCAGCGGCGAGGATATCCGCCGGGCTTACGCTAATTGTTTGCGCAGCAGCTTCATTAGCGACTTCGACTGCTGGTAACGCATTACCAGCTTCGACTTTGCTCGGGTCAGTCTCTTCCATCTGCACACTGCCAACGATCTCCACTTCCTGTTTTGCGACTTCGTGTGAGGGGGTATTAATGACCGGGTTTGCTTTTTCTTCCAGCAGACCATCGATGGAAAACATGCCGCCGCCGAGGTTGGATATTTCTGGCTGAGGGGGGGCGACGAGCTGTTGTGACGGCTCGGCGCACTGAATGACTCCGGCATCCACGGCCGCGCTATCAATCTGACGCGCAGCGGCGAGGATTCTGTCCTCAGGTGTATCATGCTTGTATTCATTGAGAATCGCGCTGATATAACCAGTCATGCGATCCGGGAACGTTGTTATGCCTGAGGACGCTTCGCGGATGAGCGCAAAAATTGCAGCGCGCGAGTAATCCAGGATATTTCATTGTTAAGGATTACCCCATCGTCAAACCTGCATACTCAATCACTATGGATACCAGCTTCTGATATGGCTAATAACGACATCACCTAGGTTCGTCCTGAGCTCCGGGCGGCCAGTGCTGCCTGGAAGAAAATCAGGGACTTTTGCAAAGGGGCAGAGGCGGTAAAAGAACCGGGCAACAACTATCTGCCTTTGCTTGACTCCACAGACAAGAGCATGCGCAACCGCAAGCGCAACGAAGATTACCTGCAGCGGGCGGTCTTCTATGCGATTACTGGTAATACCAAGATTGGCCTCCTCGGGCTGGCCTTTCGAAAGGATCCGACCTTTTCCGCGCCGGAGAAACTGAGCTATCTGCTGAAGAACGCCGACGGCGCTGGCACCAGCATTTACCAGCAGTCGCAGTTGGTGACCGAGAACGTGCTGGAGGTGGCACGTGACGGGGTTTATGCCGATTACGCTGAGGGTAGTGGGCAGGCCATTATCCTGCGCAATCTGGACGAGAACATCATCAACTGGCGAACGAAGCGCATCAACGGGCGCGATCAGTTGGTGCTGGTGGTGTTGAGGGAATGTGTGGAGCAGGAGGATGGCTACGCGTTCAAGGATGAGGTCCAGTATCGCGAGCTTGCGCTTGAAGAGGGCCGGTTCATCTGCCGGGTGTGGCGCCAGCGCGGATGCCGGTTCCGCTGCATACGCTGTTACCAGTGAATACCAGCCGAAGCCCAAAGGCAAAGACAGCTGGGACGAAATCCCGTTTACCTTTGTCGGTGCGCAGAACAACGATCCGACTATCGACGACTCACCACTCGCCGCGCTGGTGGAGATAAACCATGGTCACTTCCGGAACAGTGCTGATTACGAAGACAGCGTGTGGTTCTGCGGCCAGGTCCAGCCCTACATGACGGGACTTGATGAAGGATGGCGCGATCATCTGGAAAAGAAGGGGGTTAAAATTTATGATAAATATACATCGCCTGCGAACTGTTGCTAATCTAGACAGAAACTGTGCGCTGGTGTGGCCATTCGGTCCGCTGGCCAAAGAGAAAAGTGTAAACGATGACGACTATTTCCCAAAAATCGGCCCGAGAAATGCTTGGCACCCCTGAACAATTCAGAGGTGGGGACTACATAACCATAAATGGCACCACAGAGCTGTTTATTCAGACCGCCGACGAACGTGAAGCTGAACTGGTCGAACGCCATCCGCACATGGAAACCGCAGCCGTGCTGAAGCAAAATATTTTTATGAATGCAGGCTAAAATGCTTTCTCCAAAGTATTAATATTACCATTTTATATTTTTAAAATAAGGTTGTCACATGACAGAAAATAGCACTTTTTTTGGTGCACATGGAGATTTTGCTAGTGCTAATGCCACTGTTGGGGAAAATGGTAGTTTTGCTCCAGAGGGTATGCCCAGATCAAATATGGATTATTCAATAGGATACTCAAGTGCTGCGTTATCTCTTATAGATCTCGCTCTTAAAAGTGATGAAGTATTAAATAGCGTCGATTATCTGGTTTATCCTATATGTTTTAATATGAGGCATACGATTGAGTTACAATTAAAGGAGTTTTGTGGTTCATTAGAAAAATTATCACAATATAGAAAAGTTGCTCTTGAAGAACATAGAACTATTAAAATAAAAGCAACCCCATCACTTAAAAAAAGTTTGCACACCTTTCCTGATGTAAAAGAATCGGCTACACATGATATTGGTATTTTCTGGGATTTAATAGGCGAGTAAGCACCAATAATCGGCCGTAGATTTTTAGATGTCATTCTTCTCGTGTCTGAAATCATATCAGACATTGCTGAAATTGATCCCACGGGCCAAACTTTTAGGTACCCTTCAGATACCATTAGTAAAGTGCATTTAGTCGACACTCCGTTAATTAGTATTCACGCCCTAAAAATTAGATTTACATTTCTGAGGAAAGTTATGCATTTTCTAGATGATCTAATTAGAGAGGTAAAATACGAATACTCATGGTGTAGCATTACCGCCCACCTATCTTATTTTGACATCATATCTGCAGCATATGATATGCAACCATTCATTGGTAAAACGGAGCCTTATTATAAGTTGGCGAAAAAAGAAATAACTAACAAGTATAAGTTAAGCAGCAATGAGTATAGTAAGCTAATTAAATTGATTGATTGTGATTATTGTATTAATGGCATCATTAAAATTGACAACAAGCCTATCCATTTAGATATAAATGATTTAATTCTTTTCTTTGATGTGTTAAATAAATTAAGTCCATTTGAAGAATACCTAGCCAGAATAAATCAGTGTGGCAATAATCACACTAAATGTTCACTGAGAGGAAGTTATGGTGAAGACTATTTCGATGCAATAAAAAGAAAGAGAACTGTCATTCAAGAACTTTTAGATGCATTGCCCCCTGAAAAACTTGCAGAGATATGCTCGCTTTATGATTTTCATAAGGAGTCAAGTTATTTTGAGATTTATAAAGATATTCTTAGAGAGAAATCATTGTATTTTAACAAGGTTTATGGAGATAAAAAGGCATTTTATACTGAAATGAAATTTTATTTTGATAAAAATAATTTTTTTGAGGGGGTGATATTTAGTCTATGGCGGCTTAATATCAAATCAATATTTCATGAGATAATTGAAAGATATAACCTATCAGGATTTCATTGGTACGAAAAATTAATTACTGGTGAGCGACATAATAGCTTGCTGTCTTATGAATGGTATAATATCAAAATGAATGCATTAGCTGAGGAGCTTAAGAAAAATGAAAGAATAATATATCTATTAAGACGTGATGATTAAATTGAAAATATGCATATTGATAGTTAAAATTGATGTTGCCTAATTTTATTGCATGGATTGTCTTTATTAAATCCTTCCCCTTATAATAAACTAAGTGTTTTAGAGTAAATATGGCGGGATTTTTGAATGTATGGTTTACTACTATCAAGGGTTATTGGATAGCAATACTATAATGCTGCTTTCTAATTTTATGAAATCAATTGCTATCGTACTCTGTAGAACAACCTTGTTTCAACCTATGTCCGCTACTCGCTCATAGTGGGCGTTCGAATGCATCTTTTTACATTGGAGCATTCATAATATGGCTTCGACAGTAACGGTAACAGTTTGAAGGACAAGACTTATAAATTCAGTAAATATTATGAAAAACTACTCTAACTTCCTGTTTTTCTTTAATTACACAACTGATTTAGAATCCTTTGTTTAAACAAGAAATCCTTTCCCCATAACCTTTCAAGTTAAATTGTTATCCATCCTGCAAAAGCACTGCCCGGAATGGTTGACTACCGCGGCAAAAATGAAAAGCTGATGTAAGTTCAGGATCAACTGAATGCGAAGGACGGGCGATACACGCTGTACTTTGCCGGGCAGGGGATCGTGAAGGCCTGGCAGATGAAGCGTAAAATGTTTTCGCCGCGCTACACCATGCGGTGGTCAGAACTACCGATCGGCAAAGCTAATTGATAATGATTATGCCCGTCGGGATGTCGATAATTTATTGAAGGAGTTTCACCACTAAAATTCCACGTCGAGCCCACGAATAAAGTAACAAGTGTTTGATCGCAAAAGTATCTACTGGTAAGTGTTGGTAAGTTGAAAATCAGGAATCGTATTCGGTCTTTTTTATCTCTCTGGAATATAGCGTTTTAATCTGGGGTTTCCCAGGGTTTGCTGAAATCTCCAGAAAACACCATGTTCGGTTCAAACCATAACACAATCAGATAAGCAGGCGTCTTGCTAATTACAATGTATTTATGACCAGGTAAAATCTCAATGCTGTATTAATCGCATGTCTCCAATCTTCTTAACTTGTTGAATTTTATTGTAAATTTATTTTTTGTATATTAAAAGATAATAGAATTACAAGATGCTTCGACAAAGTCTTTTGTACAGTTACTCGCGTAATGCTTTCATCGGTTTATTATTTTAAATCAAGTTGTTAACTCTAAAACTTTGCCAGCGAAACTTTTTCTTCCATAGCGATTAGAGTATTCTTCTGTCACGTGTCAAATTAAGGAGAATAGAATGAAGGAGTTAAGTGGCGCAGCTTGGGTAAATAAGTTTGAAGGTAGCGCCTCGACTCAAACATTAAGCTACCCCTTTCGTACAAATGTTGAGCAGTTTTTGGCGGCGCTTAATGACGCTGGAGCAAGGGTAACGATAGCAGCTACTCTTCGACCGCCTGAAAGAGCTTACCTTATGCACTGGTGCTGGAAAATAAGCCGAGGATTAGTTCGCGCTGCGGACGTGCCAGCGATGGACGGCGTAGAAATTGAATGGGACCATGGAAACGATGCAAAGAGTCTGCGTGAAGCCAATGCAATGGTAGCAGCTTATGGGATGACAGGATTGAACGTTGCTCCGGCATTACGTAGCCGACATACGGAGGGCAGCGCGATAGATATGAATATTTCCTGGACTGGCGATCTGCACATCACTGACAAAAATAATAATGAAGTCATAATTAGAACGCCCCCCAGAGATGGAATGAATACAGAACTTCATCAAATAGGTCGTAGTTATGATGTCATTAAATTTCATGGTGGTGCCAGGGATAAACCTCATTGGTCAACGGACGGGAGATAAAATGAAAAAATTTATGATAGCAGCGGGATTAGTGTTACTCACAGTAAGTTGTACTTCTGCGCAGGCTGATGATATGCAGGCGGATATCAAAGCGTTTCAGGCCAATGCTGAAAACTGTCAGTATCTAGCCGGTGAATGGGATAGCTCATTACCTAAGAGCCGACAAAAAGAGATTGAAGTCGAAGTGGATAAATACTGCAATCTTGCGCGTAAGCAGCAAGAGCAGCTTAAAAAGAAATATAAAAGTAGCAAGCAAGTGGAAGAGGTCATCTCGCAGTACGATCTTTAATGACAGCACATTATCGGTTCTCATTACTGTAACCCCCTGGCGACGATGATAGTTCACGATGTCGCCAGGAAATCAGTTCTTTCATTCAAAAGATATCTTAAAACCCTTCTCCGTTTTTATTATGAGTATGCAGTTCAAACTACGACGGCCTTCCACCGCACGTTATGTTCGAACATTCCCATGACTCGTTACTACTGTCATCTTGTTTAATCCTGCAGATGACAATTTCTTTTTTCGCAACCCTACTCTCAAAACGCTCGATCGTTTAGGGGGAGTACGTCGCCTGTTTTCTATACTGAAAAGAGGGGGGAGTGATTATGTATCAACGTATCGACGGCGCGCAGTGGCGGCATATCTGGCTGGTCGGCGATCTGCACGGCTGCTATCAACGCTTAATGCAGGCGCTGCGGGAGCGTCACTTTGACCCTTACGAGGATCTGCTGATCTGCGTCGGCGACCTGATTGACCGCGGCCCACAGAGTTTGCAGTGCCTGGCGCTGCTTGATCAACGCTGGTTTATCACCGTACGCGGTAATCATGAACAGATGGCCATCGACGCCCTGCGGGAAAACAACCGCGCGCTGTGGCAAATGAACGGCGGCGGCTGGTTTGCAAAGCTTAGCGAAGAGGAGCAACAGCAGGCGCTTGATGCCCTGCACAAATGTGCGCAGTTGCCCTATATTCTTGAGCTTCAGACATCCGGCGGGCTGAACGTCATCGCGCACGCCGATTATCCGGCCAGTGAGTATGGCTGGCAAAAAGAGGTGGATAGCGAGTCGGTGCTGTGGCGGCGGGAGCGGCTTAACCAACTTCTGTGCGGGAAAGGGGAACGCATTATGGGGGCGGATGACTTCTGGTTCGGGCATACGCCGCTAAAAACGCGCTTCGATGCCCATAACCAGCACTATATTGACACCGGCGCGGTGTTCGGCGGTGAGTTAACGCTGGTGCAATTGCAGTAGTTAAAAGTCGCTATAGTCGCGCGCCGGATGCCAGAAGCCATCGATAAAATCTTCTACGGGAAAACAACCGCCGTGACGCATACGCTGATCGTCCATCGCAGCCAGGCACTGTTGCTCACTATTAAAGACATCAACCACGATGTCGTCACATCCACCGTCCAGGTAGCAAACAAATAAGACCAGCGCGAACATTCCATCCTCGGTTCTGTAC
>Ga0157360_1000905_pt1 | contig 11125 bp, 14 predicted proteins | sample AttlaeALBM1_FD_111483 | JGI IMG/M metagenome (GOLD analysis project Ga0157360, IMG submission 111483) | Fungus gardens microbial communities from leaf cutter ant in Ribeirão Preto, State of São Paulo, Brazil - Atta laevigata ALBM1 | ecosystem: Host-associated > Fungi > Mycelium > Unclassified ... | reverse complement strand
GAGCTAGCATCAGGTTTCTCAGAGACAGACTATCAATGTTGATACTCTAGAACTCAGAGGTTAAAGGATACCTCTGGAATGCGATATAATTTCAATCTAGAGCGGACTTAGACTAATATAATACCGAGATGACAGATCAAAAGTCTATCAATGGCTAATGATCCCATCACTACTGGACTCAGTCAAGAAGTGGACGTGCCATAGAGCAACAGGAATATCGATTACCTTTGTATATACTTGCATGTGTTTTTAGATCGTATTTGGAGTAGAAGGAAGCCAGTTCGGAGATTAGAGGATATCGGGTAGGAGTGAGGTATGGAGGTGGAGTAGGAGCACATGGCCATGGCCAGTAGGTATGGAGGATAGGGAGGTGACATCTGTCATGTCCATATGGCAATGTTATGGAGGAGAGAAGTGAGAGAGGCTGGAAGAAAAAGGAGTTTCTTTTTTTATTTATTTTTAATTGAGTCTCATCAGTTTGTACTTTTAATATAACACTCAGAGAGCCTGAGAGAAAGACAATGGAATCTTGACACCTGCCGCCATCTCAAGAGCTCGAGAGTTGTCTTATGGCACTTTTCTGAGTTCTAAGTGAAGTGGTTGGGTTGTTGAGGAGACTGGATCCTATACCCTACTTGGTCAAGAGACAAGATGCAGCAGTCGCTCGGACAACCTTCTATAGAGTAGCAGGCTTGAAAAGCCTGGCTAATCATCGACTCAGATTGTATCACACCCATAAGGTTTGGTGTGTATAAAGGGCATACTTGGTGAGGCACCCAGTCACACTGCAGTATAGTAAAGCAGGCGTCTTAAGAAGAAGCAATGAATAGCCCAGAAGCTTCAATCATTGTTGAGGTAAGATATTCTACTGTACATCACTAGCTATATATACTAGACTAGCCGGTCTGTGCACCAGTCGCTATAGTCACATGCACTAGACAATAATAACTACACTACCAGATATAGCTATGTAGTATCTATGATAGAGACCTGAACTAGAGGGAAGGGTACAAGGTACTGCAGACTCCGAGGATCAGTGGGAACGTTAGATAATACAAACCCTACCAGGTTATCTAAGCAATACTAGAGTAGTCCCCTTACAGTGTGGGGGTGTGGATGAGGGCTTGATTGAGTGTAGTAAGGCCCATGAGTGGTTTACTGACTACTTTGATAGTGAGCTTGTTACAGTGTGTAAAGGTGGACACCTTAGAGACACTATGCACAGAGGATCTAGATCGAGCTTACTATCCTTTCGAACAATTTTATCTTAATTATCATGCTAAGTTTCTATATTCTCTTTTTAATACCTTCATTCTTGATTCATCCCCACAAACTCTTTTGCATGCAATTGGGACCTGGTACCACATCTTTAGCTTGTGCCAGGCTAATAGTCCCTTTTGCTCCCTTCACCGTCGACGACAATGGGTGGCGGCAGGGCTTGCGGCTTTCTTCCTGGTATTGGGTCCTCCGGAGCAGCTGACAGCTTTACTACATTGAACACTGGGTGTAACAGTCTCATTCCGTGGAGCAACTTGAGGCGGTAGGCTGACGGTCTTACTTGGCATTCAACTTTGAATGGTCCTAGTCTGCGATGTGACAACTTTGGAGACGGACATGTCGTTTTGATATCTGATGCGTCTAAATATACCCGGTCTCCAGGTTTGAACACCGGAGTTGGAGACCTTCTTCAATTATAATACTGCGCCATATCCTCCTGCACCTTGCGGATTGCGGACTTAACTTCCTCGGTGGCAGACTTTATTCTTCTGGTGAACTCATTGACCGTTTCCAGGCTTGAGGGGTCCTGTCGCAGCTCGAAGCCCATACAAGAGACTCGTCCCGTGTCTAGCAGGAACGGAGGTTGCTGTGTTGTGGAGTGGACGTGGTTATTATGTTGGAACTCCGCAATGGGTAGAAGGTCATACCAGTCATCCTGTTGTTTGTTGACGAATAGGCAGAGGAACTGGTCGAGCTCCTGGTTGACACATTCCATTTGTCCATCCGTCTGGGGGTACCAAGCTATAGAAGAGGATAGTTGTATACTTAGCAGCCTATACAGTTTCTTAGTGAACGAAGCCACGAATTGGGATCTGTGGTCGGAGACCACTCGTTTTGGGAGGCCGTGGAGTTTCCAGACGCAGTAGAGAAAGAGTCTGGCTGCTCCTTCCGCTGTGACTGTAGTATGTGTCAGAACGAAGTGCACTCTTTTGGAGACAGAGTTTACGACAGTCATGATGGCATCATGCCTGGAGAACTCTGGGAGTTCGCCTACAAAATCGACGCTGAGCATGTCCCACCGATCGTCTGGAATGGAGAGCAGTTGGAGCTCACCGACAGGAGAATATCGCCAAGGTTTCGTCTGGAGGCAGAGATCACAAGTACTCACATACTGGCCGATGTACCTAGACATCTGGGGCCACCAGTAGTTTCGGAACACTAGCTCCAGTGTCTTCCAGCATCTGGGGTGTCCAGAGATCTGGGTATCATGGCAAAAGGCCATAATTTGCTTGCATAGGTCCAGACTCTGCAGCACGTATATTTTCCCTTGGAACTGGAGTAGGCCATTTATGTTCGACTACTCTGAGGAGTGCACTGTCCCATTAGCGGAGCATCAGAGCTCTCGTGCTGCCTTAGTGATAGGTTTCTCTTGGTCTCCGTTCTGGTTTTCCTTGCAGATGTCAGACAAGATCTTCTGTTCTATGCCTGTTAGTCCTACTCCTTCCAAGGCATGCACCGCAAGGAACTCCGGCCTAAGGAGGATGATGTTTTCATTGTCGGAGGCTCCATTTCCGTGATCGGCTCTCCTCGACAGTATGTCCAGTTTGTCTATAGTACGTCTGGGGCAGTGATGAAGCAGGAAGTTAAACCTAGTCAGATGCAAGGACCAACGAGCTTGACGACGGTTAAGTTTCTTGGCCATCATGAAATACTCAAGGTTCTTGTGATTGGTCTAGATTTCTACTGAATAAGTCGCTCCTTCCAGAAAGTGCCTCCACTCTTCCAATGCACAGATAATGGCCAGCATTTCCTTGTTATGGATTTCATAGTTACGCTCCACAGAGGACAAAGACTTACTATAGAATGCTACGGGGTGCCATTTTCCGTTCGTTGCCGACTGTTGAGACAAGACTGCTTTAGTAGCAAAGTCTGAGCTGTCTGCTTCAATACGAAAGGGCTCCGAGTCCCGAGAGGACATTAACACTGGAGCAGTAGTTACCACCGTCTTGAGGTCCTTGAAGGCTGCTTGTTCTCTTCCACTCCACGTCCAAACTTGTTTGGAGCGTGTTAGGTCAAAGAAGGGCTGTGCTTTGGTGGAGAAGTCTTGAATGAACCTACGGTAGAAGTTCACGAAGTCTAGGAACGCTTGGATGTCCGTTTTGTTCTCTGGGGTGGGCCACTCTCAGACTCCTGCGACCTTGACTGGATCCATGGAAATCCAGTTCTCCGAGATGACTAGTCCCAAGTACTCGATTTGCTTCTTGAAAAACTCGCATTTCTCTGGATGGAAAAAAAGCTTGTGTTCCTATAAGACCTGTAACACCTACCAGATAGCCTTTGCATGCTCCTCCTCTGTCCTAGTGAAGATCAGGATATCGTCCAGATACATCACCATAATACCTTCCGCTATAAGGTCTCGGAAGATGTCGTTCATCATCGTTTGAAAAGTGGCTGGACTGTTGGTCATCCCAAAGAACATTACTAAGGGTTCGAACATACTCCGATTGGTCCAGAAGGCTGCCTTCTACTCATCTCTGGGCTTAATGCGGATGTTATTGAAACCCCAGCGGACATCGAGCTTGGTGAAATATTGAGCTCCTTGGAGTTGGGATACGAGTTCGGAGATCAACAGAAGGGGATATTTGTTCTTGACTGTCATGGAGTTGAGTGCACGATAGTCTTGAACCAACCAGAGCGAGCTATCTTTCTTTTTGATGAAGAATGTTATGAGACCCCAAAGAAGGAGAAAGTTTCCCACACATTCAGACACTTGATCGCAAACATCAAGTCGTACAACAAAGAAAGGATATAAATAGCGTGGGAATTTACATAATCATATCACGTGACACATCATGTGATTGTAGAACATTCTAAAAGGACATGTGATCGTGGACTAGTAGTGTACAGCCACTTGTAAAAGTAGTATAAGTAGGTAGTCCAATCCAACGGAGAACTCCATCGAGTTCTTCCTAAACACTCACCTCGAGTGGTCTCTAAGTCGTCAAGACTCTGTGATAACAAAGAACACTGGAGCGGCTATGGGCGATTTGGAAGGGTGAATTTGTCCAGTGCATAGGTTCTCCTCTAAGAAGGAATCCAACTCCTTTTGTTCCACCAGAGACAGAGGATAGACCTTTGATGACTTAGGCACTGAGCCCAGAACAAGCTCGATAGCATGATCCCACTGTCTGTGCTCTGGGAGGATGTCGAAGTCCTCCTTTGCAAACACAGACTTGAACCCTCTGGTACAGTCGGGTAGGGTAAACAGTTCCTTTTGTGCTTTCAAGGCTCGACAGGCTCCTTCTGCCAGTTTCTGGGAGATTATAGAGGTGGCGCATAGATCTGTGGCCACGGGCTCTGGGAGCAATCTCGTTACAAAGAGTCGGTCCCTTTGCTCGTACTCAACTTCACCTGTCTGAAGGAGATTTTTGTCTTCTTCCGAGTCCTCTGCATACTCCGGAGAGGGTCCGGATCGACAGACGTTGACAGCTCTAGTATAAGGGGACTACTCTAGTATTGCTTAGATTACTTGGTAGGGTTCGTATCAGCTAGCGTTTCCATTAATCCTCGGACGTCCACAGTACCCTGTACCCTTTTCTCTGGTTCGGGTCTCCATCATAGATACTAGATAACCATATCTGGCAGTGTAGTTATTATTGTCCAGATGCACGTGGCCATAGCGACTGGCGCACGGACTGGCTATTCTAGTATAAATAGGTAGTGACAGTGTAGTAGAATACTCGCCTCAACAATAGTTGAAGCTCCTGGGCTACACATTGCTTCTACTTAAGTCGGCTCTCTTACTGTACTCGGGCACGATCAGGCGCTGCTTCCAGCGGTGCCCTTACATCTAGCCTCCGTTTTCCTCTGCAACGCTTGTTCCTTGCGTATTGCGCGGCACCCTTCGTATCTAGGGGGGCAGTAGTTCATCTGTACTTCTCCGGTTTGCCAATTGACCTCGGGGTTGTGGTCTTTGAGCCAAGTGTAGCCTAAGATCATGCTTTTCCTCCCAAGACTGGAGACAGTGAGGAGTGTCCTTTCGGAGTGAGTCTTGTAACGGAGTACTACGTCTACTACTTTGGAGATCTGCCCTGCTTCATTGGGGGAGCTGTCTACGTTGTACACTGGTATGGGGCGAGAGATGCTCTGGGTGGTGATACCTTTCATACAGACAAAATCCTTATCTATGAAGCTGCCCGTAGCTCCAGAGTCCAAAAGTGCCTTGATGGAGTGCACCTTGCTGGTGTCGGTGGTACTGATCTCAATAGGGAGGACGATGAATGTTCCATGGGCATTGAGAGCGCTGGCAGAGAATTGTTTGGGGAGTCTCTTCTTCCATTTAGACCTCTGAGACAGGGCTTTCCTGTCCAGAGTGGAAGGGGGGAGTGCGTCTATAGGTTCATAGATATCTGTATTGACTTCTTCTACGTTCAATACAGCTAACCTATTTACTAACAGCGACTGGAGCGCACTTTTCGCCGGCCGCACTAAACAAAATCCTCCTCTGGGACAGAACCAACTTCCTCTTCCTCTACTGCATCCTTCAGAGCCATTAAATCTTCAATCAATTTCTTTCTTTGCTCCACAGTTAACCTCCAGACATCTAAACGATGGGGGCAGTCTTTCATGAGATGGTTAGCCTCTCCGCATTAATAGCATCCTTGTGGGGGTAGGGAGCGCATTTTCTGAACCGTATCTATGTCTATGGGTATTCCTCTGGATGGCGCAGGTGGAGGGGGCCTTGGCGGAACAGGGGGCGGAGCCAGCAGAGGAGGGCAGAACATCGAGAGGGAGGTTGAACGAGGCTGGGCGGAGCGCAAGGGAGTCGAGGTTGTTGTCCAGAGTGTAGACTGGAAGGCCTTGTTGGCCAGCCTCGCCTGGTCGATCCTCCAAGCTGCTGCATACCAAGCCTCCGGATCTGTGTCTGCAGGTCGTCCGAAGGGCATGGTGGCAATTTGGCTCTGGATGTTTAACCGGAGGCCTCAACGGAACTTTACCACAAGGGTCCGAGAGTCTGTGTATCCGGCGTCCGAGACTAAGGTCAGGAAACTGTCTAAGTAGTCGTCCACTGTCCGATTTCCTTGATAGTATGAGAACCCTTCCAAGGTGTTGACAGTATTCGACTCTGCGTTGACTGGAAAGAACTGACTTCAGAATTGTTGTTCGAAGTCAAGCCAAGACTGAATGGGAAAAACGCCAGTGTTCGTCTCCTGGCAAAAGAGGTTCTCAGACTACTTCGCGGCCTGTCTATTCTTGAAGAAGGCAAGAGTCCAGAAAATCTTTTCCTCGTCACAGCTGAACTGCTCTGGGGCCAGGTGCAAATACAACATACAGGAATTGAGGAAGGCTTGACTGGAGCTTTGTTCACCAAAGAAGTCAGGGGGAGAGGGGAGTTTTGGTCTCGTCTGCTGTTTGGACGGGGTGGCCAGGGTCGGAGAAGGAGAGATAGCTGGAGGAAGAGACATGGGTATTGGAGGCGGAGCAACTGCTGGAGCGGGGGTAGAGCTGGTCATGAGTTGAGTGAGTTGTTGTAGCTGGGCTATCAGGCCCGCGAGGGTAGTGTTGATAGTGTGTTCCGAGGCGTTCTGACGCTCAGTCAGCTCTTGGAGATGATGCTGCAGATAGCCCAAGGCATCAGCGACAGCAGGAGGGGTGTCCACAGGAAGCGATATCTCTCTTGGAGTGGAGTGATCAGAGGTGTCATGACTTGGCAAAACGGCTAAGTCATTATCTATATTTCTTTTCTTTTTTTTCATTTATCTTGGACTTACTACACAGAAGGAAGTGTGGGAAAGGGTCATGTCACAAGTGTTACATAGTCACAGTCATATGACAGGAAGTCACAGTGTCACATCACATGATGTCACATGATGAGTCATATGATAGGTGTGGGAAAATAGTACACAGACCATATAGTAGTTGTATAAGTAGTGTAGAAAATCTAACGGGAACTTTATCGAGTTCTCTTTGTCTAATGCTGAACAAAGAGCAGTTGGCTTAATTCTGGCATGGAGTTTAGCTCTCTGACAAGAGGGCCAGAGTTTGTTAGCGGAGGACAACTGGAGGGCGGCTGTCTACTGAAAATCTCCGGGGCTCTGACAATGAGATTTAATTCTGCTGTAAGGGCAACCAGAGTAGAACTCCAGGAGATTCCTCAGTTAAATTATAATCTACGAAATATGTTACAACCTATCTCCAGGAGATTCCTCAGAGAATTATATGAGGCTCCTAGGGGGAATAATCTACATTATATATGTTACAGTGTCCTTGCATCCCTGCATCAGGTAACCAGGGTCCAAACAATAAAAGTGCGTTAGGCGGCAACAGAGTACACTTAAAACAATGAAGATAAGTCCAAATGTTATGTAGTAATATTTAATCTGTTGCAGGGTCACTCTGGAGGGCTAGTACGTGCTCTGGAGTTGTGTGTGAGGGGTCTCCTTACACTGTATGGGTTTTAGCTATGGTTCTTCAAAGGTGCTCCTATTGTCAAAAACATCACTGAATTGAAGAAAATACAGTAAAGAGCAGTCCTTTGGATCACAGGTGCCTTCCAAACTTCCCCATCTGAAGGCATTGAAGCCATTGCAGGTCTTATCCCCATCATTCTACATCTCTGCAAACTAAATGGCAGGCACTGTAAGGGGACACTCCTAGAGGTATGCTTAGTGACATGGGTAGGCTCCCACCTAAGGGCCATTATCCTTCCGATCGCATTCTCACTCTCTCCTTTCTTTCCCTTCTGTGTCATAACGTGTGATGCCTCTAGTTCTAATATTGGACTGTGTGTGATTATCAGTCAAGTACCATGTGAACTGTGCCTTGATGGTCTAGTAGTATAAGTACTAGCTTCCTGTTGTAGATATACCTCAGTTGAATCTTACCTTAGCTTCTGGAACTACTTATTAAAGCTTAAGGGTCTTCATCTTGTGTGTGACTGTGCTCTAACAGGCACCATTTACATTACATTTCTATTCCTCCTTTATATGCTATCAACTCTTTACTAGATTCTCAACATGCTAAGAATCAAATCTCCCACAGAACTGCAACTTCCAAACTCACTATGAAATAACAAGCCAACTTTAAGAGCCTTATCAAGGATGTCAATGAGCGTCTCAATAGTGTTAGAAACTGCTTCAATCCTGTTAGGGCATAGTCACTCAGAAGCAGCTAACCCTAGTGCTAGGTAAGAGTTCCAGAAGCAAAGTATAAGACTCTAGCTGCGACAACTTAAATCCACTCCAAGTTAGAGTTGACAAGGAGAACTCGATAGAGTTCCTATTTGATTTTCTACACTACTTATACATTTTACTTTGGTGGCTATGCAACATCCTTCCATGGTCCTCATGTTATTCTTGTCATATGACTACCTCATCACATGCTGTGACCAATGTCACATTTTTGTGACTCTGTGACTATTATGTGATATTTCCCATGCTCCACCTTAGTAATAATCTAAAAGAAAAGAAAAAAAAGAAAAAGAAATATAAATATTAACTTAGCTGTTTTGCCAAGTCATGATACAAAGGTGATATTTAAGTGAAGCTAAATCTAACTACACAAGTGGTCTTATATACTAAAACCAATGGTCTGTGTGCCACAGTCACATGAGCACCAACTATTAATATCACTGTTCTAATTATAGATCATCAGACACATCAAGATAGACTTAAGAGAGAAGGTAAGAAGAGTGTAGGAGAGCATTTCACAAGTTAGGTTAGTCCTTTAGGTTAGAGCTTACTCATGATCTAGGCTGTTCTTTAGGATATCCTCTTACAAATCCTCTCCATCCTCTCTTTTTCCCTGGTTCTCGATTAGTCAATCACTTTACTAGTAGAATTAGCTTTCACTCTTCTTCTTCTTCTGATAAGGACCTTCACTAACATTTTCAAAGCCTTAACCTTGCCTTTAGGTTATCTCAAATAAACCACAACAGTGCAGCTGTCATCGCTGATGGAGGTATCAAAAAATCTCATGTTGCTACAGCAGTGGCACATGTCTGGGTCAATAACTCTGTCATTAAACAATTACAAGTCTATTCTGTAAGGGAATATCTCTAGAGGTATGCTTAGTGACATGGGTAGGCTCTCACCTAGAGGCCGTCGTCTCACCAATCGCATTCTCACTCTCTTCTGTCTTCCCTTCTGTGACATATTGTGTGATTTCTCTAACTCTATTATTGGACAATGTATAAATATCTGTCAGGTATCATGAGAACAGTGCCTTGATGATCTAGTAGTATAAATACTAGTCTTCTGTTGTAGATATACCTCAGTTGAATATCACCTTAGCTTCGGGGACTACTCAATAAGCTTACTGGGCCTTTGCTTGTGTGTGAAGTGCACCCTAATACATTCCATAAATGTTATACCTCTCAAAGCTGAACTCATGGCTATTCGCACTGGCCTTATCCCTGCAATGGAAATAGACAACATTCACAATATTACTGTCATCACTAACTCCATCACCACAGCAAGAAAAATCCTAGAGTTCAAAGTCGATCCCCTTCAGAACATGTTCATTGTCATATGACAGAAAATACCCAATTAATAATATAATTTCTTTTATATTTTATATTATTACTAATTTTTTGCTCCTAAACTCCTGTTGTCTACTCCTATAGGATCATGATATAGACTAGTTACTTATACTTCCTCTATTCCGGACTTAGTATAAGTACTCCAGTAGTTACATCCTAGTTCCTTAGTTCATAGATTAAAGTCATTTATGTTTTCTTCTTGTTCTATCCTCACTCCTATCAATCTATACCACTCCTCTCCGAAACTCCTGGCAATAATTCAGTCCTTCTGAAATATGCAACCATGCATATGACAGCAGATCGAAGCACAGTGCATGAGCTGAGGCCAAGGTTGTTCCCCCACTTTTGTTGTTAACTTCCTTCCACTCCAGAGTAACTCTGCTCCACTCCAGGTCACTCTGCTTCCTGCTCTGCACATCCTTGACATTCATCCTCTTAGCCTCTGTAGCCAAAACCTTCCTTAACAAAGATAGCAGGAACAAAATTCACTTCTGGTACTGTCCTAGCAAAGCTGAATGGTCTAGACATAAACTCGTTGACAACCAAGTCAAAGCAAACACATGTAACCCTATACTTCCCAGCAAGGAGTTACATTTATTCAGCAAAAAGAAAGAGTGCAACAACATCCTCTGCAAATGGCAAACGTCCTTCACCAATAGCCTTAAAAAAGGCCATTACTTCCTAAACTTTGAAGATAAAAAGCAAAGAGTCATCAAACCAACATATGCTAAGGGCAGTTCATGACTCTCTGTTATAGGTTTCACCAACTCCCTATGCACTTGTTTTACCTGCATAACTACTAGTTATGCCCCCATTGGAGAATACAGACAGAGATTCTTCTCTCACCTCCCCACCAGCTGCCCCTGTGGTGAAGCTGAGGTTCAAACCTGAGAACACATCATCATGGAATGCAACAGGCATGACCCCTCTATGTGACCATGCAACATCATCATTAACAGCTTTGTCCACTTTCTTGCAGACAACCCTGAAGCATTTAGCTTTGATAACAGATAAGGTCCCATCACAGCATGACTCCTTGGAGTAAAAGCACAGCCTTCGTCTCCTTCTATACTTCCTCTTCTATTTTCCTTTCTCTCTCTCTCTCTCTCTAGTTTTTCTTTTCTTATTTAAGTAGGTACTGTGTACTTGCCACGGTCTGCCTCCGCGCCCCGTGTAATAAATCGCTGATTTAAAAAAAAAAGCCTATGGTAGCCTAATTTGATTTCCGAGTTGAGGTCATTGTTGATACATCGCGGCCACATCTCAGTTGAAGCAGATCAATGAATTATGGGTCTCGGCACAATTCTCACCAACTCTGGTACACGTGACCTCGTAGAGAGAGAGAACAAGCAAACAGGTGTTAAGACG
>Ga0157360_1000904_pt1 | contig 11128 bp, 13 predicted proteins | sample AttlaeALBM1_FD_111483 | JGI IMG/M metagenome (GOLD analysis project Ga0157360, IMG submission 111483) | Fungus gardens microbial communities from leaf cutter ant in Ribeirão Preto, State of São Paulo, Brazil - Atta laevigata ALBM1 | ecosystem: Host-associated > Fungi > Mycelium > Unclassified ... | reverse complement strand
GTGTCAGGGTTAGCAGGATCAGAGCTAAACTAGTGTGTTTAAGTACCACTAGTAAACAAGCTAAGGTAGCTCCGGAGTGTTGTCATGGCATTCAGGGGTCGAAATGGAGGTGTCCCCTTACAGGCATGAAGGACAGTGGAAAACGGTAGAACTGGTAACTAGAAACTTCTGGTAGCCAGAAATGACCAAAGAGGTGAAAAAATATGTAAAGGGATGCGACACTTGTCAGCGAAACAAAAACCGCACAGAACAGCTGGCAGGAAAATTAATGCCAAATTCTATTCCAGAGAAACCATGGATGCACATATTGGCAGACTTTATCACCAAGTTGCCTTTAGTGCAAGGATATGATAGTATTCTAGTAGTAGTGGATCGACTAACTAAAATGGTCCATTTTATACCAACTACAGAGAAGACATCAGCAGAAGGATTGGTGAGACTGTTCAGAGATAACATGTGGAAGTTACATGGTCTACCTAAGAGTATTATATCGGACAGGGGACTGCAATTTGCAGCAGGGTTAATGAGAGAGTTGAATGGGATGTTAGAAATCAAGAGTAAATTGTCAACGGCATTCCACTCTCAAACAGATGGACAAACAGAGAGAGTGAACCAAGTACTGGAGCAATACTTGAGAATGTTTATTGACCATAGACAAGAACAATGGCCTGAGTAGTTGGAAACAGCAGAATTCGCTTATAACAATAAAGTGCACTCGAGTACCAGGACATTGCCTTTCAAGGCAAATTATAGACAGGATCCTAGAATGGGATTCAAGGGGAGGAAGAAAGGAAAATATACAGGGGCAGAAAAGTTTGTGGAGAAAATAAGAGAAATACAAGAGAAGACAAAAGCAGCATTAGAAAAGGTGCAAGAAAATATGAAAAAGTATACAGATAGAAAAAGGGCGGAAGTTGACGACTATAAAGTAGGAAACCTAGTGATGCTAAGCACTAAGGATCTGAAGTACCAGATGGTTGGAAGGAGGACAGAGAAATTGACAGAGAGTTTGTTAGCCCTTACAAAATTAAGAAAATTGTGTCATCAAATGTAGTAGAATTAGAACTACCCAGCACATGAAAAATACACCCAGTAGTCAATGTTAGTAGGATACGTAGATATGTAGGGCAAGTAGAAGGACAAAAGAAGGAGCAACTAGCTCCAGTGATAATCGAGAAAGAAGAAGAATAGGAGGTGGAACGTATACTAAATAAAAGGAAGACCAGAGGGAAAAATAAATATTTAGTACATTGGAAGGGATTTGTTAGGGCGACCAGAGTAGAGCTCCAGGAGATTTCTCAGTTAATTATAGTTTATGAATTATTGTTACAACCTACCTCCAGGAGATTCCTCAGAGAATTAGATGAGGCTCCTGGAGGGAATACTCTACATTATATACTACAGTGTCTTCGCATCCCTGCATCAGTAACCAGGGTCTGGACAAGGAAAGTGCGCTGGGTAGCAATGGAGTGCTCTTGGAATGATGAAAGTGAGACCCAATATTACGTAGTAATATTGGATCAGCTACAGGGTCGCTCCGGAGGACTAGAGCGGGTTCCAGAGTTGCGTGTTAGAGGTCCCCTTACAGGATTTATGGCAGAATCAGATACTTGGGAAGGAAGGGAGAATTTAAAGAACGCAAAAGAAGTAATTGAAGAATTCAAGAAAGAATATCAGCGAGATATGGAAGATGTGGCAAGACAAGAATGTGAGGAAGCAACGTTCAAACGAGGAGAATTGCTGGGAAGATTTACGGCAAAGAAATTATACAGATGGTCAGACATGCAGTATGACCAAGCATATTAGGGAAGAATGGAGAGAAATTGGAGACAATGAAAGGACAAGAAACCAGTGAAAAGAGAGATAATGAAAACGATCCTGAAGGAAGAAGAAAGCGAGGAAGAAAAATCGGGAGTTAGAGAATGGACAGAAGAAGACGATGACAAAATGGGCAATATGATTGACCTATACTATGAGTTGTAGGAAATTCCTCAGGACGAGAAAACTTAAGAGGGGGGTGGTATCATGACTTAGCAAAATGGCTAAGTCATTTTCTATTTTCCTTTTGTTTTCTTTTTTTTTATTTAGTTAGATCATTACTAAGATGAAGTGTGGGAAAGTGTTATATGACAGTCACATAGTCACAAAAGCATAATATTGGTCACATATTGATTATGTCACAAAGTCACAGTCATAGTCACAGTCACAATATGTAAGGAGATAAACACATGATGGGAATAATATAAGGACTATAGGAGAATGTTATACAGCCATCATAGTAAAATATATAAGTAGTATATAAAATCAAATGAGAACTCTATCAAGTTTTCTTTGTTAACTCTGACTTGGAGTGGACTTAAGTCATTGCAGCTAGAGTCTTATACCAAAGGTGACAAAGGAGGTAAAGAAGTACATAAAAGGATGTGATGCATGCCAGAGAAACAAAAATCGCATGGAGGCACCCATAGAAAAACTTATACCAAACACAGTACCAGAAAAACCCTGGACCTATATTTTGGTGGATTTTATTACAAAACTACTGCTAGCACAGGGATATAATAGTATTCTAGTAATATGCGATAGAATGACAAAAATAGCACACTTTGTGCCAACTACAGAAAAAACCTCAGTAGAAGGAGTAGCAAGATTGTTCTGGGATAATGTCTGGAAACTGCATGGTTTGCCAGAGAGTATTATAACAGATAGGAGAGCACAGTTTGCAGCAGGAATAATAAGAGAACTAGATTGAATATTGGGAATTGATACAAAGTTGTCACCAGTCTACTACCCACAGACAGATAGTCAAACAGAGAGGATGAATCAGGACCTGGAATAGTACCTAAGGATGTTCATTGATCATTGACAAGAGCAGTGGTCAGATTGGTTAGCAACAGCAGAGTTTGCATATAACAACAAAGTACAGATGAGTACAAAGGTATCACCATTCAAAGCAAATAATGGATGAGATCTGCACATGGGGTTCAAAATGAAAAAGAAAGGAAAGTTTGAAAAGGTGGAAGAATTTGCAACAAGAATGAAAGAAGTACATAAGGAAGCAGAAGTAGCATTAAAGAAAAGCCAAGAGGAGATAAAAAAAGTATGCCAACAGAAAGAAAAGTAAGATAAAAGAATACCAAGTAAGGGACTGGGTGCTCTTAAGCACAAAAGATCTTAAATATCAAATGAAAGGAAGACAGTCAGAAAAATAATTTGTGGGACCTTACCAAGTAAAAGGAATTATCTCAACAAACATCATAGAATTGAATTTACCAAGCATGGTTAAAATACATCTAGTGGTAAATGTCAGTAGAGTACATAGATATAAAGATCAAGTTGAAGGCCAGAAAAAGGAATGGCCAGCACTAGTAATAATAGAAGGGAAAGAAGAATATGAAGTAGAAAAAATATTGAATAAAAGGAAATTTAGAGGAAAAGATCAATATTTGGTATGGTAGAAGGGATATATGGTGGAAGAGGACACTTGGGAACTAAGAGAAAACTTAGGAAACACAGAGGACTTAGTTAAAGAATTTGAAGAAGAATATGATGAAATTAGGAAAATGAAAAAAAGAAGAAACGAGAAAGAAAATAAGAAGAGAGAATTGCCAAGTAGGTATATGGCAAAGATGTTGTATGGATGGGACAACAAGAGATTTGACAAAGAATATTGAAGATGATTGGAAAGGAATGAAAGGAAAAAGGAAAGGAAAGATTAGAAAGAATCGACGAAGATGAAGATAAAGAAGAAATCGAGAAAGGAAGAATAGAGGAATGGGATAAAGAAGACAAGATGGGTAAGATGGGAGGATATATATGTGTCAAGGACAGAAGGGCAGAGAACAGAGGAGTGGAGTTATAAATAGAATTATACTCTAGAATGGTGTACTGTACTACTTCAGAGAATAAATAGCACTTAACGATGAGGGAGGAACCCCAAGAGAAGACTCTGGCGGGGAGAAATGACATCGGAGTAGAATATGACTTTAATGAATGATCTTGGCTTCAACTTATGTGTTGCGCCCCAGTCTCTGGTCGTGAAGTAATTGCATATTTCAGAGTTGAGGGAAGTCATCAGAAAGAGGTCCTTGGGAAGTAAAATAGAGCCAGAGTGGACAGGAATAGAATTAGGACTAGTTGATGTTAATTTACAGACTGAGGAATTACACTGTAACTACTCAGTACTTATAGGAAGTCCGGAATAGGAAGAGAGTAGTCTACTATGCTATTCTACTAATTATAATTTTAGGAGAACTATCAGGAGAAATAAATTACATAATTGTCAGATTTCTGGAATATAACAATATGATGAGTTATAAGAAATTTTTGGGACAAAAATTCTTAAGAGGGGGGTACTGTTATGAGTTGCCTCAACCATGACTAAGAAATATAACATAGACTGAAATTAAACCCTGGACTGGTAGGGACTTGTAGAATAAATAAGGACAAACAGTATAGAAATGTATAAGTAGTGTAGCAGAATGAAGCAAGGACTCTATTGAGTTCTCTTCTAAAAAGCCTCTTGGACTAAGATCTTAAGTCAGTTACTGACATCTAGTACTGTCATGCCAGTATAAGGTCCAAAATATATTCAGGCCTAAAATTAAATAAATTTCACGACTTTACACCCCAAAATTAGAACTAAGATAGAATCACCTATTAGATAGTAGGAAAGGCACAGAGGACTTTACTAACAAAGCTAACTACCTAGCTATGTAACAGTATACCCAGGGACATAAGGTCACTACTACTAATAGGCCAATTACTCGAGAACCAGAAGAGTTGAGCCTGTGGTCCTATAGTATTATTACTGAGAATAGCAGCTTAGTTAGAAAAAGAAGCCTCATGTGAAAAAGTCCAGAAAGATACCTATTACAAAGGAACAAGACTAGCAGTCCAGTAGGAAATAAGAATAGGATATAGTATCACCTGATCAGTGATGGCTAAGAATAGGACAGCATCAAAACTGATCCACTGCAATCAGAAACAAAGGAGTAACAAAGAGCCTTAGAGAGCTATGGAAATAGTGATGGAGATCAAAAGGTTTGATTACAAAATAAAAGTAATAACAAGTAAAAGAAACAGAATCTCTGAAATGTTTCATAATTGTGTACTGAACAAGTAGATACTGGGAAGATAATCAAATAAAAAAGAGAGCTTGTAAAAAGGGGAAAAATAGAGAGAAAACTCAAATAACTGAAAGAAATTGGAATAATATTTTTAAGAGTCCACTTGAGGCTACTCTCACTGTAATAGGATTTCTAAGGCATATGTTTGTCTTATACTGTAGCACTGCTGCCCTTACCTAGTCTAGTAGTCTGGCTTACTGTCAATATAGCAGAACTACCTAGAACTCCTGTGCTCTCATATAAGCTCTACTTCAGCTGACCATACAGCTGGAAGCCTACTCCAAAAACATATAGTAAGCTATTAACTCCTAGTATAAGTAAATGTCCAAGTCCATTGAGAATCAAATTTCCCTCTGAGGAAAGGTTTTTAGTAGTCTTAGAAAATAAAAGAGAAGCTTAGAAAAATAGAGACTTAATTACTCAAATAGCTATTAAGCTCTAGAGTAATAGAAAGGAATAATAATGGGGGTATGATGCTTGATTTCTCTTCTGTGCCCTAGAGTATTTTATTAGGATTACAAAGCAATGAGACAACAAAGAAAATGAGACAAAGAAAACCTCCAAATTCCCAAAGCTAATAAGGCTAGAATAATGGGATGGTACCTCTCCTGAACATCTAGCAATCACTTTCTGCTCCTCTGACCCTACTTCTGAAGTCCTCCTTTATATGATAGATGGCTCTGGAGCCTTTTGATAGGCTGTAGAGAGAGATGGCAATCTCAAGTCATCTTTTTCTTGAGTATGTTATCTTTATCAATCCTCTCTTCTATTTCTCTTTCCAACTTCTCTAGTCTTTCTACTGTCTCTTTGACATCTTCTTACTTCTCTGAGTTCCAGTTTCCTTCTGTTGTGATTGTGATGCAACTCTTATGAGGACTTGTCTTTCCTGTTCTTGCTATAATTAGCCATCAGTGATGATAGCTCAGATCTAATAGTAACTGTGGTTAATATAGAATCACTAGCTACTGAGATACAATATCATTCTATTAGAAGTTAGTCTCCAAAGTTCCTTTCCACCCTCGAGAGCACTCTAGAAGAGAATTCTGTTATAAATCTGATCTAGGAAGTCTAGACAAACATCTATGAGGTCTCTGTAGTAGTAGTCACAGCCACTACTCTACTACTCAAGTAGTATGCTTGAGTCCATAACTGGGCTTCTAATGAGTATCTCTGGGAGACTGAACTTGTCTCTTGAGCTGGTTATTATGGTTATCAGGATGAAAATTATCACTTCTCTCGCCTAAATAGCTGTCTAGCATAATATTGTTATTTAGTAACTCTTTCTATAACCTAATGTTAGCTTATCTTGCTTATCTCCTGAGGTCTCTGCTTACTGTTTTATATAACCCTTTGGTACATTCTAAGGACTTATAATGGACTCTAGTATCATGACTTGGCAAAACAGCTAAGTGTCAGACTAGCTAACTCCAAAGCTGGAATTAAGCTAACTGCTCCTTTATCAGTGTTTGACAAGGAGAACTCGATAGAGTTCCCGTTAGATTTGGTACACTATATATACATGCAGAGTAACCTTAACCCTGTCCTTTTATCCTACACTTCCCTATGAGTCAACTTGCTCTCGTGCATCCGTCAATATTACAAATTTAAAAGAAAAGAAAAAGAAAAGAAAAACAATATTCAAAATAAAATAAAAGAAAAAGAAAAGAAAAAGAAATAATGACTTAGCCGATTTGCCAAGTCATGACACCACCTCCCTCTCAAGTTTACTCGTCCTGAGGATTTTTCCTACAACTCATAATATGGGTCAACTAAGTTGCCTATCTTGTTGTCGTCTTCTTCCATCCATTCTCATATTCCTGAATTTTCTTCCTCAATTTCTTCTTCCTCTGGGATCATCTTCATCGTTCCTCTTTTTTCAGGTTTCTTGCCCTTCCATCGTCTCCAATTTCTTTCCAATCTTCCCCAATATTCTTGGTCATATCTCTTGTCTGACCATCCGAATAGCTTTCTTGCTGTAAATCTTCCTGGCAATTCTCCTTTTCTGAACATTTCTTCTTCACATTCTTGTCTTGCCACATCTTCCATATCTCATCAATATTCTCTCTCAAATTCTTCGATTGCCTCTTTTGCGTTCTCTAAATTCTCCCTTCCTTCCCAGGTATCTGACTCTGCCATGAATCCTTTCCAACGCACTAAATACTTATCTTTCCCTCTAACCTTTCTCTTATTTAGTATCTTTTCTATCTCCCATTCTTCTTCTCCTTTGATTATGACTGGAGCTGGCTGCTTCTTTCTCTGCTCTTCTACTTGCCCTATGTATCTGCGTATTCTACTAATGTTGACTACTAGATGTATTTTTATTGTACTAGGTAGTTCTAATTCAACCACATTCATGGATATGATTTTCTTCACTTTGTAAGGCCCTACGAACCTCTCTGTCAACTTTTCCGTTTTCTTTCTGATTATCTAATATTTCAGGTCTTTGGTGCTAAGCATGACCAAGTCCCCTACTTTATACTCTTCTATGTCTGATCTCTTCTTGTTGGCATATTTCTTCATATCTGCTTGTGCTTTCCCTAGCGCCGCCTTTATTTTCTCCTGTATCTCCTTCATTTTCTCAATAAACTTTTCTGCTCCTGCATATTTCCCCTTCTTTCTCCCTTTGAACCCCATCCTGGGATCTTGCCCATAATTTGCCTTAAAAGGCAACGTTCTGGTACTTGAGTACGCTTTATTGTTATATACAAATTCTGCTATCCCTAACCACTCTGGCCACTGCTCTTGCCTGTGATCGATGAACATTCTCAAGTATTGTTCTAGCTCTTGGTTAACCTTCTCTGTTTGTCCATCTGTTTGAGGATGGAACGCCATTGACAATTTACTCTTAATCCCCAACATCTCATTTAACTCCTGCATTAATCCTGCTGCGAATTGTGGTTCCCTATCTGATATGATACTTTTGGGTAAACCATGCAACTTCCACACATTATCTCTGAATAACCTAGCCAGTCCTTCTACCGACGTTTTCTCTGTAGTAGGTATGAAATGTACTATTTTTGTTAATCCGTTAACTACTACTAAGATCGAGTCATATTTTTGAGCTAAGGGCAACTTTGTGATGAAGTCTACTGATATATGCATCCAAGGTTTCTCTGGTATTGAATTGGGCATTAATTTGCTGGCTGGTTGCTCTGTGCAATTCTTGTTTCGTTGGCAGGCATCGTACCCTTCTACATATCTCTTCATCTCCTTGATTACTCCTGGCCACCAGAAATTTCTAGTTACCAGTTCTACTGTTTTCCACTGCCCCCCATGTCCTCCTATCAGCGTATCATGGTGTAGTCTAATGATCTCTGCCCTTAACTTTTCATCTTTTGGTACGTAGACCTTTCCCTCTTTATACATAATGCCATCTACCTCTCTCCACTCTTCATCTCTTAGCATTTTTACTCCAGCTTGCTTTATTTCTTCTACCACCTTTACTACTTCATCATCCTTTACTTTTGACTTTCTAACTTCCTTTAATAGATTTACTCCATCTACTATAATTTCTACCACTTCTGTCTTTCTCACTTCTAACCATTTTGGCTTCACTAACATTTCGTCCTCGTTATCTTTTTCCACTCCAATCTCCCAGTCTGGCCTTCTGCTCAAACTGTCTGCTTTCTTCATCTTAATTCCTAGAACATGTTTTAGTGTAAAGTTGAATCTTGATAGGTATAAGGCCCATCTCGCTTGTCTTCGATTTAGCTTTTGCGCTTTCATAAAATACTCGAGATTCTTGTGATCTGTCCATATCTCAAATTTCTCTACTGTTCCTTTCAGGAAATGCCTCTACACTTCTAAGCATCTAACGACCGCTAACATTTCTTTATTATGTATCTCATAGTTTCTTTCTGTGTCACTTAGAGATTTAGAAATAAAAACAACTGGTCTCCACTTTTCGTCTGAGCACTTCATCAAGAGTACTCCTTCAGTAGCATAGTTTGAGGTATCTGCCTCTACCCTAAATTCCTTATCCAAGTTGGGCACTGCTAATACTGGTTTGGTCATGAAAACTTGTTTTAGTTTGTTGAACACTTTCTGCTGTGCTTCTTCCCACCGCTACTTCTCATCTTTTCACGTAAGTATGTTCATCAGTCTTGCTACTCGAGTGAAGTCTTTAATAAACCTCCTATAATAATTTGCAAGGCCCAAAAACTTTCTGACATCTTTCATGTTTTTCAGTTGTGGCCAACTAAGTACTCTGTCCACTTTCTCTGCTTCCATTTCTATCCCATTAGGTCCTATGATGACCCCTAGGAATCCTATCTTTCTCGCCTTCCACACACATTTTTCTGGCTTGATGTACAAGTCATTCTCCTCTAACCTCCTCAATATTTCCTCCACAATTTCATTATGTCCCTCCTTTGTCTCTGTTCCTACTAACACATCATCCACAAATGCTGCTACTTTTCCTTTGTTTATCAAGTCCCTCAGGATTTCATTCATCATTGCTTGAAAGGTTGCTGGTGAATTTGTCATCCTGAAAAACATAACTATCACAAATGGTCACTTACTTAGTTTGTGATGGGTGGAAATATAGATTCAAAGTGTTTATGAGCAGAGTTAGACAAGCGACAAAAGATATTGTTAAGTCTGAGGTCTAATTCTCAGACTATGAGTCCTTATATATAGAATTGTGATGGTCTGTGCACTAGAACAGATCATCACATACTACTACTTATTGTTCTACATATGGTAGTGCCTTTGTGCTAGGAATAGTGATAACTTAACCATATGGGGGCTGTTCTTTGTTCTAAGAAAAGAATAGATGACTATCTATAGGTAATTAATAAAGTCTATATGCAAACATTGAGGCCTTCATATCTCCACTAATATTAATTGCCTTAGTACTGTTTTAGGCTCATTCTGAGCAGTATGAAAAGGGCTTCTCTGATGCCTAAAAGCAAAGCTTAGATTATGGCAGTTTCCGAGATATTGGTGATTTAGTAAACAGTACTATGGTGGTTATCTGTTGATCTGCCTAATATCTCGGCCATTATTGATTGCCTCAAGATGTGACTAGTATTGATTGAAAGGTCTTTTCAAGGGCTTTTGGGTACTGTTAGAACCGTGAGAATCATTGAAGAATTGATAGAGATATGACCAAATGAAGTTTGTGACACAATTACTACATAGTCTGTGTACTACTTTCCCACAGTCATTCATGTGACTTCATTATGTGACATTACCTAACTATGACCCATGACCTATGATGCTCTGGTCACATGATACTCTCTTATACTCTTCCTTGTCCAAATAAGAAAAGAAAAAGAAAAGAAATATAAATAATGACTTAGCTGTTTTGCCAAGTCATAACACAGAGGCAGAAAAGATAAAAGGAAAATTAGAGACAATGGAAAAGTTCCTTGGGACAAGGAACCTTGAAGGGGAGAGCATGTTATGAGATGTCTTCAGAAAAGGAAATATATAAATGTAAACACTCCATGTACTATATGTAGTGTCATTATGTAGATATTTATAAGAGATGATGTATCTACTTTGTCAACATGTTGTATCTGAGAAAGATGATTTGAGTTAAGTCTTATGTTACAATCTCAAACCCAGTGTTAGGAATTTCAAGATATGTATAACCAGGTCAAGCACTTACTTGACCCAGGCATGCTGATCACATGAGACAAATATAAATAGTAAAATCATTACACTTGTCATTCAATGTAAAAGGTGAAGATGCATGATGATGACTATTCAAGTGAAGGGGTAGATAGGTAAGCAGTGATATTTCATTGATTTCGGGTAGTGAGAATGCTTCTGATATGATAAGGTATCAATGATGCATCAGGTTTCCTTGCATAGGCAAGCGAACCTAGCTCCGAAAATGTATAGTGACTGTTTATGACTCGCAGGTCTACCACATTTGTATGCCCCATGGCTGAGTTGGTTACAGCGTCCGACTGTTACGGCATCGGAAGGTCGTGAGTTCGAGCCTCACTGGGGCAGGTGTCCTTTTAAGGACCATTGGGAAGATTTATTGTTTG
>Ga0157360_1000898_pt1 | contig 11162 bp, 9 predicted proteins | sample AttlaeALBM1_FD_111483 | JGI IMG/M metagenome (GOLD analysis project Ga0157360, IMG submission 111483) | Fungus gardens microbial communities from leaf cutter ant in Ribeirão Preto, State of São Paulo, Brazil - Atta laevigata ALBM1 | ecosystem: Host-associated > Fungi > Mycelium > Unclassified ... | reverse complement strand
ATTGTAATTTACCTTAGTTTTGTTCTCCCTTGGGAAAACTCCATTCTGCTTGTCACTACTTCTTCCTCTCAAATATAATCTTACTGAAATCCAGAAGGGGCAAGTGTAGAGGTGGGCACAACTAGCTGTTGAGGCCAAGCCCCCCCCCTAGAGTAAATTTCTCTCCTGGAGTCGTTCCTAATACGTCTTGTGTGATCCAATTTCTACATAAGCTTGGACATACTCAGTTATTTGTTCTGCCTTGTTGGGAGTGCCATCCACATTGATTACACGATATGGATTTGCTAGTTTATGCGTTACCAGGTTATTATTTTCCACGACAACTCTGTTGACAAAGTTCGTAGTAGCTTCTAAATCAACTAAAGTCTCGGTCTGTACTTTTTTGTTATATACCCCAAGTGTAACTGGAATTTTAAAGGAGGTAGTCTTGTTGCGTGCTATATTATTACAAGATTCCAGTACTACTTTTGACTTTTGCAAGCTAATTGAGGGTATATTATCCTCTGACTGTAGATTACAGACATTATACTCTACAGTTCCAAGGGAAAATCCAATTTGGGAGTCCTCTGTAAGGGGACCCCTAACACGCAACTCCGGAACCTGTTCTAGTCCTCCAGAGTGACCTTGTAGCCAATCCAATATCACTATGTAATATTGGATCTCATTCCCATTATTCTAAGAGCACTCCGTTGTCACCTAGCACACTTTCCTTGTCCAGACCCTGGTTACTGTAAGGGGATATCTCTAGAGGTATGCTTAGTGACGTGGGTAGGTTCTTACCTAAGGGCCGTCGTCTTACCGATTGCATTCTTACTCTCTCCTATCTTCTCTTCTGTGACATACTGTGTGATTCCTCTAAATCTATTATTGGACAATATATGAATATCTGTCAGGTATCATGAGAATGGTGCCTTGACGATCTAGTAGTATAAATACTAGTCTTCTGTCGTAGATATACCTCAGTTGAATATCACCCTAGCTTCAAGATCTACCTATTAGCTTAAGAGGTCTTTGCCTTAGTGCTTAAATCGACCCCTAACAGTTACCAATGCAGGGACGTGAAGACACTGTAGTATATAATGTAGAGTATTCCTTCCAGAAGCTTCATCTAATTCTCTGAGGAATTTCCTGGAGGTAGGTTGTAACAATATTTCATAAACTATAATTAACTGAGAAATCTCCTGGAGCTCTACTTTGGTCACTCTTATATTCTCTTTCCCTTCCCACTTGGGGGAACAGGATCAGGGATTTCCTCAATTAATGTGCTATTTATATTGACGTCCTCAAGAGGGGATTCTGGATCGTCACTTTTTTTCTCCAGTAATTTCATTAATCGTACTCTAAACGATTGATTTTTATTTTTGCTTGGACCCAGTGGAGACGGTTTTTGAGAAGAGGTTTTATGAGGACATTTGTTCTCATTACCAGGCTTGTCGTAACAGTCTACAGTATTATGTGTTTTTGCTTTGTTTTTAAAGCCTTTTCCAGCACATATCTGGCAGTATCACAAGTTCTTCTCTTCCTTTTTATGAATCTCATCTATTTCCATTACATCTGGGTCCTTCTTTCCTCCACTTTTCTCTATATTTGCCTCTAAACTGAATATTGCGCCCTGGACCTTGTCTGGATATAAGGCCTTATATGCTTGCATCAACAATTTTAGATAGTCATCCCATGTCTTGGGACATTGATTTGTAATTTCATATATGACTAGCACATTTCGCAGCTTGTCAGGAATGACTTTTTTCATTTTGTCAATGTGAACTTCATCACTATAGTTGACAATTCTTGCCAATGTTCTGTATTGTTCAGCATACTTGATGAAGTTCTTTTTAGCTAGGTCCTTGTTGACCCAGAGCGCTGTTAGTTCCTTCTTTGCTCCCTCCTTGTCATCTCTTTGTCTGTAAATATTTTTAAGTTCCTGGGCAAAGTCACCCTAGTATCACAAAAGGTCACTTATTTGTTTTGTGATGAACTGGGTATAGTTTTAAAAGAGCTTAGAAGCAGAGTTAGGCAAGTAACAAAAGATGTTGTTAAGTCTGAGGTCTAATCCTCAGACTATGAGTTCTTATATACAGAATTGTGATGGTCTGTGCACTAAGACAGATCATCACATACTACTACCTATTGTTCTACATATGGTAGTGCCTTTGTGCTAGAAATAATAATAACCTAACCATATGGAGGCTGTCCTTTGTTCTAAGAAAAGGACAGATGATTATCTATGGATAATTAATGAAGTTCATGTGCAAACATTGAGGCCTTCATATCTCTACTAATATTAATTGCCTCAGTGCTGTTTTAGGCTCATTCTGAGCGGTATAAAGAGGGCTTCTCTGATGCCTAAAAGCAAAGCTTAGATCATGGCGGTTTCTGAGATATTGGCAATTTAATAAACAGTACCATGGTGGTTACTAGTTGATCTGCCTAATATCTCGGCCAATACTGATCGCCTCGAGACGTGACTGGTATCGATAAAAAGGTCTTTTCAAGGGCTTTCCGTAGCCATTGAGACTGTGAGAATCGATGAAGAATTGATGGAGATATAGCCAAATGAAGTTTGTGATACCTAGGATCCAATACCTTGTCCTACTTGCACCTTATCATAGTATGACTTCATATATGTGCTGGCGGGAGCACGTAATCTAGTGAGGGCGCACACAATTTTCTGATCGTCTGCAATAATACTGGATGCTGAACAATATAGAGCAATCTGGCTCAACCAATCATGCAAGTGTATCTTGTTTTCAGAGTCTGCGAATGTTGGTGGCTCTGGTATCTTGGCCTTTGAGGCGATGTTTCTCCCAGGGAGCCTTGTCAGCTCTTCCTGGAGACAAGTGACTTCTGCTTCCAAAGTGGCAATTCTATTATATACGATGGTCAAGACACTGTTATAGTAGTTGATTGCTCCATTGAGCACCTGATTAACATAATTCTTGAGGGTATGAGTAGTGCCTCGATGCGCATTTCACAGCATCAGCATCTCAACTTCATCCCAAGAGGTGTTCTCAGGGTTTGTGCTGTCCCTGACAAGTGCTTCCTAGTTTTCAGCGCTGAAGTCAGCGAAGAGAACAGTGACAGTAAAGTTGGTAAAGGTCGACATTTCTATTTTAAGTAGTTAATTTACAGTTCTTAAGTATGTTTTCAAGAGGATAAAAGGAAAAACGCCCAATTTTAGCCTCTTAATGCCATTATGTTACATCTGAATACCATTCTAATTATATTATGTCTATGGAATAGTAATGTTAAGCTCTAGGAGAGCTTTACAGATTTCTGGTACTCTAGTAGTTGGTTTAGAAAAATCTACATTTTTGAGACGCTTACAAGCGCCTTTTAATACTCTCTACTCTTTAGCTATAAGCTTATGACCAATTTCATCTAGCTCTATTATTATATTCTACAGTCGATTGAACCATTTTCACAGAGAGTCATACTGTGGATCCTCAGCCCAGGTCTTATTTTCACTCATTTTTGTAAAAAAAAGTGATATGCGATCCAAGGTGGGTTCCAGGAGTTCTTTGTACTCCTTGATGTGTAATAACTTTTTTTTTTTGCGAAAATATAGTTCTAGAGGACAGGATGAGAAGTAGAGATTATCTACTTTGTGCTAGCAGGGGTCTGCTTCAACGAGTTTATTATAGAGTTCTATAGATGGAGTAGGATTCATTCCAATTCTCTCTAGCAAGAACTTGTCCTTCACACTCTTCTGTTTCAGCGAGAGGCATTCAACAAGTGATTTCTTGGTATTTCTGATGGCAGACATGGCTTGGGAACAAAAGTAAACACAACATCCCTATTTTAGCGGATGAAGTGTGTGGGCAGAAAACTACACTACTCTACTCTAAAAGTGTCCTTCTATCATTGATGAGAGGTTCTGTCTTGAGGAGATAGAATTGATGTCATGTCCAGTTTCTCTCACTGGCTCATAGAGGAGGAATAGGGATTTCAGAGTGGTTCTAGCCACTTGCAAGAGTTTTTTAGACTTGTTTACACAAATCTGAAGTCTTTCAGAACTAGCTGTAATACACAAGCTAGCCTGCTCTCATTATTCTGAGAGACAGACCTTCCTCTTTACGCCTGAGGTCCAGCCTACTATAGAGATAGGTCCTTGACAGAAACCCACTCTGAGCCCTCAGTAAGTCTTCTGTCCTTTTACAGAAACAGAGACACCCTCAATGCCCCAGAACCCTCATTTAGAATGAACACAACCCCCAAGTTCTTTACAGAATCAAAAGGGACAGACAACAGTAGACTTAATAAACTATCACAAATGGTCACTTACTTGGTTTGTGATGAATTGAAGTATGGATTCAAAAGTGCTTATAAGCAAAGTTAGACAAGCAACAAAAGATGTTGTTAAGTCTGAGGTCTAATCCTCAGATAGAGAGTCCTTATATACAGAATTGTGATGGTCTGTGTACTAGGACAGATCATCACATGCTACTACCTATTGTTCTACATATAGTAGTGCCTTTGTACTTGAAATAGCGATAACTTAACCTTATGGAGGCTGTCCTTTATTCTAAGAAAAGGACAGATGACTATCTATGGATAATTAATGAAGTCCATGTACAAATATTGAGGCCTTCATATCTCCACTAATATTAATTGCCTTGGCGCTGTTTTAAGTTTATTCTGAGCGGTATGAAGAGGGCTTCTGATGAGCCTAGAACTGAAGCTTAGATTGTGGCAGTTTCCGAGATATTGGCGATTTAATAAATAGTACCATGGTAGTTACCAGTTGATCTGCCTAATATCTTGGCCAATACTGATTGCTTCAAGGCGTGACTGGTATCAATCAAAAGGTCTTTTTAAGGGCTTTCCATAGCCATTAAGACCGTGAGAATCAATAAAGAATTGATGGAGATATGGCCAAATGAAGTTTGTAACAAGACATCTCTTCCACTAATTATTGAGTGTATTCTGGGACACCTCTGAGTGCCCTCTTACAAAGGGATTCTGTCGGGGTTCAAAGCCCATGCGAGGAAGCCTTCTAGTGTCGAGCAGAAATAAAGGCTATTGAGTAGTAGAATGGACGTGATTGTTATGCTAGAACTCCACCAGAGGTAAGAGGTCGTACCAATCGTCTTGCTGCTTGTTCACAAAGAGCCGGAGGTACTGGTCTAACTCCTGGTTGATGTGCTCTGTCTGTCTATCGGTTTGAGGATGCCAGGCTGTAGAAGATGCCAACTTTATTCCTAGTAGACGGTAAAGTTCTCTAGTGAAACGAGCTACAAACTGAGGTCCACAGTCCAAGACTATGCATGTCAGAAGGCCATAGAGCTTCCAGACTTAATGCAGGAAAAGCCTAGCTGCTCCTTCTACTGTCACTGTTGTGTGCATTGGAATGAAGTATGCCCATTTCAACACTGAATCTACTACTATCATTACTGTGTCATGTCCAGAGGAGAGAGGGAGTTCCACGACAAAATTCACACTAAGTATGTTCCATCACAAGTCTGGGATCCAGAAAGGGTGCAATTCATCTACTAGAGCCTGTCTTATCAGTTTTGTTCTAAGACAGAGGTCACAGGTACTGATGTATTGTCCGATATACCTAGACATTTGAGGCCACCAGTAATCCCTAGAGACTAACTCCAGTGTTTTCCAGTGTCTAGGGTGTCCAGCAATTTTCGTGTCATAGCACAGGGAGACCACTCACCTTTGTAAGTCTGTGTTCCAGGGAACATATGTCATAACTTGGCAAAATGGCTAAGTCATTATTTATATTTTTTTTTCTTTTCTTTTTCTTTTATCTTGGACTTACTACACAGAAGAGAGTATGGAAAAGTGTCACATAGTCACAGTCATATGACAGGAAGTTACAGTATCATATCACATAATGTCACATAATAGGCATGGGAAAGTAGTGCACAGACCATGTAGTAATTGTATAAGTAGTGTAAAGAATCTAATGGGAACTCTATCGAGTTCTCTTTGTCAATCGCTGAACAAAGAGCAGTTGGCTTTATTCCAGCTTGGAGTTTAGCTTTCTTATAACATAGATCTTGTCTCTGAACTGGAGTACTTCTTTGTTTTCCAACCATTTCATGGGACGGACTGTCTTACCTAATGCTTGCCAGAGTTCTTTTGTTGCTTTTACCACTGGCTCTTTCTGGTCATATTTCTGGTTCCCTTGACAAATTTCTTTAAGGATGTCTTTCTCTGGTCCTTCCAGCTGAACTCCTTTGAAAGCTCGGATTGCTAAGAGCTCCAGTTGTAGGAGGACCATATCTTCGTTGTCAAAGGCTTCTTTGCTATGGTCCGGTCTCTACAATAACGTGTCTGGCTTCTCCATAAAACATCCTGGGCAGTGGACCAATTTGAAGTCAAAGCGGGCTAAGTACAGAGACTAGCGAGCCTGGTGGTGGTTGAGTTTCTTAGCCGTTATGAAATACTTCAGGTTCTTGTGATCTGTCCAGATTTCTACTGGGTGTTGGGTTCCTTCTAGAAAATACCTCCACTCTTCTAGTGTGCAGATGATAGCAAGCATTTCTTTGTTGTGGATCTCGTAATTTTGTTCTACCAGAGACAGGGATTTGCTGTAAAAGGCCACTAGGTACCATTTCTCTTCTCTGGGTAGCTACTGAGAAAGGACAGCTCTGGAGGTAAAGTCTGAACTGTTAGTCTCAATGTGGAAGGGTTCTAAGTCCTGAGATGATACTAAGACCGGAGCAGTGGTCACTGCTATTGTCAGACTAGCTAACTCCAAAGCCGGAATTAAGCCAACTGCTCCTTTATCAGTATTTGACAAGGAGAACTCAATAGAGTTCTCGTTAGATTTTCTACACTATTTATACAACTACTATATGGTCTGTGCACTATTTCCCCACACTTATCATATGACCCATTATGTGACATCATGTCATGTGACCATGACCATGTGACACTTGTGACATGACACTTTCCCGTACTTCCTTTTGTATAGTAAGTCCAAGATAGAAGAAAAGAAATATAAATAATAACTTAGCCGTTTTGCCAAGTCATGACACCACCCCCCTCTTAAGTTTTCTCGTCCCAAGGAATTTCCTACAACTCGTAGTATGGGTCAGCCATGTTACCCATCTCGTCATCGTCTTCTTCTGTCCATTCTCTAACTTCTGAATTTTCCTCCTCGATTTCTTCTTCCTCTGGAATCATCTTCATCGTCTCTCTTTTTATGGGTTTCTTGCCCTTCCATCGTCTCCAGTTCTTCTCCATTCTTCTCCAATATTCCTGGTCGTACCGCTTGTCTGACTACCCGTACAACATTTTCGCCGTAAACTTCCCTGGTAACTCCCCATGCTTGAATGTCGCTTCCTCGTGTTCTTGCTGTGCCACATCTTTCATATCTCACCGATATTCTTTCTTGAATTCTTCAATCACTTCTTTTACATTCTTTAAATTCTCTCTACCTCCCACTCTTCTTTTCCCTTGATTATCACTGGGAGCGGTTGCTCTTTTTTCTGCCCCTCTACTTGCCCTACATATCTGCGTATTCTACTAACATTGACTACCGGGTGTATTTTTACTGTACTCGGCAATTCCAATTCTATTGCGTTCGACGATACAATTTTCTTGATCCTGTAAGGGCCAACAAACCTCTCTGTTAACTTCTCCGTCCTCCTTCCAACCATCTGATATTTCAGATCCTTGGTACTGAGCATGACCAAGTCTCTTACTTTATATTTGTCTATGTCTGATCTTTTCCTGTCGGCATACTTCCTCATATCTTCCTGCACTTTCTTTAGCGCTGCTTTTGCCTCCTCTTGTATCTTCTTCATTTTCTCCACAAACTTTTCCGCTCCCATGTATTTTCCTTTCTTCCTCTCCTCAAACCCCATTCTGGGATCTTGGCCATAATTTGCCTTAAAAGGCGACGTCCTAGTACTTGAGTGCGCTTTATTGTTATACGCAAACTCCGCTGTTCCTAACCATTCAGGCCATTGCTCCTGTCTGTGATCAATAAACATCCTGAGGTATTGTTCTAATTCTTGGTTTACTCTCTCAATTTGGCCATTTGTTTGCAGATAGAACACCGTTGACAATTTACTCTTAATCCCCAGCATCTCGTTTAGCTCCTTCATTAATCCTGCTGCGAACTGTGGTCCTTTGTCTGATATGATGCTTTCAGACAGTCCATGCAGTTTCCACATGTTATCCCTAAACAGCCTTGCTAATCCTTTTGCCAATGTTTTCTCCGTAGTTGGTATAAAGTGAACCATTTTGGTTAGTCGATCCACTACTACTAGAATACTATCATATCCCTGTGCTAGTGGCAGTTTAGTGATAAAGTTTGCCGATATATGAGTCCAGGGTCTTTTGTAAGGGGACCCCTCACACACAACTCCGGAGCACGTACTAGCTCTCCGGAGTGACCCTGCAACAGATCAAATATTACTACGTAATATTTGGACTTATCTCCATTGTTCTAAGCGCACTGTAAGGGCACAGTTAGACGTCTGCACCAGAACGTACTCAAGCTTATAGTAAGAGAGTCGTCTTAAGTTAGATCAATGTGTAGCCCAGGAGATCAAACTAATGTTAGGGTAAGGTATTCTACCGTACACTACTAGCTACTTATACTAGACTAGCCAGTCCGTGTACTAGTCACTATGGTCATGTGCATCTGGACATTAGTAACTACGCTTCTAGATACAGTTGCACAGTACTATTATGAGAGACCCGAACTAGAGGGAAGGGAACTATACCTACAGACTTCCACGGATGATCAGGCACGCTAGCTCATGTGAACCCTACTGTGTGATCTAAGCAGGCGTAGGGTGTCCCCTTACACGCACCCCGTTGCCGCCTAATGCACTTTCATTGTTTGGACCCTGGTTACCAGATGCAGGGACGTGAGGACACTGTAACATATATAATGTAGATTATTCCCCTCCAGGAGCCTCATTTAATTCTCTGAGGAATCTCCTGGATGTAGGTTGTAATATATTTCATAGATTATAATTTAACTGAGAAATCTCCTAAAGCCCTACTCTAGTTGCCCTTACAGCAGAATTAGATCTCATTGTCAGAGCCCCGGAGATTCTCAGTGGACAGCCACCCTCCAGTCGCCCTCTGCTAACAAACTCTGGCCCTCTGATTACTCCGCTCCAACAGAGATGTCGCTCCCTGCAGACACCTCCCAGCCATCGCCGACACCTTGGGCTACCTGCAGCACCATCTCCAAGAGCTAACCGAGCGTCAAAACGCCTTGGAACACACTATCAACGCCACCCTTACAGGCCTAACAGCCCAGCTGCAACAACTCACTCAACTCGTGACTGGCCTTGCCTCTGCTCCAGCAGTCGCTCCCCCTCCAATACTCATGTCTCCCCCTCTGGCTACTCCTCCTTTTCCGGCCCCGGCCGCCCTGTCTAAACAACGGACGAGGCCAAAACTCCCCTCTCCCCCCGACTTCTCCGGTGAACAAAGCTCTGGTCGAGCCTTCCTCAATTCCTGTACGTTGTATTTGTGCCTGGCTGTAAGGGGATAACGCTAGAGGTATGCTTAGTGACGTGAGTAGGTTCCCACCTAAGAGCCACCATCTCTCCAATTGCATTCTCACTCTCTCCTTCCTCTCTCATGGTCGACATCTTGTGTGATACCTTTAAATCTATTATAGGACAATATGTGAATATCAGTCAGGTACTATGAGAACGGTGCCTTGACAGTCTAGTAGTATAAATACTAGTCTTCTGTGGTAGATATACTTCAGTTGAATATCACCTTAGTTTCTGGGACTATCCAATAAGCTTACTGGGCCTTTGCTTGTGTGGAGTGCGCCCTAACACTGGCCCTGGAGCAGTTCAGCTGCGACGAGGAAAAGATTTTCTGGACCCTTGCCTTCTTCAAGGATGGACGAGCTACGAAGTAGTCTGAGAACCTCTTTTGCTAGGAGATGGACACCGGCGTTTTTCCCATTCAGTCTTGGCTTGACTTTGAGCAACAATTCCGAAGTCAGTTCTTTCCGGTCAACGCGGAGTCAGACACTATCAACACCTTGAAAAAGTCCTCATACTATCAAGGAAATCGAACGGTGGATGACTACTTAGACAGTTTCCTAACCTTAGTCTTGGATGCCGGATACACAGACCCTCGCACCCTTGTGGTGAAGTTCCGTCGAGGTCTCTGGTTAAACATCCAGAGCCAAATCGCCACTATGCCCTTCGGACGACCCATAGACACAGATCCGGAAGCTTGGTATGCAGCCACTCAGAGGATCGACCAGGTGAGACTGGCCAACGAAGCTTTCCAATTCACGCTCCGGACGACGACCTCGACTCTCTCGCGCTCCGCCTCACCTCGTTTGACCCCTCTCTCGATGTTCCGCCCTCCTCTGCTGGCTTTGCCCCCTGTTCCGCCAAGGCCTCCTCCACCTGCGCCATCTGAAGGAATACCCATGGACGTAGATACGGTTCGGAAAACACGCTTCCTACCTCTGCGAGGATGCTATCGATGCGGAGAGGCTAACCATCTCGTGAAAGACTGCCCCAATCGTTTAGACATCCAGAGGTTAACTGCGGAGCAAAGGAAGGAATTAATTGAAGATTTAATGGCTCTGAAGGACACAGTAGAGGAAGAGGAAGTTGGTTCTGCTCCGGAAGAGGATTTTGTTTAACGCAGCCGGCAAAAAGTGCACCCCGGTCATTGTTAGTAAATAGGTTCGCTGTATTGAACGTAGAAGAAGTCAATACAGATATCTGTGAACCTATAGACACACTCCCCCCCTCTGCTCTGGACAGGAAAGCCCTGCCTCAGAGACCAAGTGGGAGAAGAGACTCCCCAAACAATTCTCCGCCAATGTTCTCAATGCCCGCAGAACATCAATCGTCCTCCCTATCAAGATCAGTACTACCGACACTAGCGAGGTGCACTCCATCAAGGCACTTTTGGACTCCGGAGCTATGGGCAGCTTCATAGATAAGGATTTTGTCCATATGAAAGGTATTACCACCCGGAGCATCTCTCACCCCATATGTAAGGGGACCCCTAATCTGCGACTCCGAAGCCCGTTCCACTCCTCCGGAGCGATCCTGCAGCCGATCCAATATTATTATGTAATATTGGGCCTTACTCCCATCATTCCGAGAGCACTCCGTTGCCACCCAACGCTCTTTCCTTGTTCAGACCCTGGTTACCGATGCAGGGACACGAAGACACTGTAGTATATAATATAGATT
>Ga0157360_1000897_pt1 | contig 11170 bp, 7 predicted proteins | sample AttlaeALBM1_FD_111483 | JGI IMG/M metagenome (GOLD analysis project Ga0157360, IMG submission 111483) | Fungus gardens microbial communities from leaf cutter ant in Ribeirão Preto, State of São Paulo, Brazil - Atta laevigata ALBM1 | ecosystem: Host-associated > Fungi > Mycelium > Unclassified ... | reverse complement strand
TTGATTGCCTCAAGATGTGACTGGCATTGATCGAAAGGTCTTCTTAAGGGCTTTAAGCTCGCTTTGAGACCGTGGGAATCGTCGAAGAATTGGCGGAGATATGACCAAATGAAGTTTGTGACATTGACTTCCTAGCAATACTAAACTCTGTTTTAGAGCTCCTATGACATTGCTCCTATGGCTAAGTCACTTGTTCTATAGTCTCTTTGGTTTGACTCAGTCTTGAGTTGAAGCAACTTAATCACTGATCTGATCACTCTAAAAATAGATTTCCACTTTTGAAAACCCAAATAGAGAAAAGAGGTGACTAAGATTGCTTGCCCTCTTTCTACTAAGTGGGGTTTTTTATATGTTTAGAGAAATACAAAAGAAATATACAGAAAAATAGAGAAAATAATAAACCTAGTCATAATCTATTATTACAATGATTGTTCCAGTAGTGATAGGGAATCTCACATCTCCTTGTCTTTTCTTGATTATTTCCTATTAGTTTTGCTAGGTTCATTCTGCCCTTACCAAGTTACTAGGTTTCCTACCACTGATCCCATGGCAATTGTCCCCTCTCTTTGGCTTATCTCAGCAACTCAGGACCTGACTCTTTTCTTTCTTGCCTAGGGAGTTTTGGGAGTTGTTTCCACTGCTTCCTAAGGCTCTTTGTTACTCCTTTATTTCTGATCATAGTGGATTAGTTTTGATGTGCTCCTATCCTTAGCTATCACTGATTGAGTGATGTTGTAGCTATTCTCATCTCCTGCCAGACCACTGGTCCTTATCACAAATGGTCACTTACTATTTGTGATGAGTGCTTTGATACTTTAAAGAGTTCAAAAATGCAAAGTTAGACAAGTGACAAAAGATGTTGTTAAGTCTGAGGTCTAATTCTCAGACAGGAAGTCCTTATATACAGGATTGTGATGGTCTGTGTACTAGGACAGATCATCACATGCTACTACCTATTGTTCTACATATGGTAGTGCCTTTGTGCTTAATATAGTGATAACTTAACCATATGGAGGCTGTTCTTTGTTCTAAGAAAAGGACAGATGACTATCTATGGGTAATTAATAAAGTCCATATGCAAACATTGAGGCCTTCATTTCTCCACTAATATTAATTGACTTGAGGTTATTCTAGGCTTATTCTGAGCATAATGAAGAAGGCTTCTGTTGAGCCTAGAACTGAAGCATTGATTGTGGCAGTTTCTGAGATATTAGCAATTTAATAAACAGTAACATAGTGGTTACTAGTTGATCTACTTAATGTTTTGGCTAATATTGATTACCTTGAGACGTGACTGGCATCAATCAAAAGGTCTTTTTGAGGGCTTTCCATAGCCATTGAGACCATGAGAATCATTGAAGAATTGATAGAGATATGACTAAATAAAATTTATAATAGTCTTATTCCTTTGATGGATGTCTCTTTGGACTTTTCTACATGAGGCTTCCTTTCCCTGACTAAGCTGCTTTTCTTGGCTATGATGTTGTGAGGCCACGGGCTCAACTCCACTAGTTCTCAAGTGATTGGCCTATTGGTGGTGGCGACCTTATGTCCCTGGGTATACTACTATGTAGTTAGGTAGTCAGCTTTTGGTGGTGAAGTTCTCTGTGTCTTCCCTGCTGCCTAGCAGGTGATTCTATCTTAGTCCTGCCTTTTGGGGTGTTAATTTGTGAAATTTGGTTAATTTTAGGCCTAAATATATTTCAGGCTTTATAGTAACTCTTCAGGATAAAAGTGCAGCCTTTACTATCTCATTTTCTCTTTTTTGCATTTCTCTTTTCTATATTTGTCTTTCTGTTTCTCTTTTCTTATTTAAGTAGGTACTCTGTACTTGCCACAGCCTGCCTATGCACCCTATGTAATAAATTGTTGATTTAAAAATAAAAATAAAAAAAGAAAAAGATATCACGTGATAGTCACAGAGTCACAAAAGGTCACATCACATGGAGTTATAGTTACAGTCATAGCATGTAACAAAGAAGTTAGCTGATCAGTAACATGAGGGCTGTAGGAGACAAGGTATATAGCCATGATAGTAATTGTATATATAGTGTAGCAAATCTAACAGGAACTCTATCGAGTTCTCCTTGTCAAATGCTAATAAAGAGCAGTTAGCTTTATTCCAGCTCAGAAGTTGGCTTACTAACACCAGAATTATCTACAAGGAAGTGAACAAAACTATTGATGATATTGTTATAAGGGCATGTAAATGGGTCATAGAGGTCATACTCCATGACAATATGTTCTCGAGTCTGAACATTGGCTTTGCCACATAGGTAGCTAGTGGAAAGGTTGGAGAAGAATCTTTGTCTATATTCTCCAATAGGGGCATGGCCTGTGGTTGCACATGTGAAGCAGGCACATAGAGAGTTGGTAAACCCTATAATAGGGAGCTATGAGCCATCTTTGGTATATGTTGGTTTGATGACTCATTGGTCTTTATCCTTGAACATTAGAAAATATGGCCCTTCTTGAGGCTATTTGCAAAGGTTGATTGCCATTTGTGTAGAATATCATTGCATTCTTTTTTCCTACTGAAGAGATATGAGTTTTTGCAGGGGAATCCTAGAGCATTTGTGTTAGCTTTGACTTGATCATTGACAAGTTGGTGTCTGGGCCATTTGGCTTTACTTGGGCAATACCAGAAATGTATTCTGTTTCTGTTGTCTCTAGATAGATATGATTTAATGGCAGAGGCCAAAGGTATGTATTAGTATCCAAACTCTAATGACCGAAATTAAGCCAACTGTCTCTTTGTTCAGTGTTTGACAAAGAGAACTTGATAGAGTCCCTGTTAGATTTGCTACACTATATATACAATTACTATTGTGGCTATGCACCTTGTCTCCTACAGTCCTCATGTCCATTAGCTGACTTTTTTGTCATATGCTGTGACTGTGACTTGTGGCTATGTGTGACATGACCATTTCTGTGACATTGGTCACACCTTTGTGATTCTGTGACTGTCATGTGATATTTCCCACACTTCACCTTAGTAATAATCTAAAGAAAAAGAAAAAGAAAAAGAAAAGAAATATGAATATTAACTTAGCTGTTTTGCCAAGTCATGACAGTATGACCAAATTCTGGAGAGAATCGACTTTAGATTTGAGAACTTTGCTAGCAGCAGCAATGGAGTTAGTGATGACAGTGATATTGTGAATATTGTCAATTTCCATGGCAGGAATAAAACCAATGTGGATAGCCATTAGTTTAGCTTCAATTGATATTACATTGATGGCTTGGATCTGTAGTTGTTTGATGACAGAGTTGTTGGACCAGATATGAGCAACTGCTGTGGCAATGTGAGATTTTTTAATGCCTCCATCTGTGATAATAGCTATGCTGTTATGGAAAGTTTGAGAAGAAAAGAAAGAATTGTTAAGGTTTTGAAGGTGAGAAAATAAATCATCCTCAGAAGAAGAAAGAGGAGAGTGAAAACTAATTCTACCAGGAAAATGATTGACTAATCTTGAACTAGGAGAGAAGAGAGGGTTTAGAGGATTGAAGCATTTATAAACACTATTAAGATATTTGTTGACGTCTTTGATAGGGCTTTTGAGATTTGCTTGCTGTTTGACAGTGAGTTTGGAAGTGGCTACTTTGTGCAGAGATTGATTCTTAGCATGTTGAGAATTGTGTAATGAGTTGATAGCATGAGAGGAGAGAATGGATGTGTATCGTAAGTGGTGTCTACCATTTAGTTTCCAAAGGTGTGAGGTGATGGGAATAAGACCAGCAATGGCTTTGATACCTTCAGAGGATGATGTGTGGAATGTGCCAGTAATCTAGAGGGCTGCCCATCTTTGCATTTTCTTTAGTTTGTTGATGTTTTTGAAGATAGGAGTACCTTTGAAGAACCAAAGCTGGAATCCATATAGGGCCATTGGCAAGATGCACATTCTGTATAGCAAGCACTTCTGAATAGGAAAGAGACCTCTTGAGAAGTTTCCTGGCATTTTCATGGCATTGAGGGTAGACATACACTTTATAGCATAAAAGTGTGTGTGGTAGTTGAAGTTGAGCTTTCAATCAAAGTAAAAGCCCAGGTAATGCCATATTGACTTAGAAGAAATGATGGGACCTCCTACAGAAGACGAGTCAATGGAAGGGTTAGGAGAATGTCGAGCTTGTGTAAAATGAAACAATTTGGTTTTGTTATGCTTCATAACAAGACCTGTGTCAAGAAGGATTTTTGACATAATGTTATAACTACAAAGCAAAAAAGAAAAAGAAAGCAAATAACTCTTCTCTTGAGAAATTAAAAGACCATTGTCCACAAAAGACAAAATATCAGTTGGGATTTATATTTCCAAGGTTTTTATTCTTTTTTTAAATGTTTTAATGATTGGAGCCAAATAAATAGTGGAGTGAGAGAGCTAAGCCTTGGCCCACTCCTATGTTGGTATTGAAAGACAGTGAGGAGAAATTATTCCATGAGTACATAGTAGAGCAGTTGGAATGATAACTGTTGAAGAATCCTATAATGTTAGTATTAAGACCAGCTTTTGTAAGGCATAGAGAGAGAAAATCATAATTCAAAGATGGAAAGAATTGTGCAATGTCAAATGCTATGATGCTAGTATGGCACTGTTTAAGCTACCTTGCTTGAATAATGTAGGTAAGATATAACCCTGCATCAATAGTGGAGCATTGTTGTATTTCTCCAAATTAATGAGAGTCCAGGAATCTATTGGCTGATATTTGGAATTATAGTTGAGTGCTAATAACTTTCTTGATAAGTTTTCCAGCAGTGTTTAGCAGGACAATGGGGCAAAAGGACTTTGGGAAGTTGTATGAGTCCTTATTTGGTTTGGGGATAATTATAGTGTTGGCAGACTTAAAGTATGACAGCCAATATTCTAGGTTTATACATGCATTAGCAATGTGTATGAATTTTTCTAAACATCTTTCATTAGCTATCAAAGACTTAAGGTGCCTCCAAGATATGTGATCAAGCCAATGAAGATGAGCACTTAGCTATAGCATCTCTGAATTCTTGCTTGGAGAAAGGGGGCTATTCTATCAAGTCTGCTTGAGGGATTTCACTGAGAAAACTGGAAGGGTATTGCAAGGTCAATTTTCATATGAAATAGACTCGATGGTAGGTATAGACTTTTTTCTGACCCAGTTTATTAGATCCCAAGGTCTTTTGTTTGAAGAGACAATTTTGTATATCTTTTTGTCCAAGAAGTTCCTCTTAGCTATACAAACATTTGTCTTGAATTCTTTCTAATGTTGGATGTCGCATGAGACTTAATACTTGTTTAGACTGGTTATGCAATCTAGAGACCACTATTCTTTGGAATATTTTGTAATTTGTTTCATTTTGGAGTGAGTGCTCTATGTGTTACCAAAGACAATGGCCATTTGTTGAACTACATTTTCTAGGGTTTCTTTCAAATTGATGTTTGCAGTGTTGAGGGTCATTATGCCATTGGTTATCAAACTAATGAAGTTTTTCTTCTTCTTACTATCTTTGTTAATGGTTCATATGTTGATGTTAATGTTGATTTCCTTAATACCTATTTCTATGGTTAGAGGGACATAATCAGATAGCTTACGTATGTTAGGGTAAAGTATATGGTAGCCAAAACCTATGTTGTTGGGGGAGAGGAATACTAAATCTATAACAGAGTTAGAGTCATAGGGGTTGTCAGCAAATCTAGTTGGTCTAGGATTAGAAGGAGGGGATAGTTCTAATCCCAAGCTATCAACTAAAGTAAGAAGATCATCAGTATGACTAGAATGGTGATGAAAGTTTGGATCCCAGTCACTATTTCTTATGTTGAAGTTACCTATCATGATGATAGTATTGTTTAAGTTCACAATGTTTTGATTAAGGAACTAGAGAGCAGTTTGGTTATTGTCTGAGTATATATTAATAATGAAATTGACATCTTGATCATTGTGGAAGGCTAAGATGTTAATGTTACAGTGGTTAATGATGTCTAGTCATTATTCTTGAGAGGTGTTTGTTGACATAAGTGGCAACTCTTATGTAATTATCTTGTGACATATCTTGACAGATGAATAATGTCTATTTAGGGTGATTAGAAGTACCATAGAAGAGGTCTCCTGAGGGGTTGGAATGGCTAGGAATGTGTTGAATGAGTGATCTAGGAGGTTCCTGGATAAAGATAATATCAGTGGTGTTTTTGTTGTTTTCTAGAATAATATCAGTTAGGGTTTTGTTTTTCCTAATATTCTGCAAAAAAAATTTTAGGTTTTCCTTAATCATAGTTTCTTACCACCTATGGCTAAGTGAATTGAATTAGTCCTAGTTTCCTGGGCCTCTTGAGCTTTCTTGGAATGCCACTCTCTATTGAAGTAATTTCTCCAGAAAGGACATTTGTAGTTGTTAGCCATGTGATTGCCTTTATAGTTAATGCATTTGAAAGAGTGGGGGCATAGCAAATCCTATACAGTTTCAAGACAAGAAGGGTCAAGTTTAGGATTGGCTTTGCAGCACCATACTAAGTCTCTGTGGTGTTCAAGTTTATGAGGACCACTGCATTTCTGACACTTGGATCTATGAGCTCTGCAAGAGAAGGTTGAATGGTCCCATTTCCAGCAGTTGTGGTACTGGGGAATACCTGGGTTTATGTTTGTTGCCCTTATGTAGCAATATATCTACCAAAATTAAAGGGGTGGTTTATTAGTAGTTTAGCCTTGGATCCACTTTGAGCATCCTAGATGTCGAACTAGATAATGGCCATGTTGGACTTGGGAAATGCTTTGATAATCCTAGATTTGGCTACCAAAGAAATGTTTTCAAATAATTTAGTATGACTCATGAAATCAGAAATTTCTTTGCTGGACAATTTGTTACTATTGGGTGAGATATATGGGATACCAGTTATCTTTAGATAGAATTTGGATTGGAAAAGACGAGAGGCAAGAATTTTGCTATTGTTAGTACCTTCAATAGATTTGAAGTGCTTTTCCATTATTGTGAGGTCACTGGGGTTGGAAATGGAGTTAGTTATGATGGACACTCCTTCTGTCATGACTTGGCAAAATGGCTAAGTCATTTTCTATTTTCATTTTCAATTTCCTTTTTCTTTTATTTAGTTGAATCACTACTATAAAGATGAAACATGGGAAAGAGTCATATCACTATCACAAAGTCACAAAAGATGTGACAGGGTAATCACATGACAGGTAACATGAGGGACTGTGGAAGGTGAAGTGCATAGCCACAATAGTAGTTGTATATATAGTATAGAAAATCAAATGGAAACTCTATTGAGTTCTCCTTGTCAACTCAGACTTGGAGTGGATTTAAGTCATCTTGGCTAAAGTCTTACACCTCCAGGGCAGGGGCAAATGAATTTAGCACATAGTGTTGATTTGATGTTTTTAAGGAGGACATTGATCTAGAAAACATGGCTGTTAGCATCTCCCATGATTGTTTCAGTGAGTTTGGAGCTAGTAGAAACTCTTGCACATCTGTCAATAAAAAAAAGAAAAAAAAAGAAAAGAAATATAAATAATGACTTAGCTGTTTTGTCAAGTTATGACAGGAGAGAAGAATGAGTGTTAAAACAGAGTAGAGTCTATCCAAGGGAGAATAAAGCTAAGATAATTACAATGAATTAAAATACTTAAATAATTTGGAGGGTTTCAGAGTGACTAATAGTAAGCTGACTAATCCATGTGCACACATCATGGTATCACAATTGTGACATTACCCATAAACAGTTATCTACCTGTTCTTAGAACAAAGAACAGCCTCTATATGGTTAAGTTATGGCATTTTCAAGTACAAAGGCACTACCATATGTAGAACAATAGGTAGTAGCATGTGATAGTCTGTCCTAGTACACAGACCATCACAATCTTGTATATAAGGACTCATAGTTTGAGGATTAGACCTTAGACTTAACAACATCTTTTTTTTTTATTGTCTAACTTTACTTTTTGAGCCTTTTTGAAGAACTACTTCTCAATCACAAATCAAGTAAGTGACCATTTGTGATAAAGTTCCTTGAGAATTGCAAAGAAAACTTGATGGGGTCCATTGATTGCTCAACTACTTATACACCTTTACCATTTGTCTACATTTATATTAACCTAATCTACAACTATCTAAAAGATTGGTGGTTCAACTCCCTTCCATGTCATCTTTGCTTTTTATGGTCAAGGTAACTCATAACAACCCAAAAGCCCTTAAGAAGACCTTTTAATTGATACCAAATATGTCTTGAGACAATCAATATTGGTTGAGCTATCTGTCATAATATAAGAAAGCTAAACTCTAAGCTAGAATTAAACCAACTGCTCTTTGTTCAGTGATTGACAAAGAGAACTCGATAGAGTTCCCATTAGATTTGCTATACTATATATACAATTACTATTGTGACTATGTGACTTATCTCCCATAGTCCTTATGTCCATCAGCTGACTTCTTTGTCACATGTGGTGACTGTGACATGTGACTATTCTGTGACTATCATGTGATGTTTCCCACACTACACCTTAGTAATAACCTAAAAGAAAAGAAAAGAAATATAAATATTATATTATTTTTCTACTATTCTTATTCTTTTTTTCTTTTCTTTTCTTTTAGTTAGTTTTTAGTTAGTTAGTTAGTTTAGTTTAGTTTATGAGAATGGGTAAGATACTAGCTAGGGTTATGGTGTGTATAAGTAGCTTCACTAATCTAACAAGAGTTTTCCTTGTCAACTCAGATAAGGAGTAGATCTAAGTTGTCACAGCTAAGGTCTTATAGATAAAGTGTTTATCTTTAGAGTATATAATTTTTTAAAAAAAATCATCAATTATAAAGCTGACTACTCTAAATACAAATGAGCAGAAGGCAATTGGGGACACAGTGGCAAATCTTGCAGCATATGTTGTAAGCATGTCTCCCAAGTACTAACATATAGTTAATAGCCTAGGCAGTGAAGAATGAGAAAACTATATTAAATGATAAACTCTTTACTATCAAATATCTGCCTTCCAAAAACATTTATTTACCTAAAGACTTCCCCATCTCTTTTATTTGTGATATCTACTGCCCTACCCTAGCCTTTAGCCCCTGCCATAGAACTTGATTGTCATAGAACAATTCCATTGGGATCAGGTGATAGATACCAAGATAAGTACTCTGGTCAAACCCCTTTTCAAGGGTACTAATAACTCCCTCAGGGATATTCCACCCTGAAAGAGAGCTCAAATCAGTTCATCTTTGTATCTACCATGTCCTAATATACTTCCCAAAGATGATATCTAGATTTTGTAGAGAAACATGTGTACTTGTGATAAGCTATAAGGAGCTCTTCCATATGGGTATTGTTCAGTGACAGAGTGTTTATAGGATTCTTTTTGAAAGTGGATTCCCTCCAGCCATTAGTTCAGTCCCTAGATGGTATTCTCTTCCAGCCTCAGCAAAGAGTAGGTATAAATGGAACATGCAGTGGTAGTTATGCCCCCAATGTATAAATGCACAAATGTGCTGCCCCAAAGAGCAATGAGAAATAAAGTGGATAGGTGATATTATAACAATATTAGTGAGAAGTGTTGGGTAGAGTATGACTCCTAGGGGTCATCTTGCCCTAGGGAATGGCAATGGTAAAAGGAATGTTTAGAGTATATGAATAAGCCAATTATTGATGACTTATCCATTAACCTATCTATTACTAACCTATTACTTATTAGTCACTTATCCATTACTTATTGTAGATACTATTTCAATAAATCAATAAAATTAAATAGGCAATGAGATGAAAGGTAAACTTATTATATGTTATGAAAGCCCCAAAAAGAAAGTAACTTCCTATGCTTTTGAACAGTTGATTCATAACCTCAAAGCATATGATGGGATCAAACTATAAATAGCATGGGAAACTCAAGTAAACTATATCATGTGATTAGGTCAGGTGATTGTAGAACATTCTAGAAAAATGTGATCATGGGACTTTAGGGTACAGACCATATAGAAATAGTATAAGTAGTGTACATAATACAACAGGGAACTCTATTGAGTTCTTTCTGAACATCTATCTTGGGTGAACTCTAAGTCCTTCATGGTCTTATGTTAACATCAAACTTATTGACCTGATTAGAACTAATTTTCAACTTATTGGTATTAATAAAATAAAAGTTAGGATCAGTTTCTCCTGATGTTGTAGCTTTTGCTCTTTTTTGCCAGCTAGCTAAGAGTCTGGGGTCTCAGATCTATAAGTTATCAGAGCAAATATTCAATAAAGAACTAGCTAAGGTATAATTTTATAGGAATAGCTGATGGGCTATATAGAGATTGATAAAGTGTCTCATTTTCCTTATGTTTTTCTTTTTTTCTTCTCTCTGTTCTTTTCCTTTTTCCTCCCTTATGCTTTTTCTTTTTTTAAAAAATCAATACTTTTATAACACAGAGCACATAGGCAGACTATAGTAGCTAAAAACAGGTCAAGAGACTATAACTCTGTGATGTACATTGTAAATGCATCTCTTACACTATCTAAGCACAAGGCCAAGAAGAGCAGGTACTAAAAGAAAGGAATGACTAATTATAGAAAAAAAGAAGATGACCTGGCTTCTAACACATGTACTTGTCATGTTGACTCTACTTCTACTCTATATTTCATGCCCTAATCAAATCAGTCCTCCCATATCACATGCAAAATCACAGACACCATCTCCTAATACTCTGGTCAGACTCCCTTTCAGGAAGGCACTGGTAACTTCCACAACAAGCCAAAGCTCTATGTGAAAGGGCTGAGGACAGTTCATGCTATACCAGTCTCTTCTAGTTGGCTTACCTAGGATTGCCTCCCTAACAAGGTATAGGTGGGGAGCAAGATATCTCACCTATGAGTGAGTACTAAAACTCTTCCTTGTAGGTCACAGAGAGCTGGGTACCCTTAAGTGGCTATTAACCATCAGTTGTCTTAATATGTGACTTTAGAATGACCTATAGGGAAAAGGGCCAGAGGCCAAGGGCTTTATAGAATACCTAGAGCTTAGTATTCTCCTCCTAGTCTATCCTATTTGTGTCATGACTTGGCAAAACAGCTAAGTCATTATTTAATATTTCTTTTCCATTCTTTTCTTTATTACTAAGGTAGAGCATGGGAAACATCACATGACAGTCACAGAATGGTCACAGTCACAGTCACAGTCACAGCATATGACAAAGAAGTCAGCTGATGGACATGAGGACTGT
>Ga0157360_1000895_pt1 | contig 11194 bp, 10 predicted proteins | sample AttlaeALBM1_FD_111483 | JGI IMG/M metagenome (GOLD analysis project Ga0157360, IMG submission 111483) | Fungus gardens microbial communities from leaf cutter ant in Ribeirão Preto, State of São Paulo, Brazil - Atta laevigata ALBM1 | ecosystem: Host-associated > Fungi > Mycelium > Unclassified ... | reverse complement strand
TGGATTCAAAAGTGCTTATGAGCAGAGTTAGACAAGCGACAAAAGATGTTGTTAAGTCTGAGGTCTAATCCTCAGACTATGAGTCCTTATATACATAATTGTGATGGTCTGTGCACTAGTACAGATCATCACCTGATTACTATCTATTGTTCTACATATGGTAGTGTCTTTGTACTAAAATAATGATAACCTAACAATATGGAGGCTGTCCTTTGTTCTAAGAAAAGGATAGATGACTATCTATGGGTAATTAATGAAGTCCATGTACAAACATTGAGGCCTTTATATCTCCACTAATATTAATTGCCTTGAGGTTGTTCTAGGCTCATTCTGAGAATTATGAAGAAGGCTTCTGCTGAGCCTAGAACCGAAGCATTGATCATGGCGGTTTCCGAGATATTAGCAATTTAATAAACAGTAACATGGTGGTTACCAGTTGATCTGCTTGATATCTCAGCCATTATTGATTGCCTCGAGATGTGACTAGTATCGATCAAAAGGTCTCCTTAAGGGCTTTAAGCTGGTCTTAGGACTGTGGAAATTGTTGAAGAATTGGTGGAGATATGACCGAATGAAGTTTGTGACAAGTAGCTATTTGCCTAGGAAAGAGACTATGGATGATTTCTGGCCACTTGGGATTAGCAGTCATAGTAAGGAAGAGATCTGGTTTGTGGAAGTGTCTGCAAATGGCCATAGCATCCTAGAACAACTGGGTCATAAATCTAGAACTTCCCACATGAGAAAAAGGAAGAATGAGTTTGTATTCCAAAGGCCTAACATCTTCTCTATCATGCCTATCATGCACAGCAGCATCCTATAGTCCCTGGTAGAGCTCAGATCTAAGAGTATGTTGATGTGTTCTAGTCCAGTTGAGTTTTCTTTGCTTACAATTTGCCCATGCATCAACTACAAACTGCTGGAACAGCTTTCTACTATAGAAGAAAGGTAGCTAAGGACCATCTCTAATATGAAGACGATAAGCATAGTAGCAGGTATTAGACACTACCTGTGAGTAGGCCCATTTCTCTCTATTTCTTTGCCTTGCATTCTCTTTTTGTTCTCTAAGTTGAGCCCTATGGATTGGAATTCTTGGATACCACCCATTTTCCCCCTTTGGAAACAACAAAACATAATAGAGAGCAGCATATGAAGGGCTATTCTGGCTAATCTATTCAAGTTGTCCTCCTTTTACCTGTAATACCACATCTCTATTATCCAATGCATAGTATACTCTATTCTCTGGAATAATGACTAGAATCTCCTCAGCTGTTGGTAGGTTATAGGTTCTTTGATCCTGTTGCAAATTCACATGTAGCCTAATTGTGATCTCCTCCTGCTCCTCTATTGGCTTTTCCCTAATAAGTTCATAGGCATGACAATAATGACCAATATATGGGTGGTTGTCCAAGAGCATTGTCTGAAGATTATCCATTACCACAGGATCCAGGTTTCTGTTATTGAGTTTCCTGACATTAAGCTACTCTGCTATGTCAAGAATGTAGATTTGTGTATATATTGGAGTTTGATCACCATAAGAAAGAAGAGCACTAGTAAGATGATAAAGCTCTCTCTGAATCTTGAAACAGTAGGGGCCAGACTATCTAGTGACTGAGTTGTCAATTTTGACTCCCACTGAAGTTATAGCAAAAGCTGCATTATATTGCCATATATTGTTATGAAATTCTCTTGAGAAATAATCATCTCCAGTTAAGTAGTTATGAAGAATTTCTGTCATGACTTGGCAAAATGGCTAAGTCATTATTTATATTTCTTTTCTTTTCTTTTCTTATTTACAACTACAAGATGGAGCATGGGAAAGTATCATGTGACTTTGTCACAATATCACAATGGTGTGACAGATGGTCACAAATGATTATGTCACAAGTCACAGTCACAGTGTGTCACATGACAAGAGTAACATGAGGACCATGGGAGAGCAAGTGCATAGCCACAGTAGTAAAGTGTATAAGTAGTAGAGAAATGAGCGAGAACTCTATCGAGTTCTCTTTGTTAAACTCTGAACAAAGAGACAGTTGGCTTAATTCCAGTCATCAGACTTTAGACGCTGACAATTCCAGTAAGTGGTTGAAGGGGAGATAGTTGAATCTGTCCTTGCAGACAGCACATGCCAAACTTGGGGAGATTGACCAATGAGGATCTTAGCTTCTCACAATCAAAGTGAAGAGCATAACAGTAAGGACAGGTAATAGTCAACATGCCCAAGTTGAGATAGTGAATATTGTTCTCTAGGAATGGCTGTCCAGCTGGTGGATAAGGTGTAGGCTAAAGAACAGGTGTTAGGATATCATCTGGAATAATGGCATCTTGAATCTAGTTTAACTATTAACAATGTAGAGTTTTGGTATTCAAAGATTATCATATCTGAATCACATTATCTTGTATATCTAACTCTTGAATATTTCCTTCCTCAACATCCTATTAAAATTAATTAATATTCATTTATAGACAATGAGTAAAATATGTTACTCACAACTCTCAGAATGTTTTCTTGCATATTTTGATCTACATATAGATCCCCATTACCTTTTCTATTCTGCTGTTCTTCATAATCAAGAGCATCTCTATTCTCATTTCTCCATCCCTCTATTATTTGATTAATTTGAACTACATAAGCAGGTTCAACTCTTCTTGCTGCTTGTACCACTTTTAACTGTTCCACTACTCTCTGTTGCTATGACTGTCTCTCTTCCACCTATCTCTGTCTTTCTGCCTTTACTCTTGTGATTTGCAAATGATCAAGAAGTTAATTTTGTTGAGCAAGTTGACATTGGCGTAAGTCAAGTATAGCATCATCAAGGTTTTGTGGAACATATGCAGAAGTTAAGTGGAATTTAGTTCTTTTTCTTCTTTTCTCTCTATTCAAGACAGAAGCAGTAGGTTATTGATCTCTCTGTGCTCATTCCTTAGCTCTCCTAGTTTGGCGTCCTTCTTCAATAGCATCCATATCTCACAATTGTCTTACTGTTTACTTACAGCTACTCTAAGAAAAAAGGTATACTATTGCTTCTAAGAAGGAGACCCCTACTCTAGACCCCTCTCTTAATGAGTAGTTGTCAATCCTATGCATATACAGATCACAATGGACCCCTAGCACCAGGTTTATAATAGAAAAGTTTATAGGTATACTACTGCAGCACCGCTTAAAGAAAGAGTTCTTCTAGGAGAGGAGACCTGAGCTTAGTTACATACTCCAAGCTCTACACCACAGTTGTAGAGTACTGTCCCCTTTACACCTAGGGCCTGGCTTCCAGTCAAGGTATATAGAGTAAGTAGAGAGGTATAAGAGAGCAAAGAAGAGGGTAGGGGAGGGTAGGGAATAGTAACTATGATTTGAGAGAGAGAACTCAATGATGAGCTGGCATTGTTTGTACATGTTGTGTTCCTCTTACACATGCATTTGGATTGAAAATTATGAAAAGAGAAGGGTTGTGGTGGTTAAATATTTATTTAAAAACTTTTTAAATAAGAAGAAAAAAGAGAGAGTCAATTACCAATTTCTTCAAAATTATTTGCATTTTTCCTGATTTCATTTGAATTTTGTAGAATTATATAGTGGAAAGAGTGTGTGTAGGAATGCTTAGGTAAAATTTAGTCAGCAGTTAGTCAGTGACATTATCCCATGTTCAGTACAGCATACTGTCATAAACTTCATTTGGCCATATCTTCATCAATTCTTTGATGATTCTCATGGTCTCAAAAGCTACGGAAAGCCCTCAAAAAGACCTTTTGATTAATGCTAGTCATGTTTCAAGGCAATCAATATTGGCCAAGATATTAAGCAGATCAACTAGTAACTACCATGTTACCATTTATTAAATTGCTAATATCTCAGAAACTGCCACAATTGATGCTTTGGTTCTAGGCTCAGCAGAAGCCTTCTCCATAATGCTCAGAATGAGCCTAGAACAACCTCAAGGCAATTAATATTAGTAGAGATATGAAGTCCTCAATGTTTGTACATAGACTTTATTAATTATCCATAGATAGTTATCTGTCCTTTTCTTAGAACAAAGGACAGCCTCCATATGGTTAGATTATCATTATTTTAAGTACAAAGGCACTACCATATATAGAACAATAGGTAGTAGTATGTGATGATCTGTTCTAGTACACAGACCATTACAATTATGACTCATAGTCTGAGGATTAGACCTCAGACTTAACAACATCTTTTGTCACTTGTCTAACTTCACATTTTTGAACTCTTTAAAGTATCAAATCACCCATCACAAATAGTAAGTGACTATTTGTGATATATACATACTAGATAAGATTTTTATCTAGACCTCTAGCTCTTCTTGAACCCTCTACTAATTCTGTAATATTAAGTTTGTGCTGAAATCAGTCCACTATGCTCCCTTCCTACAATATTCCATGTAACAGTAAGTAGTATTATCTATTAGGTCACTTTGCTCTCTTCCAACAACAGTCTGTGCAGTTGTAGATAGTGTCATTGATCAGGTTGCTTTGCTCCCTTCCAACAATAGTCTATGATACAGTGAGCAATATTGTATGTCAGGTTGCTCTGCTCCCTTTCTACACTGATAGTTTGCACTGTTGTAAGTCAGGTTACTCTGCTCCCTTCCTAAGTAAGGCCACAGTTAGCTCTCTTTGCTCACTGCCTATTCCAATTTTATTCCAATTTTTCCTAATTTATTTGAATTTCTTCTGAATTTATTTGAATTTTTGATTGAAAAAAATTGATTGAAAAGAAAGAGAATGCTGACCAATGCTTGTAAAGTGTTGGCTAAGCATTGGGTAAGCAGGCATCACTCCTACATTTGGTGCAATATACATATTAGATTACTAAGCTATTGTAGTCTACAACATGCTCCAGAGTAAGTGTTATAGAAATACAGTTGTATATTGGTATAGCTTGGAATTATCTAGTCATCTAGTCATCATCTAGTATCTAGTATCTAGTCTAGTCATTCACTAGTATTGTCATAACTTGGAAAAATGGCTAAGTCAATATTTGTATTTCTTTTCTTTTTTTTTCTTTTCTAGACTTACTACATAAGGATAGAGCACAAGAAAGTATCATGTGACTAAGTGTCACAAAGGTCACAGGTCATAGTCAGGTAATGTCACATAACTAAGTTACATGAAGACCATGGGAAAGTAGTGCACAGACCATGTAGTAGTTATATAAGTAGTATACAGAATTAAATCAAAACTCTATTGAGTTTTCCTTGTCAACTCAGACTTGAAGGGTAATTAAGTCGTCTAGGCTAAGTTGCTACAAGTATGTATGCTGCAAGGAACATAGAATAATGGTGTTGACTATTTATTAGTTTACTAGTGTTAAATTAAAATAATTATTATACCATGTATTATTGTAGATTAATATATAATCCATACTTATATAAGCATGCTCACTTCTTCATCTCAATTGCCATGTCAATAGGACTTCTTTGCTTCTCTTAAGATCTCCCTTTCCTATTAAGCTCGCTATTAATATTTGTTGAATAACCTAGTGAGTGGGCATTATTTGTTCCTACTGTAATTGCTGCTCTCTATCCTTCTAACAACTAGTTCACTAGTACAAGGTTTTCATCTGGGTCTCTGGTCCATCTAGAACCCTCTACTAGTTCTGTGTTATTAAGTTTATGTTAAAGTTAGTTCACTTTGCTCCCTTTCTACAACAGTCTGTATCATAGTAAGTAGTACTGTCTATTAGGTTGCTTTGCTCCCTTTCTACAATAGTGTTTGTAGTACTGTATATTAGGTCACTTTACCTGTTTCAATTTTACAATAATTTTTTCTAATTTATTGAATTTTATAGAGTTTTTGAGTGAAAAGAGAAGCTGTATAAAAAAAGGTGCTTAGTCAAATTATGTGTCAACTGCTATTATCCCACATTTGGTCTTCCATATAGATGCTGGCATTGTTTGTACATGTTATATCCCTCCCATATATCTATTTATGAAAAGAGAAAGGTTGTCATGATTGAATATACCATTAAAATCTGCAAAATAAGAAGAGAAAAGAGAAAGTAAATTACCATTTTTCTGATTTTACTGAATTTATTTGAATTTTATGGAATTTTTCAAGAGAGTATGTAAAGAAAGCTGCTTGGTTAGTTCTGAGTCAGTAGCCATCATCCTACATTGGTCTCACATACATACTAGTACAAGATTTTTATCTGGGTTTTTGGCCTATCTAGAACTCTCTACTAATTCTGTGATATTAAGTTTGTATTGAAGTCAGTCTACTTTGCTCCCTTTCAACAATAGTTTGCACAACAGTAAGCAATATTGTTCATCAGATTGCTGTGCTCTCTTCCTACAATAGTGAGGCCATAGTCAGCTCACTTTGCTCACTACTTGTTTCAATTTATTCCAATTATCCCAATTTATTTGAATTTTATAGAGTGGAATTTTTCAGTAAAAAAGGAAGTTATATGAGATTGTTATCTAGGTCTCTGGCCTGGCTTGATCCCTCTACTAGTTCTATGTTATTAAAGTTGTGTTGAAGTCAGTCCACTATGCTTTCTTCCAACAGTCTATGAGGTTAAAGTCAGTCTACTTTCTGTAATACTAATTATTAAGTTTGTGTTACAGTTAGTTTGCTATATTTCCTTTCTTCATCTCTTAAATCATAGAAAATCAATCTCAAGTTCATTGTTAGATACATATACAATCTATAATCTAATAATATTGGATACTTCTTTATATACTACATTAAGTGTCCTTCTACTCTCTTAGCTCTGTTCTGAAAGAAGTACTGAGATGTTCAAAGGTGGAGTACATCTTAAAAAGGTCACATAAAGTTGTCCATGAAAGAACACTGATATCTGCAAATTAATCCCCATATGCTCTACTAACTTGTTGATGGTCATAGCAAAGGCCAGCCTGACTGGGAATTGAGTGGCACAGGCAATGTCTCTGTATTGGGTAATAACCTGATCCTTGGAATCAATACCACCTTACCTCTAAATCTCCTGTCCTTGCTGATAATCCTGCACTGGAGTACCTTTCTCCTCACATTTAACACCACCATTCTTGTCCCATTACAGAGCCCTTCTTCTGGATCCAAGTTTCTCAATAAGATAACTGGAGAGCTAACCTTGAGACAAAGTAAAGCAGAAGGCAATCCACTAGCATTAAGTTACTGAAGAAACTCTGCAGGATAGGCATAGTGCATTCCATCTTTTTCAGACACAGAGTCTATACTTCTTAGCATGTGAACCTCTGTATTGTTGAAGAATGGCCCCATTAATATCATGGACTTGATCATTTCTAGGACAGAGAATAATGCAATCCAAGAAGTACTGGTCATTTTGAGCCCTTGGGTTGCCAATTTCTGAATAGATCCTATTGATAAACTATGAACTAAGGAACTTGAATCATTTCATTGTCACTCATAGTTGACCCAGTACCAATCTCCAGCAACTACTGAACATACTGATTATCAGCTTCAGAGTGACCTAAGCACATATTCTATCTAAGATACAAGAACTTGATATGTTCCCATAAGTTTTCTCTACAAAGAGATGCTGCTACCACTTGTTAATGTGTTCCTTTGGATACCACAGGCAAAGTCTGACAAAAATCCCCTCCAAATACCATTGTAATTCCACCAAATAGATGATTATTCTAGATAATATGCTAATTTAAGAGCTATTAATTACTTACTTTATGTTAAATTAAATAATTATTGTATTGTATATTACTGTAGGTTAATATACGAGCTGTGCTTACATAAGCACACTTGCTTCTTTATCTTAACTTCCATGTTATGAAATCTCTTTGCTTCTCTTGAGATCTCTTTTTTTTTATCAGACTGTCTATCAATATTTGTTGAATAACCCAGTGAGTAGACTATTATTTGTCTCTACTGTAATTGCTGCTCTCCATCCTTCTAATAGGTTATAGGTCCCGGTTTGCCCTGATCTCCTTTGGCACTCTTAAGCTACCTCAATTAATGGAAAGGACTTGACTGGCTTGCCAACCTGTTGGGGATTGAGATAATTTTTTTGCTGAATTACCTCATGCCTACAGGATCTTCTACTCCTTTGCAGATGCTATGGCCCATGGCTGTTTAGGATAAAGCATTGCACATTTATTGCTGCATTTACTCCCTAAACTAAGCTGATTTCTTGATAATAGCTATGATAAGTTTAATATCTACTATTCCTTATCTCTCTAGCCCTGTTGTTTATCCATTCTGAGCAATCAGTGTGCAGTTCTGTCTTGCTATGATCACCATGCCTAGTTCTCCTTATAATGCCAAGAATATGCTTACTTCCTCTACTATCTCTTCTACTACAGATCAAGATGAGTATACTAAACGCAGCAGCCTTGACTCTCAGGCACTTGGGATAATGAACTCATCCCTAGCTTATAATATCCTTATATATGGAAAAGAGAATGTAAAGTCTCTCTGGAACTATTTACACAATAATTATGGCTTTTCTGGGTCTGCTTTTGTTTTTGCAGACTATTAGTACACTAGATACTTTTAGATTTCTGGGAATAGCGACCCTGCTCCTCAGATTGCAGAACTCAATACTCTCTATACTAAGCTGAAGAGGAACAAATGTAATGTCCCCTTCCTTATTTGTGCAATGACACTTTTATCTGCTATTCCTCAATCTTGGAATAATTTGGCTACCTCTATCCTTACTTCCTAGACCTTGCTTATCCAGTTGACTTGGGATTTTGTGAGCTTAGCCATTTAGTCTGAGTTCTCCCAAAGATTAACCAGTACTCATACTGCTCATCACTCAGGTGTTCCTAAAGGTAATTGTTCTCTCTCTTGGAAAAAGAGCCCCTAGGATAAGTAGCAGCAGTGTCCTCAGGAGCAGTAATAGCAGCAGTCACAAGGGAATTCCTCCCAGCAGCAAAAGAAAAAGCATAGTCAAGGAAAGCATAGTGATGAGTACCAAGCCTCTAGTGCCATTGCTTTTACAAGTATTGTTATGAACATCGAGTGGGACTACAGTTATTATCAGCCTTGGTCTGATAATGAATGGCTAGTAGATGAAATGATAGCAATGCGAGAAGAAGCGATAATGGACATTACTATGCAGTAATGCATAGAATATCGAACTATCCTAAGAGACAATGGACTCGTGATATGGACAGGACTCTTTGGAGAAATCTTGGACTATTCTTCTTCTCCTATTTCTGGACTTGTGGTAAATGGGATAACATTAGACTAACCCATTATTAGACTTTGACTCGCCTTTGACTCACTTGTTACCCTGTCACTGATCTGTCACTTAACTAGTCACTACTAGTTACAAGTAGTGTTACCACATTGTAACAATTGTTACATACCTAGTTAGGATAAATACAGACCAGAAAGAGAAGGGAACGGCAAGTTCTCTCTTTCTGTATTCCCTCTGCAAAATCTTGCTCTGAGGAATTGGTACTCTTACTTGTCTTAGGACAATCTCTAGGATACTACTCAAAGTCTCGTTAACATCTCTCTTCCGATATAACTTCACTGAAAACCTTAACCAGATCTTTAGTCAAGGAGTGTGAAGATATCAAGTGTTAGATATAGGCCTCAAGTTAAAATGTATATTCAACTGTGAAGTCTAGAGTCTTAACAAGTATGGCTACTATTGTTCCTCCTACTCATTCTCTTTTTTCTAAGTCTCAGTCAAAAGCTAGAGCATCCAAGCTCACTGATTGGCTCTCTGAGCAATGCCCTTCTCAAATTGGTCCAATCCATGGTCTATTAGCACATGTACAAGATAGAGCATTAAAACTATATGATGAGCACTTGGCTAGGAAATTCCTTGATTCTACTCTTGTTGAGGTATCTGCCTTCAAAATCACTGAGCCTTTCTTAAAGGCTTCTCTTTCTTAGGTTCAAAGTAGTCCATTCAAAATGGATGTTGACCCACCTTCAGTAACAAACACATCTATTTTAGGGGAGTCAGCTAATGCTGATGATGTAGTATCCTTAGAAAGCTCTGAGAATTGGAGCTTGAATATTCAAATTTCTGGATATGACCTATATGTATATTCCCCTACTATTTTTTACCATTCTCTAACTATCTCAGCCCAGTCTCTCATAACCTACACCAATGTAATGGCTGCAACTAGGAACTTTGTAGTATCAAGCAGTGTAGTCTGTATAGCTCGATATAACAATAAATTTGTGTTGCCTGCATCGCCTATAGCTAAGAACTTACAAAGATATAATAGAGTACTATGCACTACATGCAAGGGTAAAGAAGCACCATATGGCTGCTCTTATAATGATGAATGGTTCTTGGATACTAGTACCTCTGTCCATTTTACTTCTTTTGAGTCTAACTATTATTGATAGGCTGTAATAGCTCTTAGTGATCATCCTAGGTGGGTGTTCAGGAAGAACTCAATAAAGTTCTTTGTTGGATTAAACTACTACTTATACTACTTTACAAGTGGCTGTACCCTAAAGTCCCATGGTCACAAGTCTTTCCAGAATGTTCTATAGTTATATAACTCTGGTCACATGGTTTTCTTATTTAAGTTCCCACACTATTTATATCTTGACCCCATTATGTGTCTTGATGTTGTAGATCAGATGTTCAAATGCATGGGAAACTATTTCCTTCTTGGGACTCTCATAACACTAACTTTGTTTATATGACTCAAGGAAATTATGGTTGCATTAAGATAGCCAATTCTAAAGCACTTCTTTTTATGGTTGCTATAGGAACTGTCCTTATAGAACATGAAATTATTGACCCTGAAGACAGGACAACTAGAACTGCTATCTCTAAACTATGGCCAGTATACTGTGTTCCTGGCATGATTATGCACCTCCTCTCCACTGGACAGTTACTCCAATCTAGATTGAGTATAAAAGGCACAATAGATAGTTCAACCTTTTGTGACTCATCTGGTAATGCTGTTCTCTCTACCCTACCTAATCTTTGGGGGAGCATCCAGATTGTGAGAACATGTATTATTAAGAACAATGTTCTTAATCCTATGAGCCTTGTTATAAGGCACCTAGATTATGAGACAATTATTGTGATTATAACTTTGTGTATCCTTTATTTCCAGCTCCCATATTACATAATATGGACATTATCATTGGGTTGGTTCTTTGTACACCTCAGTCTCGTTTTGCGACTCTGAGATGAGAATACTTTATATTCTTGGACAACTATTCTTTACTCAGCATACCTACAGTATTTATTATCACTCTAGGTATTTGCTAATAC
>Ga0157360_1000893_pt1 | contig 11197 bp, 9 predicted proteins | sample AttlaeALBM1_FD_111483 | JGI IMG/M metagenome (GOLD analysis project Ga0157360, IMG submission 111483) | Fungus gardens microbial communities from leaf cutter ant in Ribeirão Preto, State of São Paulo, Brazil - Atta laevigata ALBM1 | ecosystem: Host-associated > Fungi > Mycelium > Unclassified ... | reverse complement strand
CTCAGCCACTTTATCAGCGACAGCAGCGGCAGAGGCCAGCATTTTGCCAGCAAAGCCGCGCTGATCGCCCATCTGCAGGCGCTGCTCGCGCAGCATCCTGAGATCACTATTTTAGTTAAAGGTTCACGTAGTGCCGCCATGGAGCAGGTAGTACAGGGACTGAAGGAGAAAGGAACATGCTAGTCTGGCTGGCCGAACATCTGGTCGCATTTTATTCCGGTTTTAACGTCTTTTCCTATCTGACGTTTCGCGCCATTGTCAGCCTGCTGACCGCTCTGTTTATCTCATTATGGATGGGACCGCGCCTGATCGCCTGGCTGCAGAAGCTGCAGATTGGCCAGGTGGTACGTAATGATGGCCCGGAGTCGCACTTTAGCAAACGCGGCACGCCGACCATGGGCGGCATCATGATCCTGACATCAATCACCATCTCCGTACTGATGTGGGCTTACCCTTCCAATCCCTATGTCTGGTGTGTACTGGTGGTACTGCTCGGCTTTGGCGCCATTGGCTTTGTTGACGATTACCGTAAAGTGGTGCGCAAAGATACCAAAGGGCTTATCGCGCGCTGGAAATATTTCTGGATGTCGGTGATCTCACTTGGCGTGGCATTTGCGCTGTTTGTGGCTGGCAAAGATACGCCTGCCACGCAGCTGGTGGTGCCCTTCTTTAAAGATGTGATGCCGCAGCTGGGTCTGTTTTATGTGGTGCTGGCCTACTTTGTCATTGTGGGCACCGGCAACGCCGTGAACCTTACCGATGGTCTTGATGGCCTGGCAATTATGCCAACGGTGTTTGTCGCTGCCGGTTTTGCGCTGGTCGCCTGGGCAACCGGCAACGTGAAGTTTGCTGAATATCTGCATATCCCCTATCTGCGTCACGCGGGTGAGCTGGTTATTGTCTGCACCGCGATTGTCGGGGCCGGGCTCGGGTTCCTGTGGTTTAACACCTATCCGGCACAGGTTTTCATGGGTGACGTCGGGTCACTGGCGCTGGGCGGCGCGCTGGGCACGCTGGCGGTGCTGCTGCGTCAGGAGTTTCTGCTGGTGATTATGGGTGGCGTATTTGTGGTTGAAACGCTGTCGGTGATCCTGCAGGTCGGCTCCTTTAAACTGCGCGGCCAGCGTATTTTCCGCATGGCGCCTATTCATCACCACTATGAACTCAAGGGCTGGCCGGAACCGCGCGTTATCGTGCGCTTCTGGATTATTTCGCTGATGCTGGTGCTGATTGGCCTGGCTACGCTGAAGGTGCGTTAATCATGGCTGACTATCGGGGCAGAAACGTTGTCATTATCGGGCTGGGTATTACCGGCCTCTCCTGTGTCGATTTCTTCCTGGGGCAGGGCGTTACGCCACGCGTCATGGATACCCGTCTCTCACCGCCAGGCCTGGATAAGCTGCCGGAGCAGGTAGCGTGTCATACCGGCAGTATCAACAGCGACTGGCTACTGGCCGCCGATCTGATTGTCGCCAGCCCCGGCATTGCGCTGGCGCACCCGGCGCTGAGCGAAGCAGCGGACGCTGGTATTGAGATCGTGGGGGATATTGAGCTTTTCTGCCGCGAAGCGCAGGCGCCGGTTGTGGCCATCACCGGCTCCAACGGTAAAAGCACGGTCACTACGCTGGTGGGAGAAATGGCCCGCGCAGCAGGCTGGGCGGTGGGCGTGGGCGGCAACATCGGCTTGCCGGCGCTGACGCTGCTGAAATCGCCTGCGCAGCTCTATGTGCTGGAGCTTTCCAGCTTTCAGCTGGAAACCACACACAGTCTGAAAGCAGCAGCTGCCACGATCCTCAACGTGACGGAAGATCATATGGATCGCTATCCGCTGGGCATGCAGCAGTATCGCGCCGCCAAGTTACGTATTTATGAAAACGCGGCGATTTGTGTCGTTAATGCCGATGATGGCATGACTATGCCAGTGCGCGGCGCCGATCGGCGCTGTATCAGCTTTGGTGTCGACCTGGGCGATTATCACCTGACCCGGCAGCAGGGCAGTACCTGGCTGCGCGCCCAGGGTGAAAAGATCCTGAACACCGCTGAGATGAAGCTGGTGGGGCAGCACAACTACACTAACGCGCTGGCTGCGCTGGCGCTGGCAGATGCAGTGGCTATCCCGCGCGCGTCGAGCCTGAAAGCGCTGACGACCTATAGCGGTCTGCCGCACCGCTTCCAGCTAGTACATGAAGCGCGCGGAGTGCGCTGGGTCAACGATTCCAAAGCCACCAACGTTGGCAGTACCGAAGCGGCGCTGCAGGGATTACAGGTAGCGGGCACGCTCTGGCTGCTGCTCGGCGGCGACGGCAAAGGCGCGGATTTCTCACCGCTGGCGCGTTATCTGCAGGGCGATAATATCCGCCTGTTCTGTTATGGCCGCGATGGTGATGCGCTGGCCGCGCTGCGGCCAGAGGTCGCGACACGTACCGAAACGCTGCAGCAGGCGGTCGCACAGATTGCAACGGCGGCTCAGTCTGGTGACATGGTGCTGCTTTCTCCCGCCTGTGCCAGTCTCGATCAGTTTCGTAATTTTGAGCAGCGCGGCGATCTCTTCGCGCAACTGGCGAAGGAGTCTGGCTGATGCGTATACCCGGAACCGCTATTGCCAGTTTCCTGTCCGTGCGTCTGCGCGACTGGGTTATGGGCGCACGCGATGGCGACGACGCACCGGTGGTGCTTTACGATCGCACGCTCTTATGGCTGACGTTTGGTCTGGCTATTATCGGGTTTGTGATGGTGACGTCCGCCTCCATGCCGGTAGGACAGCGTCTGAACGACGATCCCTTCTATTTTGCCAAGCGCGACGCGTTTTACATCCTGCTGGCTCTCGGTATGGCGCTGGTCACCCTGCGTATTCCGATGGATTTCTGGCAGCGCTACAGCAACGCCATGCTGGTGGCGTCCGTGCTGATGCTGCTGATTGTGCTGGTCGTGGGCAGCTCAGTGAACGGGGCATCGCGCTGGATTGCGCTGGGGCCGCTGCGTATCCAGCCGGCGGAACTCTCAAAGCTCTCGCTGTTCTGCTATCTCGCCAGCTATCTGGTGCGCAAAGTGGAAGAGGTGCGTAACAACTTCTGGGGATTCTGTAAGCCGATGGGCGTTATGGTGATCCTCGCCGTACTGCTGCTGGCGCAGCCGGACCTCGGGACGGTGGTTGTGCTGTTTGTGACCACGCTGGCGATGCTGTTTCTCGCGGGGGCCAAACTGTGGCAATTCCTTGCGATCATCGGCTCCGGTATCTTTGCCGTGGTGCTGCTGATTATCGCCGAACCCTATCGTATGCGCCGCGTCACCTCGTTCTGGAATCCGTGGGAAGATCCGTTTGGCAGCGGCTATCAGCTGACGCAGTCGCTGATGGCGTTTGGCCGCGGTGAATTCTGGGGGCAGGGGCTGGGTAACTCAGTGCAAAAGCTGGAGTATCTGCCGGAGGCGCACACCGATTTTATCTTCTCGATAATCGGTGAGGAGCTCGGTTATGTCGGTGTGGTTTTAGCCCTGTTAATGGTATTCTTCGTCGCTTTTCGCGCGATGTCGATTGGCCGTCGCGCCCTTGAGCTGGACCAGCGTTTTTCCGGCTTTCTCGCCTGCTCAATTGGCGTCTGGTTTAGCTTCCAGGCACTGGTTAACGTCGGCGCGGCAGCCGGTATGCTGCCGACAAAAGGCCTGACGCTGCCGCTGATCAGCTACGGGGGATCGAGTCTGATTATTATGTCGACCGCCATCGTATTTTTACTGCGTATCGATTATGAAACGCGCCTGGCGAAAGCGCAGGCGTTTACCCGAGGTGCCCGATGAGTAGCAAACGGCTGATGGTCATGGCTGGCGGAACCGGCGGACATGTGTTTCCCGGTCTGGCAGTGGCACATCATCTGATGGAGCAGGGCTGGCAGGTACGCTGGCTGGGAACGGCTGACCGGATGGAAGCGGATCTGGTGCCGAAACACGGTATTGAGATCGACTTCATCCGCATCAGCGGACTGCGCGGCAAAGGGATCAAAGCGCTGCTGCTGGCCCCGGTACGTATTTTCAACGCCTGGCGTCAGGCGCGCCGCATCATGAAGCAGTGGCAGCCCGACGTGGTACTGGGCATGGGCGGCTATGTCTCCGGGCCGGGTGGTCTGGCGGCATGGAGCTGCGGTATCCCGGTCGTGCTCCACGAACAGAACGGTATCGCCGGACTCACCAATAAGTGGCTGGCAAAAATTGCCACCAAAGTGATGCAGGCGTTTCCCGGGGCGTTCCCTGCAGCCGATATTGTCGGCAACCCGGTGCGCACCGATGTGCTGGCGCTGCCGTCGCCGGCTGAACGCCTGCGCGATCGCAGCGGTCCGCTGCGGGTGCTGGTCGTTGGCGGCAGTCAGGGCGCCCGGATCCTGAACCAGACGCTGCCTCAGGTCGCCGCCGAACTGGGCGACGCCATTACCCTCTGGCATCAGACCGGCAGAGGCGGCCAGGCGATAGTGCAGCAGGCGTACCAGGCTGCAGGTCAGCCGCAGCATAAGGTCACAGAATTTATTGACGATATGGCCGCTGCCTACGCCTGGGCGGACGTAGTGGTATGTCGCTCAGGTGCGCTGACGGTGAGCGAAATTGCTGCGGCAGGTCTGCCGGCTATTTTCGTGCCGTTTCAGCATAAAGATCGCCAGCAATACTGGAATGCGCTGCCGCTGGAAAACGCGGGCGCGGCCAGAATTTTTGAGCAGCCGCAGTTTACTGCGGAAGGGGTGGCGGAGACGCTGCGCCAGTGGGACCGCGCGACGCTGCTGACCATGGCTGAACAGGCCCGTCAGGTTGCGATCCCGGATGCCACCGAACGCGTTGCCCGTGAAGTGGCGCGCGCTGCAAAGTAAATTTTCGGGCCTGATGAATAGGCCTGCATCCGTATGCGGGTGCGAACAGGAAAACAGGTAACAGAGAGCGATGAATACACAACAACTGGCAAAACTGCGTTCAATTGTGCCCGAGATGCGACGCGTCCGGCACATCCACTTTGTTGGCATCGGCGGTGCCGGCATGGGCGGTATTGCCGAAGTGTTGGCGAATGAAGGATATCACATCAGTGGATCCGATCTGGCGCCCAACGCGGTGACCCAGCATCTTGCTTCGCTGGGGGCGACTATCTATTTTAACCATCGTCCGGAGAACGTCACCGACGCGAGCGTGGTCGTGGTGTCAACCGCGGTGGCGCAGGATAATCCCGAGCTGGTGGCGGCGCGCGAGCAGCGTATTCCGGTGATCCGCCGCGCAGAGATGCTGGCCGAGCTGATGCGTTTCCGCCACGGCATCGCCATTGCCGGTACGCACGGTAAAACCACCACCACCGCCATGGTCACCAGTATCTACGCGGAAGGTGGCCTGGATCCGACCTTTGTGAACGGCGGCCTGGTAAAAGCAGCAGGCACGCATGCGCGGCTGGGTACCAGCCGCTACCTGATTGCTGAGGCGGATGAGAGCGACGCCTCTTTCCTGCATCTGCAGCCGATGGTCGCCATTGTGACCAACATCGAAGCGGATCACATGGATACCTATCAGGGCGATTTTGAGAACCTGAAACAGACCTTTATCAATTTCCTGCACAATCTGCCGTTCTACGGTCGCGCGGTGCTCTGTGTGGATGATGTCGTGATCCGCGACCTGATCCCGCGCGTGGGTCGCCAGATTACCACCTACGGCTTTAGCGACGATGCGGACGTACGGGTAGAGAACTATGAGCAGCGCGGTGCGCAGGGGCATTTTACCCTGCGCCGGCATGATAAACCGCTGCTGCAGGTTACTCTGAATGCACCAGGCCGCCATAACGCCCTTAACGCGGCGGCAGCCGTAGCGGTCGCCAGTGAGGAAGGCATTGAGGATGCGGCCATTCTCGCGGCGCTGGAGAGTTTCCAGGGCACTGGTCGCCGCTTTGACGTGCTGGGTGAGTTTGATACTGCTGCCGTAAACGGCAAGCCGGGCAGCGCGATGCTGGTTGACGACTATGGTCATCATCCGACCGAAGTGGATGTCACGATCAAGGCAGCGCGCGCCGGCTGGCCGGATAAAAAGCTGATGATGGTGTTCCAGCCGCATCGCTATACCCGCACCCGCGATCTGTTTGACGATTTCGCCAGCGTGCTCTCCCAGGTGGATGTACTGCTGATGCTGGAGGTCTATCCGGCCGGAGAGGCACCGATTCCAGGTGCCGACAGCCGTTCGCTCTGCCGGGCAATTCGCAGTCGCGGCAAAGTCGATCCGATTCTGGTGACTGAGCATGACGCCCTGCCGGATGCGCTGGCTCCCCTGCTGTCAGGTGACGATTTAGTGATTGTGCAGGGCGCAGGCAACATCGGCAAAATCGCGCGCCGGCTGGCTGAAAGCCAGCTGCAGCCTGCACCGAACCAGGAGGCGCGTCATGGCTGATAAAGTCGCCGTATTAATGGGCGGTACCTCAGCAGAGCGCGAGGTGTCACTGAATTCAGGCAGCGCAGTGCTGGCTGGCCTGCAGGAAATGGGCGTTGATGCGCACGGTGTGGATACTCGTGATGTATCGGTGCTGACGCTCAAAGAGCAGGGGTTTAACAAAGTCTTTATTGCGCTGCACGGGCGCGGTGGTGAGGATGGTACGCTGCAGGGCGTGCTGGACTTTATGCAGCTACCCTACACGGGCAGCGGCGTGATGGCCTCTGCTATCACCATGGATAAATTGCGCAGTAAGCTACTGTGGCAGGGCAGGGGACTGCCGTCAGGCAAGTTTATCTGGCTGACCCGGGAGCAGTATCAGCAGGGAATCGATGCGCAGACCGCTACCGCTATTGACGCGCTGAGTTTACCGCTGTTTGTTAAGCCGAGCTGTGAAGGCTCCAGCGTAGGCATCAGCCGGGTTGAGCGCGCTGACGATCTGCCAGCGGCACTGGATGAAGCGTTTCGCCACGACAACGATGTACTGATTGAAGCTTTTTTAAGCGGTGATGAGTATACCGTGGCAATTGTCGGGGAAGAAATCCTGCCATCCATTAAAATTAAAACAGCCAGCGCTTTCTATGACTATGAAGCAAAATACATTTCTGACGATACTCAGTACTTCTGTCCCAGCGGTCTGAGTGCAGAAAAAGAAGCTGAACTGCAAAAGCTGGTGCTGGCTGCCTGGCAGACGCTGGGCTGCAGTGGCTGGGGACGCGTGGATGTCATGACCGATAGCGAAGGCCGTTTTCAGCTGCTGGAGGTCAATACGTCGCCGGGCATGACCAGCCATAGTCTGGTTCCGATGGCGGCACGGCAGGCGGGTTACAGCTTTCCGCAGCTGGTAACGCGTATCCTGGCGCTGGCTGACTGATATGTCTCAGGCAGCGCTACGCGTACGCAACCGCGAACCTCAGGAGCGAGCCCGCACCGGGCGCAGCAACGGCGCACGGCTGTTTGGCATTGTGTTTCTGCTGCTGGTGCTGGGCACCATGATAGCCGGTGGCCTGGTGGTCCTGAAGTGGATGAATGACGCTTCACGTCTGCCGCTATCAAAGCTGGTCGTAACGGGGCAAACCCACTACACCACGCATGATGATATTCGCCAGGCGATTCTGTCACTGGGCGCCCCGGGGACCTTTATGTCGCAGAATGTGGATATCATTCAGCAACAGATTGAACGATTACCCTGGATTAAACAGGTCAGCGTGCGCAAGCAGTGGCCTGATGAGCTGAAGATAAATCTGGTGGAGTATGTTCCGGTTGCACGCTGGAACGACTCGCACATGGTAGATGCCGATGGCGTCTCCTTCAACGTTCCGGCCAGTCATGTCGGCAAAGAGAATCTGCCGATGCTCTATGGACCGGAAGGCAGTGAAAAAGAGGTGCTGGCGGGTTATCACTCCCTGCGGGATGTGCTCCAGGCCAGCAAGTTTACCCTGAAGGTCGCGTCGATGACGGCGCGTCGCTCATGGCAGCTGGTCACCGGGGACGATATCCGCATCGAACTGGGACGGAGCGATACCATGAAGCGTCTGAACCGTTTTATTGAGCTCTATCCGGAGCTGCAGCTGCAGGGCCAGAATGAAAGCAAGCGTGTTGATTATGTTGATCTACGCTATGACTCTGGCGCCGCAGTAGGCTGGGTTCCGGCACCGATTGAGCCACAGGACAGTAATCAGCAACAGAACCAGGCACAGGCTAAACCATAATGATCAAGGCAACGGACAGAAAACTGGTAGTAGGACTTGAAATTGGCACCGCGAAGGTTGCCGCCCTGGTTGGAGAAATTCTGCCTGATGGTATGGTCAATATTATCGGGGTGGGCAGCTGCCCGTCGCGGGGTATGGACAAAGGCGGGGTAAACGATCTGGAATCGGTGGTGAAGTGCGTACAGCGCGCCATCGATCAGGCGGAACTGATGGCGGATTGCCAGATTTCGTCGGTCTACCTTGCTTTATCGGGCAAACACATCAGCTGTCAGAACGAAATCGGGATGGTTCCGATTTCCGAAGAGGAAGTGACTCAGGATGATGTGGAAAACGTTGTCCATACGGCTAAATCAGTGCGCGTACGTGATGAGCATCGCATTCTGCATGTCATCCCGCAGGAGTATGCCATTGACTACCAGGAGGGCATCAAGAATCCGGTGGGCTTATCCGGCGTCCGTATGCAGGCCAAAGTACATTTAATCACCTGTCACAACGATATGGCGAAAAATATCGTAAAAGCAGTTGAACGTTGCGGACTTAAAGTTGACCAATTGATTTTTGCCGGACTGGCTTCCAGCTTTTCTGTCCTGACAGAAGATGAACGTGAGCTGGGCGTCTGTGTTGTCGACATCGGTGGCGGTACAATGGATATCGCGGTGTATACCGGCGGCGCGCTGCGTCATACCAAGGTGATCCCCTATGCCGGGAACGTTGTGACCAGCGATATCGCCTATGCGTTTGGTACACCGCCTACTGACGCTGAGGCGATCAAAGTACGCCACGGCTGCGCGCTGGGATCGATTGTCGGCAAAGATGAGAATGTAGAAGTGCCAAGCGTAGGCGGACGTCCGCCGCGCAGCCTGCAGCGTCAGACGCTGGCTGAAGTCATTGAGCCGCGCTACACCGAGCTGCTGAATCTGGTGAACGACGAGATTCTGCAACTGCAGGAGCAGCTGCGCCAGCAGGGTGTGAAGCATCATCTTGCTGCCGGTATTGTATTAACCGGTGGCGCGGCGCAAATTGAAGGTCTGGCAGCCTGCGCACAACGCGTGTTTCATACGCAGGTGCGTATCGGCCAGCCGCTGAATATTACGGGCCTGACCGACTACGCTCAGGAGTCTTACTACTCCACGGCGGTGGGCCTGCTGCACTATGGTAAAGAGTCACACCTGAACGGTGACGCAGAAACAGAAAAACGTGCTTCAGTTGGCAATTGGTTTAAACGAATCAACAGCTGGCTGAAGAAAGAGTTTTAATTTTGATAAAAGGAGATCATGCTGGCAATGTTTATGATCTCCAGGCGAACAGGCACATAACGGAGAGAAATCATGTTTGAACCTATGGAATTAACCAATGACGCGGTGATTAAAGTCATCGGCGTCGGCGGTGGCGGTGGCAACGCCGTAGAGCACATGGTGCGCGAGCGTATCGAAGGTGTGGAATTCTTTGCTGTAAACACGGACGCTCAGGCGTTACGTAAAACAGCGGTCGGCCAGACGATCCAGATCGGGACCAATATCACCAAAGGTCTTGGCGCAGGGGCTAACCCGGAAGTCGGTCGTACCTCAGCGGAAGAAGATCGCGAAGCACTGCGTTCTGCGCTGGATGGGGCAGACATGGTGTTTATCGCAGCCGGTATGGGCGGCGGTACCGGTACCGGTGCTGCACCTGTTGTCGCTGAAGTGGCTAAAGATCTCGGGATTCTGACCGTTGCTGTCGTGACCAAGCCGTTCAACTTTGAAGGCAAAAAACGTATGGCGTTTGCTGAGCAGGGTATTGCTGAGCTCTCCAAGCACGTTGACTCCCTGATCACCATCCCGAATGACAAACTGCTCAAAGTGCTGGGCCGCGGTATCTCGCTGCTGGACGCTTTTGGCGCAGCAAACGATGTACTGAAAGGTGCGGTTCAGGGTATTGCTGAACTGATTACCCGTCCGGGTCTGATGAACGTCGACTTTGCAGACGTGCGTACTGTGATGTCAGAAATGGGTTATGCCATGATGGGCTCTGGCGTGGCGTGCGGTGAAGATCGTGCTGAAGAAGCTGCTGAAATGGCAATTTCCAGTCCGCTGCTGGAAGATATCGACCTCTCTGGCGCACGTGGCGTGCTGGTCAACATCACTGCCGGCTTCGATCTGCGTCTGGATGAGTTTGAAACCGTCGGTAATACTATCCGCGCATTCGCTTCTGACAATGCGACCGTGGTTATCGGTACCTCACTGGATCCAGAGATGAATGATGAGCTGCGTGTCACCGTCGTGGCCACCGGCATCGGTATGGATAAGCGTCCGGAAATCACTCTGGTGACCAATAAACCTGCTTCGCAACCGGTTATGGATCACCGCTATCAGCAGCACGGCATGGCGCCGCTGCCGCAGGAGCAGAAACCTGCTGCGAAAGTTGTTAACGAACAGCCGGCCGCTTCCGGTAAAGAGCCTGACTATCTCGATATTCCAGCGTTCCTGCGTAAACAGGCAGATTAAGAATAAGCTGATAATTGGGATTTCCCGCTCTTTGTGCTAAAGTCTTCGCCCGCCGGTAATTTATACTGGCGGTCGGATGGTAATATTGCGAGATAATGCGATGATCAAACAAAGGACACTAAAACGTATTGTTCAGGCGACTGGCGTCGGTTTACATACCGGCAAAAAAGTCACGCTGACTTTACGCCCTGCGTCGGCTAACACCGGGGTCATCTATCGTCGCACCGACTTGAATCCACCGGTTGATTTCCCGGCTGATGCAAAATACGTGCGCGACACCATGCTGAGTACCTGCCTGGTGAACGATGAAGGCGTACGTATTTCAACGGTTGAACACCTGAACGCCGCGCTGGCGGGTCTGGGTATCGATAACATTATTGTGGAAGTCGATGCACCAGAAATTCCAATTATGGATGGCAGCGCAGCACCTTTCGTCTACCTGCTGATGGATGCAGGTGTGGAAGAGCTTAACAGCGCGAAAAAATTTGTACGCGTTAAGCAGGCGGTACGGGTAGAAGATGGTGATAAGTGGGCTGAGATCAAACCGTATAACGGTTTCTCGCTCGATTT
>Ga0157360_1000889_pt1 | contig 11254 bp, 11 predicted proteins | sample AttlaeALBM1_FD_111483 | JGI IMG/M metagenome (GOLD analysis project Ga0157360, IMG submission 111483) | Fungus gardens microbial communities from leaf cutter ant in Ribeirão Preto, State of São Paulo, Brazil - Atta laevigata ALBM1 | ecosystem: Host-associated > Fungi > Mycelium > Unclassified ... | reverse complement strand
ACTGGTTCCTCAATAGCGCTGCGCGTTCCCAGTGCATTATCACCCGTTGAATTTAACTATCTATTGAATCCTGAACACCCGGATTATTACAGGGTCATAAAAAAGTCAGAAGAAATTCCCTTCCGATTTGACAGTCGGTTGAAACGCGATCATTTTTAACAGAAAGAAGTAAACGCTTCTGTAAAGATGAACTTCAGCTCTCTTAAAAGCTATATAGCGCCTGGAGTAGTATGCACATGCTGCAAAGTAGGATAGATTTTCCAGCCAACAGCATTAATATCCTTTAACAAGATGGTAATATCTAACTGTACAGTTTGACTGAATGTACACTGCGCAAACGACTGAAAGGCCTCAAAATGCTCTTTCCTTGCCCAGCAGGATAAGTCGGATTTATTTTTTGCATTTTAAATTCTTACTCTCAAACATTTTTAGTGGAAGCCTAATATTATGGGGTAATCAAGTGCATAGATCACGACTTAGAGAAATAGCTGAAACATTATCTGCGGTAACCGTACCGTTAATAAATAATAGTGCAATTAGAAAAATAACGACTTAAAAGAATCAATGGTAAGTTTTATAGCTTTTTTGTGAAGAGAAATGTTTAAAAACATCCTTATATGCATTCCTGCCGATAAAAGCTAATTTAATCCCCAATATCAGGGTGCAAATCAAGAATGTATATCACGTTACAGAACAGTAGCCAGTACAACTGGCTGATGGTGCTATAGCTTGTAATAGGTAAATTTATCCAGTGGTATGGAGCCGCATGTACCTTCGGCAACTTACGGATGGTAGACAGAAAAGGATGCCTCCTTCGGCATGCGGCGACAGTGTTAGCGTGAAGGGACGATATGATTATTCTAAAATTACGATGATCACTACGACAATTTATATGTTAATTTGCAGGTATACGCCATAGGAACATATCCAGTTTCAGCGGATTGAATCCATATACTAATGATCTCTATTGTACCTATAAAGAGAATATGGCGGTTCCAGTTGGCAGGTACTGGATAGTTGATTGACCACAAGGAACATGGAGGAATCAAAAGCGTGCTGACATTATAGGCTGCTTTACCGGCGGCAATCATAATCACTGGTTTGGTCTATTCAATGCACAAACCATGACTGACACAACATATGTAAATGGTATTTCACGTGGTGGATTCAGACTACACCCAACCCGACCAGATGGAAGCGGGATATCAGAAGGTTGCATAACTTTTGTTAGGCAGGTAGATTTTTATACTGTACATGATGCGTTGTTATTATGTACAAGGAAGGTAAAAATACAGGGATCGCGATCTCAGTTGCTTGCATATGGTTATGTAGATGTAAAAGGGAAATATAACTATGAAAATTGCTGAATACGTTAAGAATGAAATTATATATATAGTGTATTGGCTATTATCAAGTACTAGTAATGTACTCAATAATAAGGTTCAGTAACAATGCGTATTATTGTCAATATAGGAGTATATAGTTTGCTTTGTTAGTATGTTTTTTATGACAACGTATATTAAACCACTTTATAATATAACATATTGGGTTATGGAAAAATCGTATCAAAAACTCTATATGTACTTAGATTGTTGCTATGAACCGTATGCAGACCCGATAAGGTTTACGGCATTAATAGCAGGCGTAATGCTTTATTCTCTTATTCCGTATTGGGTATATTATGAAATAGTAAAAGCGTATAGGAAAAGATAATGAAAATAATAGCAGTGCTATTAGCACTGTTAACATTTTCAGTACAAGCATATGTACCCGATTTCAAATACTGGGATATAAGAGGAAATGAAACGAGTACAGATTTAAGTATCTTTGAGGGGCGTTACTACGATAATAAAACACCTGTACCATATGGATCTTATGTTTACAAAACATTAAGTACTGATACGTACTACAAAGACATAGTAATAGTAAACGCAAAGCACAATGTGATCTTACCCAGCAATAGTGGACACGCGACTAAGTGAGTAAACTCTCAATCAGAGGTGATGTAGTGGTCAACAAAAACTGGTTACAGGCCCTTCGAGTACATGAACATTTTCCTCCTTAAGATGGGACAGAACTTCCTGGATTGGTTTGTTGACTATAAAACACAGGTTATGAGATCCGGGTACTGGCAGGTGAGTCTTAGGTTCAATTTCCTTACCATACTCATGAAGATTTATTTTCTGGTCACCAAAAAGAAGAGCCCAACGACCATTGTTGAACATTACGGCCTCCATATCCAAATACGAGTATAGAAATCCTTACATTGCTCAATTGAGCGGCAAGTGAGCACTAAGTGATCGAGTTTATTTATCAAAACCATACTCCGAATCAGACAATGTTACACGAAATCAAGACGATGCCTCGCCTCGTTACCCAACAAGTAAAACTGTAGCAGTGATGTTAAATTTTGTTCGATGATTGTCCGCCTCTCGCTCAAAGCGGACATTATGGCCGCGCTCTCTGCCCTCTCCGTCCCGGATGTCCCTTAAAAAGCGCCAAAGCAGGAAGCCCGCATCGGGGAAATAGCCGCTGATTATCTGCTGGCGTCACCGGAGCAGATTCTGGCCGCGATCGATAAAGCACAGCACTGACGCGCCCGGTCCCGCCGGGCTTGTCCGGCCCGACTATTCTTAAGGCAGCGTGCATTCATGGCAGGCGGCATATCAGCATTACTTGTAGCGTTTACAATCCCAATCCGAAATATTTTTCGGGGGCTGTTACATGCCTGTTGCTTCAGAATTATTTCATCAAAGTTGAACAAAAAAACGCAGGCACGTTGTGCACGTGCCTGTATATTTGGTTGTCAGGCCTTGTGAATGCGCAGAGCTTTTTTGAGAGTTGACCAATGAACACAGTGACAGCTATATCAGAACATGCTCATCACGGTAATCTGCATGCGCTTGATGCAGAGCAGGTTATTAGTGAGATAACCTTTACCCTGCAGGAGGCAAAAACGGTTGTCACTAACAAGGACCTCATCCTGGCACTGATTGCGCGGCTGGGATCGGAAACAGATGTCAACCGGAATGATATTCTGCGCAACGCCCTTGAGATGATTGTCCTCCGTACACCTGATGATATCTGACGTTTTCGGTCCCGTTCCCTGAACTGTTTGCCATTACCTCCTAATAGATTTACGTGGGCAGTCCGACCCCTCATTTTGGGGGGGGCGGGTTACAGTTTCTTTGCTAATTGTCATGAAAAAGTAATAATTGAGCACAGGACGTTAACGCAAAAGGAACATTATGCTTCATCATTGCCAGGTAATATCACTCGATGACATCTATCTAGAGGATATTTCCCACATTATCCATCCAGGTACAGCAGCCCGCAACCTCGCAGATACCGCGCAGCCAAACCGATTAATTCAGAAGTGGGATTTGCCACAGAACTACAGCCAGTTTGTGAGTAGGCGTCAAATTTTCCACTGGCAACGTCCTTGGGCGGCATATCGCGATACGCTGAATGATATCAAGTTCGGCAAACTCGTTCTGCTGAGAAAGAATATGAGCGGTTATGATATGTCAGGCGTGCTGACGGCATCCGGTGACCTTCGCAATGACTTGCCTTCGCTTCTCCAGGCCCGCCTCAAATATGTTATATCTCGGCAACTGAGACGTCCTGCATATTACGCCCCGACAGCTGCTGAGTGGAAGACCAAACAAGAGGAACAACCAGAACAGCGTGCTCAGGCAACTAAAAAGAAAGAAAAAATAGGAATTACAATAATACTTGGTGTTTTTTTTGATGGCACCGGAAATAATGCTGTTAATACCGCGAATATGTTAGATGCTTGCACGGCGAAACACTACAACCTTGCCAATTCGGAGGCGGAAGGGATTATCGGTAAGTGCGCTAAGGACGACTTTGGTTTTTCGGGAGTCGGAGCAACCAGCTATACGGGTTATTATACGAACGTCTATTGGTTAAACAAATTGTATGTAAATCAACTCATACTTGGTAATCGTGAAGCACAGTACAGTATTTACATTGACGGTATAGGGACTGAAGCGGGGAAATCAGATAGTTTCATTGGTCAGGGATTAGGGATCTCCGACGCTGGAGTTGTAGCTAAAACAGATAAAGCCATATCTTTAATACCGCATAAGTTACGCCATGCCTTAACAGTTGTAAAAGATGAATTATCAGCTTATGACGTTGTTATAAAAAAAATTCAGTTTGATATTTTCGGCTTTAGCCGTGGGGCTGCTGCAACACGACATTTTGCAAACCGCGTTCAATCAGAGGATGCTGCTATTATTAGCGCAATACAGACAGGTACGGGAGGCACAACTTTTGAAGGTTCTCCGGCAGGTAAAAATCGTTTTATTGGTATTTTTGACACCGTCGCGGCCATCGGAACTCCAACAAATGGTTTGAACCCACATAATGCTGATACTGGTGATGTGAATATTATTCTACGTCCAGGCGTTGCGGAGAAAGTATTCCATATTACAGCAGCTAATGAATGCCGATTCAATTTTGCTTTAAATAGTGTTAAACCAGCATGGCCAGAATTGGCGCTTCCCGGGGTGCACTCCGACATAGGTGGTGGCTATTACCCTGTAGTTAAAGAGAATTTGTTTCTGACACGACCAGAAACTAGTACTGTCCCATTGAATTATCCAGATGAGCAGACTCGTAGTTATCACAAGGCGAAAGATCAATTGCCAATAATGAACTCATATCCAAGCATTGCCCCCGTTCTACGTAATAGCGAAATATCAGTTGAGACATGGTACGACGATAGAATGCCATCTAATCATTATGGTGAACTTCAGAAGCGGAGTTTTGCTGCGCTGACGCTACGCAATCGAGTAGTGAAAAATGACTGGTCAAAGATAACTCTGCGGGTAATGGTCGATGCAGCAAAAGAGGCTGGAGTAGCGTTCGAAAAACAAACAGATAGCGATATTCCAGATGACCTTATTCCTCTCTGCAATAAGGCTATTGCGATGGGTAAAACTGTCCGTTCAGGTGGTCATCCTGAAGATTTTAACGATAAAGAAGTTGATATAATCGCAAAGAATTACATCCATACTTCAGCTAACTGGAATTCTGTTATGATTGACAATAACGGTTCTATTCAGGGTGGAGCATCACCATCAGAAACAATCGGGTTTGTAAACCGCCCTGATGAAAAGTGGCGAAGAACGGTTTACAACATGGACGGTAAAAAAAGATAGGTGTAACATGCGAAAAAAATACTATTTTTTAATAGGTTGTATAATCTCTTTGGCTGGTTGTAATGGTGCTGGTGTATTACTAAACCCACCGACAGAAACTGGATACTATCCACCAAAAGAAGCCCAAACCGTTGATAAAGCATCAACCGACACTTCACAAAAGGGAACCCGGACTGTTATACAAAAAGCTCCTGATTGACCATATTGCTGGTCATCAGTCATGCGATCGGTTCGGTGAGTTTCGTAATGTGATGTCTCACATTACCAACTGATCGGTTAGCCCCAGCGTTGCAGGTACAATATCTTCAAATATTGCGATCAACCGGGGATCCACAAAGAGATAATCATCGGGGATATTGAGGACATGCAGAGATTATCCGACCATATTCAGCCACAAAACGGTTTTTATGCTTTTGTTCCATAACACAAATAATATCGGCCCATTGAAGCATTTCCTATGAGACTCTCTTTTTAGCATTTCGGCTTGTGCCCGCAGAGCGAACATAAAGAGATGGATGACGGCGGAACACCTGTTCCGTCCTAGGGCTTCGCCGTTGATTACGGCTGCATATAAAAAGTACTTTCATCAATGAGCTGATACTCTTCCTGGCCTTGCATAGCAAGCTGCTGGTTAGTAAAACTCAAATCCCAGTTGTACCGCACGCAGTAATTTATCTGACAGCGTGTAGAGCATCTTCCAGTTTTTTCGTCACGAAAAGTTAAGGAGGCCGTATGGGCATCGCGAGATCTATTACGTTGTTTCTGCGCTTTGCGCCAGCCTCGGTTACATGTTTTTTCCATTGTTTCTCTCTCAGATTGATCGGGGTCAGCAGCCGGGATAATAAGGGGAGAACAGTTCGCGGGATTCTAGCAACTTGCGGGTAAATATTGCATACCGGTTATCGCCACTAAGCCATTCCGGGCACCACGGGTTTTTAAAACCATCACTCTGCTCCCGTATTAAACTCCCTAAAGCGTCATCAGCTGGCTGGTAAGCCCGCACCTCGCGTGTACGGGTTAGATCGAATCTCTTAAACCGGGATATTAATCAAGCGGCATCAGATCGGTGAGGAGCTTTACGAAGCGCTTTCTTACTTCCTTATATTCATTATTTTCATAAAAATTGTGCGCTTTAACCCTTTTTTCACTGCTTAATGGCTCAATCTGAGAACATTTCTTGATAGCCGCGATGCGTTCAGAGGCGATAAGGAACAGTCGGTTGAAGCGTGATCGTTTTTAACAGAAAGAAGTAAACGCTTCTGTAAAGATGAACTTCAACTCTCTTAAAAGCTATATAGCGCCTGGAGTGGGATGCACTCGCTGCGAGGCCGATATCTGCCAGTATGACCTCTGCTTAGGCTTATGGCATACATTGCATAATACAAATGTCCGCTTTGTGCCAGAAGCGGACGCTCGTTACTCTTCATAAAAGGCAACATAGAAGTAGATAGGTCTGATAGGTAATAATTACGATATATAATAAAAACGTCTCTATTTAACACTTCATAGAGTATTTACATACGTAAGGCTACATATATGTAATCCGGGAGTGCTTTAGTTTTAGAAGAACTCAGATCCAAATTACGTCCCGCATCTGTGGCGCAAGTTGGTGGTTTTCGCCCCACAACAGACCCCATTGCATCTTGGTTTTTAAGAGGTGTCTCTCTTCCTGGTGAAGGGTTGCCACTCTGGAAGGGGCGGCCCATGTTTCCGCTTCTTCAAATTCGTATAGATGAGCTTCCCGTAATTCCTGAACAACTGAAGGATGTCGCTCTCTTGGTACTTTATCACAATTTGGAAAGCCATCCATTTGATAAACCAAATGGTGAGGGTTGGCTAATACGAGAATATGCCACCCTTGATGGACTTGAGCCATTGCCTCCAATTGACACTCCGTATCGTTCATTTCAGGTTCGATGGGGGAGTGTCAATGATGATGCTCCGGGTTGGGAGGATGCCTGGGATATTGTTGACCTGTCTGACATAAACGATGATGAGGAAGCAAGTGACAGCTTCTATGATGATTTTAACCGATACAGGGGAACCAAGGTCGGTGGATATCCAATGGAGATACAACATGGTGTGGGGATTCAGGATTTTGTCTTCCAGGTGGGGTCAGAAGAAAAAGTAAACTGGATGTGGGCTGATAATGGTATCGGCTACTTTCACAAGTCACCACAGGGACTCTGGACGTTTTCATGTCAGTTCTATTAGAAGTTCAATGTCCGCTTCTCGCTCAAAGCGGACCTTCAGCTCAGCCGGCTTCGTGCCAGAGCAGATATTCATATAAAGGCTGTTATTGAACCTATTAAATTTCTCGCGCACCCGCGTGCGTAAGTCAGCGACGCTGAGGATTATTCTCAGAAAAACCCGCCTGATAGCGGGTCTGTGAAGCTCTTATTTTAGGTGCATAAGCAGGTGCAGAAGAGGTTTGATTACCCGTTACGCGGAGGCTGCTGATAAACCCTTTGCCGCTTTACGGGGTAACAGACGGGAAACAAAAAGCCCCGCAACCTGTCCGGCCGCAGCCAGATAAAAAGCCAGCTGTAAGGCATTTTCAAGACTGCTCACAGAGGTTTCCCGGTGCAGGCTCTCACTCCCGATTCCGGATAGCGCTATCAGCACAGCTATACCAATCGCATTACCCACATTCAGCGCTGTTGAAGCCATACCTGAAGCGATCCCCTGTTCGTTATGCGGAACGCGTGAGCCCGAAGCTATCCACATTGCCGTCCATACAATACCTTGTCCTGCTCCTGAAATGACTAGCCCCGGCATTATGTTCACATAAGATGCACCAGAAAATGCTGCCGTTGCCAGCGCCAGCGTACCCGTAATCCCCATTAAAAAACCAATAAGTAGTGTTGTGCGCACCGGCAGACGATTTGCGAGCCGGGCGCTGAGCTGCGTTCCGGCAAAAATCGCCAGCGAAGGAATAATAAAGGCCAGACCTGTCTGTAAAGCGCTGTACCCCATAACACTCTGAAACAGAATCGTCAGGAAATAAGGCAGAGCGCCGAATGTCCCCATATAAATGGAGGTCATTGCCATGCCTGTAACCAGACTGCGGTTTCTGAATAACCGTAACGGCATCAGCGGATCCTGGCTGCGGATCTCAATAGTGACAAACAGCAGCAGAGATATAGCGGCCAGACTCAGAGAGAAAAGAATATGTCCTGACAGCCAGCCATCTTCAGGTCCCTGAACCAGAGCGTATACCAGCAAGGTGGCGCCCACCGTCACCGTGACCGCGCCTGGAAAATCAAAACTGCGGCGCTTATTCCTGAGGCTGCCCTTCGGTAAGACATAAAAAGCAGCACAAATCGCGATGGCTGACAGTAAAACGTTGACGAAAAATACCGACGGCCAGCCATACGCACTGGTCAGCACTCCTCCGGCAAGCGATCCCAGTGTGAGACCACTTGCGCCTGCGCCACCCCAGACAGCCAGTGCCCGGTTTCGCGCAGATCCTTCCTCAAACAGTCGGTTTATAAGTGACAGCGTGGACGGAAAAAGTAATGCGGCACCTATGCCTTGCAGGGCTCGCGCAATGACGATAACGCCAGGCTCCCACGCTAAACCACCTGCAAGCGAAGAAAAGGCATATAGCCATAATGCGCTAATAAATACGCGACGTTGCCCCAGCAGATCGGCAGCCCGCCCGCCGAAAAGTAAAAAACCTCCGCAACATACCGTATAAGCACTCACGACCCACTGCAGAGTCTGCTCAGAAAACCCCAGTCCGGCACCAATTTCCGGTAGCGCCACAAATACAATATTTATATCCAGCGAGTAAATGAGCTGGGCGAATGCCAATAGCGCAAGGCTCCAGTGTTGTAAATGTCGGGCACCTGAATCCGTTGTGGATGTGGGCATAGAACAATCTCCATATAATTTTAGTAAAACTAATGTACGAGTACTTACGTACATTTAATGTATGTATGTACTCGTACATTAGTCAACTGATAAAACTTAAAGTAGGATAGGGAGATGTTAACCCCCTTATGGAAAAACGGATGCTTGCTAACCACCCTGACAGAGAACACCTTCGTCTTGAGAACGTACTTGCCGCTTTGGGAAATCCATTACGCCTGACAGTTGTACGTGTGCTTGCTGCTGGTGGCGAACATGCCTGTAGCGCGGTGCTGAGTGGTATTCCCAAATCGACGCTGACTCACCACTGGCGTGTATTGCGCGACAGCGGTGTAATCTGGCAGCGCCCCTTCGGGCGAGAAAACTTATTGTCGCTGCGTCGGGAAGATCTCGATGCGCGCTTTCCAGGTTTCCTTGATGTCCTGTTGGGCGCAGTTAACAATGATGCTCTTACAAAAGAGTCGACCGCAAAAAATCTGCCGCAGCCACCTTCAAAATAGTGTGCGGATGCAAGACTGAAAGAGACTCACATTACGAATTCGATATTCCTTCAATCCACTTTCTGCCCAGAGCTGCCGGCTGATTAAGATGACTTAGTCGCCTTTCGCAGCTTTATTATGGGCAGAAGTGGTTGCTCATAATAAGATAGTCCGAGAGCCTTGAGGTCCGCTTCGTGCCAGAAGCAAATCAGCTCGTTCAATTGAGGTACGTGCTTTGATCTCGTATGTTTGAGTCTATAGAGATGCTGCTTACAAAATTTTGTGGAAGAGTATGAAAATAAAAATATGTGATTCGTCAGATATTCCTGCACTGGCGAAAATTTTTGTAGAAATGGACACTTATTACTTTGGAAGTGAGGGTGCCAGTTATGACGAAATGTTATCTTATCTGACCCACCGGGTTTTCTCTGTCTACTCGGGCGTGACCGTCCTGGGGGCATGGAAAAACGGATCGCTTGTTGGTTTCGCCACGTTCGCCATGATGTTCCCTGCGCCAAAATGCTCCGGTCAGGCGTATATGAAAGATCTTTTCACATCAGCTGCAGTAAGAGGTCAGGGGGTAGGTAAATCACTTATGCGATTTATAGCGGCTTTTGCGGTTGAGCATGGCTGCACAAGATTTGACTGGACTGCTGAAACTACCAACCCGAAAGCAGCTGAGTTTTACTTATCCCTTGGGGCATCCCTGATAGAAGAAAAACAGTACTTTCGATTAGATCACCAGGATTTAGCAACGTTTGCAAAGTTGGATCCATAACTCTGATACCCTTTTGGTTCGCATTACTTGGCACTGTTTTGTTTAATAAAGAGCTTTGTTGTTTACGGTCTGGAGCCCAACCCGCTGCCCGTAAGAAAGCTCAAGTGTATTGCCATCTGGATCAGCGAAAAAAACGTAATATCCCACAGGCTCACCGGCATCTTCAGGCTCTCTGCGCAAGACACCCTGAGCGCGTGCAATTTGAATTTCCTTGTCAATTTCTTCGCGGCTGGCACAAGCAACGCCCAGATGACCAAAATGGCCCAACGGGGTATCAGTCACTTTGTCCGGCTGGACTAAAACCAGCGCAAATGGACGGGTGTGATCACTCAGCCATGCTACTTTACGTGCATCCGAAATATCAGGTTCGCGACGGTGAACAACATCCATACCGGCATATAATTTATAAAAATCAATGCTCTTATCCAGATCTCTGACAACAAATGCAACGTGCGTAAAACCAACATCCACTTCTTTCATGTAGATAATCCGCCTGATGAGTTTCAAACTTTTATTTTAAAAGCTCAAGCTAACTTGAGGTCAAGAATAAATGTCGACCGTATGCGCCTTCTGAACATAAATTTACCCTGAACCTCCCTGGAATTTGCTCTTCTCCGCTTCAGGATTACAGCAGTCCTGTCCATGCCGTAGGCTCTTAGCAAAAAGATATTTATCAGTAATTTCACGAATCAGGCTCGCAATATCGCAACAATTCATCACACATAGTTTGTAACTCATTGATCAGCCTTGCCACATGAAAACCATCGCAAACAGCATGATGTACCTGGACAGCGAAAGGTAATAGCACTCTATCACCTTGCTGGTAGTATTTTCCTGTTGTGAACATTGGTGCGAAAAAGTTCTGAAAGTTAGCTATGTTTATATTAAAGCCGGTAAAACTAACCCACGGATTTGCAGATACGAAGAATACATTT
>Ga0157360_1000888_pt1 | contig 11254 bp, 7 predicted proteins | sample AttlaeALBM1_FD_111483 | JGI IMG/M metagenome (GOLD analysis project Ga0157360, IMG submission 111483) | Fungus gardens microbial communities from leaf cutter ant in Ribeirão Preto, State of São Paulo, Brazil - Atta laevigata ALBM1 | ecosystem: Host-associated > Fungi > Mycelium > Unclassified ... | reverse complement strand
CTCCAGCCTGCCGCAAGAGCTGCGTCATGCGTTACTCGCTGAGTTTGTAACGCGTGAGGGATACGATACCGCCGATATTGATGAGGGGGTGAGTGCGTGGGTGCAGCAATTGGACGAGCGCATTCGAAGAGGGGAGCTACTGATCGTTCACGACCTTAATACGGAAATGAGTGAAGTCATGACGCCCGAGCAATTGACGGCATTCCAAGCGCATTAGCCCCTCCCAAGATTCCGGTTTGGCGTGTGTAAATCATGCTTCCAACCTGCCTTTATGCAATATTATTGCTTTTTGGTCATTATTGTTGCTTGTAAGGCAACACTGAATTTCGTATTAAGGTATTATTAATGTTCGGGTGAGACGGTATACTGAATTCATCCAATCGCGAGTGATTGGACATGGATTAAAGGCTGCGAGAGAGACTTTAACCCAAGTGCTTTAAGGTGTATGTGCGTAATTTGGCCCTTCTTTGAAGGGCTTTTTTTTGTCTGAAATTTCGATGTGTTGCTTACTAAAAGCCACCCATCGTCAGTGGCCCTGTAGAGAGGAATAGAGGGGTTGGGCTTTATTCCTCTCTTATACTTCCACTTCTTGTCTTTTCTGTCGATTTATTGGGATGAACTTGCCTCTCAGGGTGTCTCACTTATCCCCAACTGATCCAACACAAACGCATAAGACTCTGCCTGTTCTTCGTATCGTTTATATCGTCCCGATTTTCCACCGTGGCCGGCTTCCATATTGACACGGAAGACAATGGGCTGATCCCCCGTGTTGTCATCACGCAGGCGAGCCACCCATTTCATGGGTTCCCAATATTGCACCTGTGAATCCCACAAGCCTGTGGTGATGTACATGGCAGGATACGCTTGAGGTTTTACGTTATCGTAAGGTGAGTAGCTGAGGATGGAGTCGTAGAACGTCTCCACCTCAGGATTGCCCCATTCATCATACTCATTGGTCGTGAGTGGAATACTGGGGTCCAACATGGTGGTAACGACATCGACAAAAGGTACATGAGCTTCAATAACCCGATAGTCTTCAGGTGCCTGATTGGCAATCGCCCCCATCAGCAGGCCGCCCGCACTTCCGCCCATGGCCGCTACGCGTTTGGGATCTGCATATCCTTGTCGGACCAAGGCCCGCGTGACGTCGACAAAATCATTGAAAGTATTCTGTTTGTTGAGCAAACGTCCCTGATCATACCGGTGACGGCCAAGCTCTTCGCCGCCTCGAACATGGGCCATGGCGAAGACAACACCACGATCAAGAAGGCTGACAATACTGGCGCTGAACGTTGGGTCCATGGAGGCACCATAGCTTCCATAGGCGTATTGATAGAGGGGGGCGCTGCCGTTTTTCTCAAGATCCTTTCTATAGACCAATGATACAGGAACAGACGTACCATCCCGTGCATCCACCCATACGCGTTCTGTCAAATATTCCTCTGGGTTGTAACCAGTGACGCTTTGTTGCTTCAGCTTTCTTTGTTCTTTTGTTTTGAGATTTATTTCATAAACAGTATTGGGAGTGGTAAGTGAGGTATAGCTATATCTCAGCCACTCGGTATTCGGCTCTGAATTGCCGGTTGGCCACATGGAGTAGACGCCTTCCTGAGTGGGTACATAATATTGTTGCCCATCCTTGAGGATAATCCGAATGCGTTCGAGGGCATTGGAGCGCTCTGAAATCACCAGCGCCTGATCGAATAATTCAATATTTTCTATTTTGATCTCAGGATCGTAAGGGAATAGCGTTTCCCACTGTTTGCGAGAGCGACACTCTGTTGCGGCGGTCACCAGCTTGAAGTTTTCAGCGCCATTCGCATTGGTGGTGATCATCCATTTATTATCGAAATGGTCGGCAAAGTAGCGTAAACCGTGTTCCCGTGGCGTCAAGGAGCTGAATTCTTCGGGCATATCAGCCGATGTGACTTTGGTATCAATGGTATCTGTACTGTGGTTTACAAGATTAATGAAACGATCGTCACGGGTACGGTACAGATGGAGGTAGAAACTATTGTCTTCCTCTTCATAAAGAAGCACATCGTCTGTGGCCTCTGATCCTAACTGATGCTTCTTCACTCGCGTTGTCAGGAGAGTATTGGGATCATTTTCTATATAGAGCAGGGTGTTGTTATCGTTTGCCCATACCAGATTGCTGGATACTCCGGTGATTTCCTCAGACCACGCTTTACCCGAAGCGATCTCTTTGACATGAATATGGAACTGGTTACGGCCTACGTCATCTTCGGTCCAGGCCAGTAGCTCGGTATTCGGGCTAACGACGAGGCTTCCAGCCCTGTAAAAATCCTTGCCTTCAGCGCGTTTGTTAAGATCCAGCAGTATCTCTTCTGACGAGAAATCGCCGGCATTGTTCGCCCACATGACCGTTAGGGCATCGACATCACTGGAGGCTTTACGCCGAGCGGCGATCGGATAGTCCTGGCCATCGACGACGCGGTTATAGTACCAGTAGCCATTTCGAAGCGTAGGCACGCTGGTGTCGTCCGGCTGGATACGACCTACAATTTCGTCATATAAGGTCTTTTTGAAGCTGGCGAGAGGAGCAAGGACTTCATCGGCATAATGATTTTCGGCATTCAGATAGTCGATGACATTCGAACTTTTACGCTCATCATCACGCATCCAGTAGTAAGGATCATGGCGTTCTGCACCAAAAGGGGCGGTGACGGTATGGGGATGACGCGTAGCGTCTGGAGGCGTTATATCAGCCATTTCAGCAGTATCCTCTGAATGAAGGGTGAAGATATTGTGTTTTTTATACTGCAATAAACGAGGGCGAGGCTCACATGTCGATGGGGCAGCAATCTGATGTGTTACAGGTGAATGACCACCTAGTCAGTGTAGCCAATTGGCGAGCTTTCTGATAGTGAGTGACGAAGATTGTGCCGATGAAGTCAAAGACTGTCTTATTCGGATATTTGTGCGTTTTGCTCACGCGTAATGATGTTTCGAATAATACGTCTACCCGGATCCAGATGATCGACCAGCGCCAGTTCCATCGGGCTCGGTTCGCCATTGATACGGGAAGCAATCAGTTCCCCGCACAAGGGCGCACTGACCATCCCTCTGGAGCCATGGGCAACATTGATCCACAGGCCCTGGAGCCGCGGCCCCTTCTCCGAGGGAATACGCGTGGCATCCTTGGCGAGTACGGCGTAAAGCTCTTCCCAATGCTCCTTGTCAGGTGCCGCACCTGCAAACGGTGATTTATCAGGACTTGCGGTGCGAAGGCTGACGCGATTATCAAAATCCGTCAGCGGCTTTTTTGTGATACTCAACGCTTCACACAGTACTGGTGCTGCCTGTTGCAGTGTTTGGATATTGTATTCAGTATCTGCGTCTTTCAGGGAAGTCTCTGTGCAATTGGGCGTAAATGTAGCGCCAAAGATTAGTCGGTGTTGATACGCTGGAGGCAGGTATCCTTTCCCGCAAATCACAGTTTTCAGCGCAGGGATGCTTCCTGACTTTTGTCCTTCTATTGCCTGTTCAGCATTTTCCGTGTTTTCAATAGCCAACGGCAGCTCAGTGACCTGCCCGCGAATGGGTTGCAGAGGCAAGTGATTAACCTGTTCGAAGTGGGCCGCGGCATATGCATTACACACGACGACTTGATCGAACCTCGTGGTTTGCTGATGATCCAGCGTGAGTATCCACTCATCCTCTCGGCGGGTAAGCCGTGTGATCGCGTGCTGCTGAAACGTGATGTTCGGATGCAGGTGGGAGAATGTCTCCTGCAGGTGCGCGTCATCGCGCGACGGAGCATCTTCTCTCAGTGGAGCCGTACCCTGCCTCACGGGGTTGTTAGTGGGGGAGGGGGCAGAAAGAAGTTGCTCACAAAAAGCGCGTGGGGATAGCCATCCGCCTAGTGGATAAAAGAGGGCCTGTCGGATATGCGAGAGATCCGTATTGGCAATTCGTGATGCTTCCTCCGCGCTGATGCCCCTTGTAATGGCTTCGGGTAATGACTGCCTGAGAAAGCGTTGTTGGCGTTCTTCCTGCTGATCATTGATGGCGATATCGAGTGTTCCACACGTTTGCCACCATGTGGCCTGTGGTGCCAAACGATTTAACAGGCGATGAACATAGAGTAAGGCGGACAAATAAAAACGGCTTTGCAGGTTCGGCTTGACGGCCAATTTGATATAAAGTGCTGCCTGATGATTGCCCGATGCTTCGTGTGCAATTCCGTTGGGATCGAATAACGTGACATGGTGTCCCCGTTGTGCCAGTGCATGCGCGGTACTGCATCCTGCAATTCCGGCACCCACAATGGCAATGTTTTGGGGACATTGCGCTGGCCGAGGGGCATCATCGAACCAGGGTGTTTTCTGGCGACGCTGATCTTCGGTGGGGTGTGGGATGTAGCCTCTTAGCATTTCCCGCTTTCGGCCGTAACCTTTCACCTTTTCAACGTTGAATCCTGCACTTCTGAGCCCCCTTTTGACCATGCCCGCCGCCGTGAAGGTTGCGAAAGTGGCTTGCGGCTGACTCAGGCGCGCCATTGCCTGAAAGAGTGTGTCCTGCCACATGTCAGGGTTTTTCGATGGGGCGAAACCATCCAGAAACCACGCGTCGACTCGCCCATCCATTTGAGTAAAACGCTCACTGGCTTCACCAAAATAGAGATCCAGTGTAAAGCGTTCATTTAACGTTAATCGATGAACGCCCACCACCGCGGGTGGCCATTGGATGACCAGCTGCTGTGCGATTTCTGCATATTCAGGCCATGCACCAAGGGCGCGTTGAAGGTCTTCTGCTGTCATCGGAAAGCGTTCCACCGAGACAAAATGCAATCGAGCCTCGGTAGGCGCGTGCTGATGAAACGTATCCCATGCGCAAAGTGCATTTAATCCGGAACCAAAACCTGTTTCTGCTATCACGAAAGGACGTTGTTCATCCCAGGCGGCAAAACGCTCATTCAGATGATTATGATGGATGAATACATGCTCCGTTTCGCGACGACCATCCTCGCGGGAAAAGTAGACATCATCAAAATCGATGGCTTCAGGTGAATCTTCCTGCCAACGCAGATTGGCATTCTCGAGTGTTTCCAACGGAGCAAGGGGAAGGGAAGAGTTAGCCATGGAGATACCGATACCGGATTGGATTCAAAGGAGAGAAGTTTACGTGAGCAGATGACTCTCAAGAGATACGCAATAGCCAGGGATTGTAAGAGATTGATACAGGAAAGAATAGAATATCGCTCGATATGGAACAATGGCAGCTATGCGATGAGTTCATCGTGTTCCGTTATTCGATGTCATCTTCTAAAACAGATGTCTAAAAAATAAACACTTTCTCTGAGCTAACCTCTGCTGCCCGCTTCAGAGAGTTATTCCGTGATACTTTCACAAGGTTATCCACAGCTATTGTGTATAAAGAAAAAAGGTGTGTAGCCATATCTGATCGAAACGTTTGTACACACCTTAAATGCTGGCCTTTACGGCTTGTCTTGCGGACCGGCTACCGGCTAAAGAAGGCTCCTGAATCCATGCCGACCGCTTGTTAAGGCAATGCAAGAATAAAGGGTTTTACGCTGGTAGATTCATAGACGCCCGCATCATTGTAGGGATCAGCCTCAGCCCACTTCTGCGCCTCTTCGAGGGAATCAAACTCGGCAATAACCGTACTTCCGGTAAAGCCGGCATCGCCGGGCGTCGTGCTGTCAATGGCTGGATTAGGACCAGCAGCTATCAAACGACCTTCTTCTTTCAGTTTTTCAAGACGTGCCAAATGTTTGGGACGTGTTTCAAGGCGTTGTTTGAGCGTATCTTTTTTATCCTGACTTACAATGGCGTAATACACAGTGGTGTCCTCTTGAATGAATTCTGGTGCCAACAAACTGACGCATTTGGCTTCAGCTCCCGCTATTGGGGGCATGTCGCGCGATATAAATACCTTGACCAATAATAAAAAGAAACGTTAGGCCTAGCATGCCGAACAGTTTGAAGTTTACCCACACGTTGACACTAAAGAAGGTAAAGACAAGAATATTAACGATACCCAGAATGACAAAAAAGAGTACCCAGGCAATGTTCAGGCGTGCCCACACTGCCTGGGGAAGCGTGACGCTTTTTTCCATCATTCGCTGCACAATGGTTTTTCCACCATGTTCTCCCCGATTCCACAGGGGGGCAATTAAAAAAGCGAGTGCAAACAACCAGTTGACTACTGTGGGCTTCCATTTAATAAAATCGCCATCATGGAAAATGACAGTCAACCCACCCAATACAATGACTAACCCCAGAGTGACGAGGCTCATCTTTTCTATCCGCCGCTGCCACCACCAGGTAAAGAGTACTTGAAGCAAGGTCACAGGGATCAGTACCGCCGTTGCCACTATCAGATTCTTGGTGAACTGATAGACGATGAAAAAGACAATGATCGGTAGGAAATCAACCAACAATTTCATTCTGAGAGGTTCTCCTTGCGCCCTCGGGCATTTAAACAAATGATAAGGTAGCATCTGGTGTGGTCAGACGCATGTGCGTGCTGGCTTAGCGTGTATTCTTATAAGGCAGTTATCGTATTTTTCATTCAATGAATTTTGCTACGTTCGTCGTTAACCACACCGGCGCAGCAGATAAAATTCCTGAACAAAGTGCTACAAAAGGGTAACATTTTACCCTAAGTGCTGCTCGTGTGTGTGACAACTGAATGCAGATTAAGGTTCTTTTTATTCTGAGCCCACGCCTTTCTGTATACTGGATACGATGAAAAAGCGACTTTTCCACAAACAAAGCTGATGTGATGACTGATTCCGCTAGCCTTATACCTTCTCTTCCTCCCTTGCCTTCTACTGTGGGGCCCACTGTTCCGGCGCTGGATCTACATATGCACAGTACGGCATCGGATGGTTTGTTGGCGCCTGCAGTCCTTGTACGCTACTGCGCAGAGCATCAGGTACGTTGGGTGGCGCTGACGGATCACGACACGCTCAACGGCATCCCGGAAGCGCGCCAAGAAGCAGAACAGCAGGGTGTCGCTTTATTGGCAGGGGCTGAAATCTCTTCCCAGTGGGGGAATATGGGTATCCACGTGGTAGCGTTGTTGCCTCAGGGGGAGGCAGCCGCGTTGGCACCTTCCTCTGTCATGGCACATGCGTTCGCGGTGGTACAGTCGGCGCGTGAAACACGCGCAGAAAAAATCGCTCAGCGCCTGGAGAAAAAAGGATTGCCTGATGCATTGGAAAAGGCACGCGCTCTGGCAGGTGGGCGTAGTGCTGTCGGGCGCCCCCACTTTGCACAGGCCATGGTTGAGGCAGGTTTGGTCCCTGATCACAAAGAGGCATTCAAACGCTATCTGGGTGCCGGCAAAGTGGGGGATATCAAAACGTTGTGGCCGAGCTTGCAACAGGTTGTGCAGTGGATTGTCGAAAGTGGTGGCGTTGCGGTACTGGCCCATCCCCTGCGATATGGACTGACGCGCCGTCGCCGCGGGCTATTGCTGGATGATTTTGTGGCGGCCGGTGGTCAGGCAGCCGAACTGGTGAGCGGATTCGAAAACAGTGACAAGATTCGTGATCTGGCACGCCAGCTTCATGAGCGTCAGCTTTATGCCTCCTTTGGTAGTGACTTCCACCGCTTTCAGGGACCTTTTGCGCCGGGGCGCTATAGCCCGATACCTGAAGTGGCGGTGCCGCCTGTCTGGACACACCCTCTGCTTGCTCCCTGGTTTGAAGCGCATACCGCTATTTCATGAAGAAAAAGTATTTGATCATTAATGAACATTAACCGGTTGAGGAAACCATCATGAGCCAATACGTTCAGATTCACCCCAAGAATCCGCAGCCTCGATTGATTGATCAAGTGGTTGATCAGGTACGTAAAGGTGCTGTCATTGCCTTCCCAACGGATTCGGGGTACGCGCTCGGTTGTTCATTGGGAGAGAAAAAAGCGATTGATCGCATCAAGCAGCTGCGTCAATTGGATGACAAGCACAACTTCACGCTGGTATGTGCAGACCTTTCGGAGATCAGTACCTACGCGAAAGTGGACAACTCGGTGTTCCGACTCCTCAAGGCCCATACCCCGGGGCCTTATACCTTTATATTGGAGGCGACCAGCGAAGTGCCTCGTCTCCTGTTACATCCCAAGCGCCGCTCTATCGGTGTCCGTATCCCGGAAACGCCCATCGTACGCGACTTGATTGCCACACTGGGTATGCCTTTGATGAGTGTGACCCTTATTCCACCGGGGGAAGAACTCCCCATGACCGATGCCGAAGATATTGAAGAACGCTTTGGGCATCAGATTGATATCGTCATCGATGGTGGTGCTTGCTCGTTTGATCCCACTACTGTGGTGGATCTACGTGAATTACCACCAGAAATTTTGCGTAAAGGTAAAGGTGACATTTCACCCTTTGAATGAAGGCAGTTTTCAGTACCACACGTAACATGGAAGCGTATGCAAATGCGGGGCTGTCATAGATAGCCTGGTGGTAACGGCGCCAGGCCCCTCTCCCTCAACATCGGGGGAGGGGCCTAAGCGCCGGTTTTGGCAGTCAGTGGTGAGCCATGGAAGAATGACCAGGATTTTCGCGATAGTGGCTAAACGGTTCTATACCTGACACCCTATGTCTTCTACCTTGCTTTCCAGGCACACTGCCCGCCTTAAGCATTGCCGATTTTGAAGAGGATGCTTCAGCTATCGGGAATGAGTACATCAGAAAAAGCGATATCAAACACCTAAACGTCGTGCCAATGTCATCATTTTTTCACCGAAAGACTGTGTCAGCTGCCAATGGGGCACTTCCAACTGACTGGCTAACCACATCGCTTCTGCATAATGTTCGTTCTGGCCGAGTGCTTCAAATGCCGCTTTGGCGAATCTGAGCGCAGGTTCCGGTTGGGCAGCATCCTGCGCGGTATCCAATCCGGCGATAGCAGCAGCCAATAGCGCATCCACGTCAGTAGGAAGGCTTTCCGGTAATGGTAATGGTTTCATCAGGGCTGCGGCACGGCTAGCCTTGCTTGCATTGGCAGGGCGCGCGGCCACCTGATGAGTGATCTCTTCGGCCAATGACCATAAAATGTCGGGGTTGCCCTTTTTCAACTCCAGCTCAACTTCATTGATAGCACGATGAGTATCACCTACGGAAATAGTCCCCTGATCAATGGCTAATTCAATCAGCGCGCCTTGCCACTCCAGGGTATAGGCGAGTCGCTCGAAATCCGTCATAAACACAGGCACGAGCTGTTCAAGCACCATCGCATCCGACAGTATCTGAAGTGCGGGTTGCTTCTCGCCCTCACTTCCAGCCAGCGCTTTCAGCGCCTCCAGGTCCAGCGCATTCTTCTCGGTTGCCCATTGCCATTCACCGCGTTGGCTAAGGCCGCCTGCACTTTTCCCGGCACTTTTCAGCGTTTGAGTAAAACTGTCATACTCACCTTTGCGTAGCCTGAGGGCCAGTTTGTGATTGCGTAAGGCTGAATCGGGTGTATCGAAGTAGCGGTTTCCCAGCGTCATGCGTTTCAGTGTGGCTGATGCCAATAAGGGGCTATGGGCAAGTTGTTCAGCCGCGCCTTCCCCAAGTGCCAGTTTCAGCTCGATCTCTTCATTCGTCGCATTCGTGTGGGGGCTTGTCATGATGTCGGCTCCTTTAAACAGTTGCCTTGTGTATTGACTACGATAGACAAAATGCAGCCTATTATAGAAGCTATTGAACAGTGATTGGCAGAAGGCGGCTTCATTCGGCCTTTTAATACGTTAAGCCCGGTGTTTGGCATTATCGTTGTGAAAACGCACTGTGAAATGGTGAATGTGAATTCTGCATAGTCAGTTCCACATAGTTAGTTCCACATAGTTAGTTCCACATAGTCAGTTCCGCATGTCGGATTGATGAGTACGGCGAGCGCTCGCTTATAGCACCGCCAACACTTGGAGCAGGCTAAATCGTTAATAGAGGGAATGTCGCGGAAGTTTTGTTACCATCAAAGTGAGCTTTTTGGCATATATAGAGTGTCGGCCGTGTGCCTGCATGGGAAATATATTCACCTTGCCTGTGTTCATGTAAGATGATTCCTCATAATAGCACTCCGTGTGTGAATCGTCTGTTGATAGAGCAGAGCATCACATGAAGCATTCAGGTATGTATCCTGATGGCGTCATCCATCAGGCGGTCTTCCTGACGTCTGTTCACCCTGTATGTTAAAGAGCCTTATTCGTGGAAGAATCGTTTGACTTTGCTGCCTGGTTTCGGGGTAGTGCTCCCTATATCGACAAGCATCGGGACAAAACATTTGTCGTACTGATAGAAGGTGATGCCTTGCATGGTGCAGGCATTGATCTTCTGATTCAGGATATCGCGTTGCTCCACACGTTAGGGGTAAGGCCGGTATTGGTCTATGGCGTACGTGAAGCTGAATTTCAGCAGGCGCTTTGTCATAACAGCAGGGATACTGACGCTGGGAGGGTCATTGATCGCCGTACTCAGCACGCTGTGGTGGATGGGGAGGCCATGAAGCTTCTGGAAGCCGAAGCCAACCACATGCGAACGGTATTGGAGTCGCGTTTCTCTGTCGGGTTACCCAATACGCCCATGCATGGGCTTGATATCGTTACTATCAGCGGCAATCTGGTGCTGGCAAAACCGTTCGGGATTCGTAATGGAATCGATTTTTCCCACGTGGGTGAAGTGCGAGGGGTACGTACGCGGGCCATTAAGCAGTTGCTGGACCAAAACATGGTGGTGCTGGTTCCCCCTTTGGGGCATTCAAGCACTGGAGAGCTTTTTTATATTGATCCGGCCGATGTTGCTTGTAGTGTAGCCGTTCAGTTAAAAGCCGAAAAACTGATTCTGCTTGGGCATGATGAAGGCTTGAAAACACCAAAAGGGCATTTGATTCGTGAATTGGGTCCGCGCGATGCCGAGCAGATTCCTCCGCAGGATATCGCCAGTCCTGAGTTGGCACGCCATTTGGCCGCTGCCTGCTCCGCTGCACAACAGGGTGTGGCGCGAACTCACCTGCTGAGCTGGCAAGACAGAAGTGCCCTGTTGGATGAACTGTTCACCCGCGATGGTGTGGGTACCATGATCAGTAGCGAGCGCTATGAGCAGCTACGGGGCGCACGTTTGTCTGATGTGGCCGGTTTACTGGAATTAATGCGGCCACTGGAAGAGAAGGGCATTCTGATTCACCGTTCACGTGAACGCCTTGAAGAGCAGATCCATGATTATCGGGTGATCGTCAAGGACGGTATGACTATCGGCTGTGCCGCTCTGCATCCCT